>OGXN01001968.1_pt1 | contig 16969 bp, 16 predicted proteins | sample 1576281 | NCBI WGS metagenome assembly OGXN01 (sample SAMEA3541494, study PRJEB24748) | human gut metagenome | biome: human gut; feature: human-associated habitat; material: faeces | place: China | collected 2012
CCAGCTTGTTCTCGCCTATGTACTTAGCGGATGCAGCGCCCTGGTCCGGATCGGAGAAGCAGATACGGAATACGTTGGGGTTAGCCGCACACTCTACAGCGGAACCGGATGGTGTAATCTGGAACATGTTGTCAGCTGCTGTCTTATCTGCAACTGCGATACATGGAGCGGAGGTAACCGTGCCCATCAGCACCTGCATACCCCAGTCCTTTAATGTATTATAAGCATTGACAGACTTCTCTGCGTCATGCTCGTCGTCCTGGAAGTTGAATTCAATCTGTGCGCCGTTTATTCCTCCGGCCTCATTGATTTCCTTTACTGCCAGCTCTGCGCCGTGCTGTACAGCCACGCCGTACACAGCCGCACCGCCGGTTACAGGGCCGATGCCGCCAATCTTGAACACGCCGCCTGCCGCACCTGCGTCAGCTGCTGCGGTATCTGCTGCCTCGCTTCCCTCTGCTTTTGCATCTGCCGCAGTAGTCTCTGCTGCTTTTGTGGTCTCTGCCGTATTGGAACCGCCGCATGCTGTCAATGACATAGCCATAACGGCTGCCAGGCCCAGACTTAAAAATCTCTTCTTCATAATTAGTTCCTCCTCTTGCCTTTAAAATATAAAGCTTTCTATATTATAGGTAGTCCGAATGGGTTTGTCAATCGTTTCATGAAAATTATGGTTTATTTTCGACGATATACCGAAAAATTAGAGCCAAAGCAGGTATAATCCGCCAAAAACAGGCTATTTTTTAGGGGAAGGCACCATTTCTGGTTCCCTTCCCCTATTTTTTATTCTTCCGACCACTCCAAATCCGAGTTTTCGATACGCTTATCCCTGAGCATCAGCTCCAGAACCGCTTCCTTTGCAGGCATGCCTCCGAACAGGATGGCATTGACCTGTTCCACAATCGGCATGGACACCTTGTACTGCTGCGACAGCGCCAGAGCCGCCTTGGCGGAATACACACCCTCCACCACCATCTTTACCTCTGCCATGGCTTCCTCCATGGTATAGCCCCGGCCAATCAGGATGCCTGCCCTGCGGTTGCGGCTGTGCATGCTGGCGCAGGTCACAATCAAATCCCCTATGCCTGTAAGTCCGGCAAATGTCTCCATCCGTCCGCCCATGTCAATGCCCAGGCGGGATATCTCCGCGATTCCCCTGGTAATGAGGGCAGCCTTGGTGTTGTCGCCGTATCCCAGACCGTCGGCCATGCCGGCGGCCAGGGCAATCACATTTTTAAGGGCGCCTCCCAGCTCAATTCCCAGCACATCAGGGCTGGTATACACGCGGAATACCTCGCTCATGAAGATTCCCTGGACAAATTCAGCCACGCTGCGCTTATGGGCGCCGGCCACACATGTGGTGGGGAGGCCCCTGCTCACTTCCTCCGCATGGCTGGGCCCTGAAAGGACCGTCACCTCAGCCTCCGGCAGCTCCTCCTCAATAATCTGGGACAGGGTCATGAGGCTCTTCTCCTCGATTCCCTTTGCCACGTTTGTTATCACCTGGCCCTGCTTTATGTAGGGCTTCATCCTTTGTGATGTCTGCCTCACAAAAACCGAGGGAACAGCCAGTACCAGAAGGTCCTTATCCCTCATAGCCTCCTCAAGGTCATCCGTAAGCCCGATTGCTTCCGGGATCTTTACCTCAGGAAGATTGCGGTGGATACGTGTCTCCTTTAGTTCCGCTATCTCCTGCGGAATGGCGGACCATATCTGTACCGTATGTCCATTGCCGTTAAGTAAAACTGACAGGGCTGTGCCCCATGTGCCTGATCCGATTACACCGATTGATGCCATAACCTCACCGTCCATTAATTGTTTTTTACTGTCCTTTGTATACTACTCTGTCTTTTTCTTAGCGCCTACCTTGTTCTCCCTGCCCTGTACCAGTCTGACGATATTCGCCCTGTGCCTCCAGAAAGCCATGGCTGCTATGACCGCAGAAACAGCGTAGAACTGGGGTCTGGCCTCGGGTGCCAGCCCGTAAGCCCCCAAATGGCCGAAATAGATGTTCCAGCACAGGAAAATAGCGGACACCACCAGGGAGCCCAGGGACACATACCTGGTCACCGCCACAATGAGAACAAAGGCCAGCAGGCAGACAGCTGTCAGCCGCCAGTCCAGCGAAAACATGATGCCTGCTGTTGCCGCAATCCCCTTACCGCCTTTAAACTTAAGATAAAAAGGAAAATTATGGCCCAGTATGACGCCGAAGCCCGCACAGAGTATCAGCACATAGATATACCCCGGCTGGGACCGGAAAAGAATCCTTACCAGGAAGCAGGGTATCACCGTTTTCAGGAAATCACCCATGAATACAATGAGACCTGCCTTTACTCCCATGACGCGCAGGGCATTGGTGCTTCCCGAATTGCCGCTGCCGTGCTGGCGTATATCAATTCCCTTGGACCTGCCGTAAATGAAACCGGTCTGGAATAAACCAAAGACATATCCCATGGCCAAACATATAATCTGTTCCACTCCTTAATCCCCCTTTCCTTACACCTACTGCTCTTTTCCTTTTCGTTCCCTGACAAGGAATTTTAGGGATGTCCCTTTAAAGCCGAAGGCATTTCTGATCTGGTTCTCCAGATACCTGGTATAAGAAAAATGCATCAGTTCCTTGTCGTTTACAAAGATCACAAAGGTTGGAGGCTTTACCGCCACCTGGGTCATATAGTAAATCTTAAGCCGTTTTCCCTTGTCGGAAGGCGGCTGCTGCATGGCCACTGCCTCTGTCATGATTTCGTTGAGAACGCCGGTGGCCACCCTCAGGTTCTGGTTCTGGCGCACCACGTCAATCATCTCAAAAAGCTTGGTGAGACGCTGTCCTGTTGCCGCGGATATAAAGAGATATTCCGCGTATGGGATGAAGGACAGGACCTCCTTGATTTTTCTGGTATATTCGTATATGGTCTTGTCCGTTTTCTCGATGGCATCCCATTTATTTACGGCTACAATGATTCCCTTGCCTCTCTCATGGGCGATTCCGGCAATCTTGGCATCCTGCTCCGTGACGCCTTCCGTGGCGTCTATGACCACAACCACCACATCGGCCCGTTCCACGGCGGACACGGTACGGATAATGCTGTAGCGCTCCAGTTCTTCCTTTATCTTGCTCTTGCGGCGCAGGCCGGCCGTATCTATGAATACATAAGGGGTGCCTTCATGGATAACCTCCGTATCCACCGCATCCCTGGTAGTGCCTGCTATATCCGACACAATGACGCGGTTCTCGCCCACAAGCTTATTAATAATGGAAGACTTTCCCACATTCGGCTTGCCTACCACAGCGATTCTCGGACGCTCGTCCTCTTCTTCCTCCATCTGCTCCGAGTCAAAGTGCTTCACCACTTCGTCCAGCAGATCACCAATTCCCAGCCGCGAAGCAGCCGATACAGCGACAGGCTCTCCGATTCCCAGATTGTAAAACTCGTAGACGTCATTGCCGTACTTGGCAACGCTGTCCACCTTGTTCACAGCCAGCACCACCGGCTTGTGGGATTTGCGCAGCAAATCAGCCACCTTTGAATCCGAATCCACCAGTCCCTGACGCACATCCACGATAAAAATAATCACATCCGCAGTAGAAATGGCAATCTCCGCCTGCTCCCGCATCTGGGAAAGGATGATATCCTTGGAATCCGGCTCGATACCTCCGGTGTCAATCAGCGTGAAATTCATATTCAGCCAGTCGCAGTCCGCGTAAATCCGGTCCCTGGTCACGCCCGGCGTGTCCTTTACAATGGAAATGGTATCTCCTGCTATGACATTAAACAACGTAGACTTTCCCACATTGGGCCTGCCTACGATTGCAACTATTGGTTTACTCATGTTTTTATAACCTCCTCATTCATGACCTTCCGTCACATCTGCCTGCGCACAATCCGGTATTCATCATCGGACTGGTAATAAGGACATGCGCTAACAGTACCTCTTAAAAAGCGCCCCATCTCATCCTCGTCCAGATTCACTTCACAGATATAGTAATCATTTTCCTCATCATATACGTAATTGCCGCAGCACTCACAGCTGGTCTTTTTGTTCTTTCCAGGTTTCATCTGAATCCATATCCTTTAACACAAATTCTTCGCATCCGCTTGATTTTACTATACCGGACCTGACTTGTAAAGCACTTTCTTATTAACCTCTATCATAGCAATATAACTTATTTTTGTAAATGCAAAGTTAATTTTCTAAAAAATGTTTGTGGAAATGTCTTGTTTTTTTTGACGAAATAGTATCAACCCCTTGACCCGGTCAAAGGGAAATGGTATAAATCATATGTGATATTCCCAAACAAATGATGATTCCAAAGGAGCAAAGCTATCATGGCTAACAATTTTGTATTCAAAGATTCCCTTCCCGTAGCGCCTTTAAAAATCGCTGCACTGGAAAGCTGTAAGGATCTTGCAGCCAAGGTGAACGACCATATTGTACAATTCAGGCGCAATGATATAGAGGAACTGATGCGCCGCAAGGAGGACCTTCACTACCGCGGGTACGACGTGGATTCCTATCTGCTTCACTGCAGCTGTCCCAGATTCGGAACAGGCGAGGGCAAAGCTGTCATCAATGAATCCGTAAGGGGCACAGATGTTTTTGTCATGGTGGATGTGATGAATTACAGCATTCCCTACACGGTAAGCGGTTATACCAACCACATGTCGCCGGACGACCATTTTCAGGATTTGAAGCGGATTATCGGGGCCTGCTCCGCAACCGCCCACAGGGTCAATGTGGTCATGCCCTTCCTATATGAAAGCCGCCAGCACAAGCGCAACAAACGCGAATCTCTGGACTGCGCCATGGCTTTAGAGGAACTGGCAGCCTTAGGCATGGAAAACATCATCACCTTTGACGCCCACGATCCCCGGGTACAGAACGCCATTCCGCTGATTGGCTTTGACAATTTCATGCCCACGTATCAGTTTGTAAAGGCCCTCTTTTCCCATGATTCCAACATCCGCATTGACAAGGAACACTTAATGGTGGTCAGTCCGGACGAGGGAGCCATGAACCGCGCCGTATACCTTGCCAACAACCTGGGTGTGGATATGGGTATGTTCTATAAACGCAGGGATTATTCCCAGGTAATTGGCGGCCGCAATCCAATTGTGGCGCATGAATTCCTGGGCTCTTCCGTAGAAGGCAAAACCGTACTTATTATTGACGACATGATTTCCTCCGGCGAAAGCATGCTGGACACCTGTAAGGAGTTAAAGGAACACAAGGCTGACAAGGTCATCGTCTGCTGCACCTTCGGTCTCTTTACCAACGGCCTTGAGAAATTTGACGAGTACTACCATCAGGGATATCTGGATTATGTCATCACCACCAACCTGAATTACCGTACCCAGGAACTGCTTAACAGGGAATGGTATCTGGAAGCCGACATGAGCAAATACCTGGCCGCTGTCATCAACTCCCTGAACCATGACCGCTCCATCAGCGCTTCCCTCTCTCCCACGGAGAAGATTCAGAAGCTGGTCCAGAAGCATCAGAACGGCGGATACGAGTATTTCCAGAAGCTTGTATAACCCCCTGCCACCATGCAGAAAATTTAACCCGGAAATCAATATTCAAAAATGCACAGTCCACGGCAGCGAAATGCCCGCCGTAAGGGACTGTGCATTTTTTATGTTTCTCTCTATGGTCACACCAGGTTCCAGGCAGCCGGGTCCGCGCCCTTCTTTTCCATAATAGGATCCGTCCCCTGTTCCTTTACCAGTTCATACTCTTCGCCGGTAAGCAGCATCATCCACAGCAGGTTCACGGGCTCGTCCATGAACATGGGATAGGCAGGGCCTTCCTGTACGCCGCACAGGCCAGGGCTCAGAAGCAGAACACCTTCATAGCCTTCCACTCCGCTGCAGGGAATGGTATGGCCGTGTCCCAGCCAGCCCAGTTCCTTCCATGGCAGGGACGCCTGGGCCGCTGTATAGTTAAGCATGGCCATAATGCCTTCCTGGCTGCATCCCTTGGGAAAAGCCACTCCCAGTTCCATGCGGCGGTATTTCCATGTCTCATCCTGAAAATACTGTTCCACCTTTGGCTGGGCCAGGGCCCCGTTTCCAAGGGTAAACGCATACTGGCTGCCCTTTCGTTCTCCTGTCACCAGAGCCTTTGGCGGAAATCCGCCTCCGTCAATGGCATAATACTTTTTGTGGGGACCAAAAAATGCTTCCATGGCAGCCAGCTGTTCCTGCTGCATGGTCTCAAAATATCCGCCCCCCATAATGTCCCAGTACATCCGGCTGCGCTCCATCCGCTGTTCCAGAACAGGCAGCGCCTCCTGAAGCTCCCAGGCAAAGGGCGCCATACCCTTTGCGTATAGGGAATATCCCGGAAATTCCCGGCCGGCCCAGCCAGGGATAACCGCAATCATCCTGCCGTCCTCATACAGGGCTGCACCGTCTCCCTCCTCAAACCAGACCAGGGACAATTTTTCCCTGTCCAGGCAGATACCCGCAGAATCATGGGTCACGTATGCCCTGGGCATACGCGGGGCAATTCCCATCTTCATGGCCTCATAATCCATATCTTCCATGGCCGGAACCCGGTTGCAGATCCAGCAGTTGCGAATCTCTGCGTTCTCGCTTCCGGGATTCACCCAAAGGTAGAAATAGACCGCCTGTCCGTTGTCCTCCACAACAGCCTGTATGCTGCATACAGGAGACCACTCCTCCAATAATACATCCATATTGCCCCTCTTCCTTTCTCCTTCGCAGACCTCACGCTACTTAAGGCACAGAAACGCTGCCAGGTTTCCCCGCTCCTCCCCCACTTTCCGGTGTGAAAAGAGATAATCGCTGTTGCACATGGTACAGATGTTAGTGATATGGATATTCTCCCGGCGTATGCCTGCCTCGCGGAAAATGATTTCATTGGCCTTCCACAAATCCAGCTGATACTTTCCGGGCCTTTTTCCTTGGCAATACAGCGCTTCCCGGTGTTCCGGCCCAAAGGCCTCCCTAAATTCCTCCACCACTTCACCGCCCACTTCAAAGCAGTCCCGGCAGATGCTGGGACCCACACAGGCAATCAGATCCTCCGGCTTTGTGCCGAAGGCTTCCTTCATGGCATCCACCGTCACCTGGCCCATGCGCTTAACCGTTCCCCTCCATCCGGAATGGCTGAGCCCAATGGCCCTGTTTACCGGATCCAACAGGTACAGGGGTACACAGTCCGCATAAAAGGTCACCAGGGTAAGCCCCGGCACATCGGTAATCAGACCGTCGATGTCCCTGTAATCCCGTTCCCTTACAACACCCTTTCCCGCATCCTCCAGCGTCACCCGGCGCAGGTTGACCGTATGGGTCTGGTGGGACACCACCATGCGGTCCCGCTCCACTCCCAGGGCGGCTGCCATACGCGTAAAGTTTTCCAGCACATCCTCCGCTGCGTCTCCTCTGCTGTAAGAGAAATTCATGGTGGAAAACTTTCCCCTGCTGGCTCCTCCCATGCGGGTGGAAAAACCATTGACGGCCAGCCCGGTATCATCCAGCGCCTTAAATGAGAGATAGGGAACGCCTGCACTTTCTTTTGTATCAAATACGCGGGACTTGTTCTTATAGCTCCAGTTTATATCCATAACACCATTGCCTCCTTATATTCAAAATGCATCCTGTATCAGCTCAATGTCACTGCCCAGGATTCCCACCACGTCAAACCGGCAGGGCACGTCCCCGCCCATTCCATGGCTGTACAGATAAAAGGCCGCTGCCCGCCGTATGCGCTCCTGCTTCCTTGCGTCAACAGCCTCCGCCGGGCTTCCCATGGTCAGCCCGGAGCGGTATTTTACCTCTGCAAAAACAAGGTACCTGCCATGGCGGCAAATCAAATCAATTTCTCCCTGGCGGCACCGGAAATTCCGCTCCAGCACACGGTAACCCTTACTTGTTAAAAAGGCAGCCGCTGTTTCCTCATAACGGCTGCCTGTCTGTCTCTTATTCATATGTATCCGCCTGAACAATATTCCTGATAAAGCTTCTCCTGTGAATAGGACAGGGCCCAAGCTCTCTGATGGCAGCAATGTGGGCCGCCGTGCCATATCCCTTGTGTTTGGCAAATCCATATCCGGGAAATAATTCCTCGTACTCAGCCATCATATGGTCCCTGGTGACCTTTGCCAGGATGCTGGCTGCCGCTATGGACAGGCTCTTTGCGTCCCCTTTTATAATAGGCACCTGCACCCCCTCCAGCCCGGGAATGGTGACAGCGTCGTTGAGAAGCACTTCCGGCTTCACGGAAAGCCCCTTCACAGCCTCCCTCATGGCCTCATAGGTGGCCTGAAGAATATTGATTTCGTCAATCCGGGCAGGAGATGCCAGGCCCACATTCCATGCTACAGCCTTTTCCTTTATCTCTAAAAACAGTTCCTCACGGCGTTTCTCCGACAGTTTCTTGGAATCATTGAGATACAGGATACGGCATCCCTTGGGAAGCACTACGGCTCCTGCTGCCACCGGTCCTGCCAGGGGTCCCCTGCCCGCTTCATCAATACCGCAGATATAGGTGCAGGCATCATACTCCTTCTCATATTCCGCCATGGCCTCCAGACGGGCCATCTCCTGCTCCAGCTTTTCTCCCTTTAGTACCCTTGCAGCCATTGTCATTCCACCTTGTCCTTTTGATTCTCCGGCTCCTCCAGCGTGATCCGCCCCAGCTTGCCTGCCCTGAAATCATCCAGAAGCAGGGCTGCCGCCCTGGACACATCCAGATCCCCGCCTTTTAACAGGCAGGCCCTGACCCTGGCTATTTCCTCCAGGATAACGGCAGCTTCCTTTCCCTCTGTTTCCAGGCCAAACCGTTCTGCCAGCACCTGGGGATAACGCTTTTTCAAAAAGCGTATAAGCTCGCAGGCCAGCTCGTCTTTGTTGAGAATCTGGTCATTGATGGAGCCGATGAGAGCCAGCTTCAGGCCCACCTGCTGATCCTCAAACCTGGGCCACAGGATTCCGGGGGTGTCCAGAAGCTCCAGCGTCTTATTCAGGCGTATCCACTGGTTTCCCTTGGTGACGCCGGGCTTGTTGCCGGTTTTGGCGCAGGCCTTTCCTGCAAAGGAATTGATGAAGGTGGACTTGCCCACATTGGGAATCCCCACCACCATGGTACGTATGGGACGGTTCAGAATGCCCCTGCGCCGGTCCCTCTCTATCTTTTCCTTACACGCCTCCTGGATGACGGACTGCACCTGCTTAAGTGTTCCCTTGTTCCTGGCGTCAACCTTCACCACGTGAATGCCCTTGTCCTCAAACCAGGCTGCCCAGCGGGCATTCTGCCGCTCGTCCGCCAGGTCCGATTTGTTGAGAAGCACCATCCTGGCCTTGCCCGCGCCCAGGTCATCTATGTCCGGATTCCGGCTGGAAAGGGGAACCCTGGCGTCTACCAGCTCGATTACCAGGTCAATAAGCTTCATATCTTCCTTCATGGCCCGTTTTGCCTTGGTCATATGACCAGGATACCACTGAATGTTCATATTTGTAAACTCCTGTTCTATCTTGAATGGATGAAGTCCAGTTTCAGAAGGGGAAATATCCTGAACCAGACCTTGCCCTGTATCTGTTCTCTTTTTACATTTCCAATGTTAGGGAACCGGCTGTCCTCACTGCTGTCCCTGTTATCTCCCAGGAGAAAATACTCATTGTCCTCCAGCTTAATGGGGGTGTCCGCCCTTCCCGCCAGGGACACCTGTTCCAGGCCGTCCTCCGCGTTTAAAAGCTCGCCGTCAATGAATATATAGCCGCCCTTAATCTGCACGGTCTCACCGGGCAGACCGATGATCCGCTTCACATTCTTCTTGTGGTCCTCGCGCTCAAATACCACGATGTCAAACCGTTCCGGCTTTCCCACATCATAAATCAGGCGGTTCACCAGGACCACATCGTCCGCATCTAAAACCGGCTGCATGGAACCGCCTGACACAGGCACCTGAGTACAGAAACCGTAGACCAGGAACCAGGCACTGGCCAGGACCAACACCACATTGACCGTCCAGCGGACTGCTTTTCTCAGCCACGCCGTATCCTCATTCACATAAAAATCCATGTACCCACACCTATCTTTTAAGGCATTTCCCGGACTGCTTCCGGGTATGCCGCCTGCTTAACAAAATAGAGTTTGCATCTGCAAACTCTATTCTCACTTCCACTACCTGATTATTTAACTAATTCTTTAACCTTGGCAGCCTTACCAACCCTGTCTCTTAAGTAGTTCAGCTTCGCTCTTCTTACTTTACCCTTACGTACAACCTCTACGTTGTCAACGCTTGGGGAATGTAATGGCCAGGTCTTCTCAACGCCGATACCATTGGAGTTCTTCCTTACGGTAAAGGTCTCTCTGGCTCCGCCGTTCTGTCTCTTAATGACAGTTCCCTCGAAAATCTGGATTCTCTCGCGGTTACCCTCTTTAATCTTGTTGTATACCTTAACGGTATCGCCAACGTTAAAGCTGGGTACGCTTTCCTTCAACTGGGCTGCTTCAATGTTCTTAATAATATCGTTCATCGTGTGAACCTCCTTCATCTATTGGATGTTCTTAATACGCCGGCAGTAAATCAGATTCACCACTCACAGTAACAGAGGACCATCTATTTCTTGTCACAACGACTTATTCTAGCATATATTGTCCCAAAATGCAAGCATTTTATGAGCTGTTTCGCCTTGGTTCTATTCCTCTTCTTTTTCTCCGGGAAGGATGTACAGATGAACCTTGTCAATACGGTTCTTTTCCACCTGTTCCACTACCAGGCGCACATTGCCGCACACCACCTCTTCGCCCTGGGAAGGCAGATGTTCCAGGCGGTCAATCACAAGACCCCCCACAGAATCATAGTCCTCAGAAGACAGTTCCAAATCCAGGATGTCATTGAGGTCATCCAGCTTCATGGAACCTTCCACCAGATACTGGCCGTCTCCCAGATCCATCAGCTCCTCTTCCTCATCCTCGTCATACTCATCGCGTATATCGCCCACGATTTCTTCCAGGATATCCTCCAGGGTAATCAGACCTGCCGTGGCGCCGTACTCATCCAGAACAATGATGATATTGTTGGGAGACTTCTTAATCTCCATCATCAGCTCGGATAGCTTTTTAGATTCAAAGGTATAAAAAGGCTGGCGCAGGTAATCCGACACGCAGTAGGACGCCTTGTCCTCCACCAGCAGCAGGTCCTTAATATTGATGATACCCACCACATTGTCCGTTGTTTCCTTATAGACCGGAAGCCTGGTATAATGCTCCTCTCTGAATATCTGAATCAGATCATCATAATCAGCTTCTATGTCAACAAACACCATGTCGATTCTGGGCACCATGACATCCTTTGCCACGGAGTCTCCCAGGTCAAACACATTGTTGATCATCTCACGTTCTTCCGACTCAATAACACCTTTTTCATGGCCCACGTCCACAATGGTCCTGAGCTCGTCCTCCGTAATGTCGTCATTCCTCTTATCAGGGTCCACATGGAGAACCTTGAGGACAATCAGCGACATCCAGTTAATAAGGACAATCAGAGGGGTCAGCACAGTCATCAGAATATGAATCATATGGCCTACCCGCAGGGAATACCGCTCCGCATCCAGGGTTGCCATTGTTTTAGGTGTTATCTCACCAAAAATCAAAATTAAAAGCGTCAGTACGCCGGTCGCGGCTCCAGCGGCTTTATTTCCAAATATTTCCGTCACCAGCACGGTAAGCATGGATGAGGCCGAAAGATTCACCACATTGTTGCCGATTAATATGGCACTGAGCATCTTTCCCTGATTCTCAGACAGCTTCATCACCCACTGCGCAGACTTGCTCCCCCCTTCTGCCAATGTCCTGATACGGATTTTATTGACGGTTGTGAGGGCAGTCTCCGAAGACGAGAAAAAAGCGGAAAGTCCCAGTAAAATGATAATGATAACGACACGTATGGCAATACTGTCACCCGATGGGTCCAAAAAAATCAACTCCTATTATTTCATATTTTACAGTCCCAGAAGCCCGGAACGTATGGGCCGTGGCCTGTAATGTGTGTATTTATGTGGATAGTTTCAGAGAATTGTACAATATTATTGGGGGATTGTCAATATGGAAGGATTCGCGGGGTGGGGGCAGGGGAGAGAAAAAAAGGGGGGTATCGAGGAAAAGCAGCGGGAGGGGACGGGGAGTCTGGACTCATGGTTCCCTCGGGGGCTGTCTCTAAGCCGGGAACGGAAGCTGCGCAGGGGGATCGTGAAAAGTTCGCCGAACTCTTGATGAGTTCGCCGACCTGTTCCCTTTCGCTCGGGCGTTGAACGCCCTCCCTCACCCCCTGCTCCGCTTCCGCTCCCGGCTAAGAGACAGCGGCCCTCAGTAAAATTCGCTCAGCCTCCCCGCCCCCTCCCGCCGCTTTTCCGGCCACTCTTTCTCTCTCCCGCTGACACTCCCCGGCTCATAAAAAGAGCGCACGCTGTTTTTTCGTCCAGTATCTCTATCTGGTCTTTTTAATGCGGTTGGGGATTGACATTGTTAGGCTGCCCGTATCTTACGCCTGCGGCTCTCATCTGCGCGAAGCGGGGAAAATATGCGGCTGGTGGGGAGATACGTTGTGGAGTGAGCGGAACGGGGGCGGTGCCGGAGGTGACTTTGGAGCGATCCTCATCTTCTCCCGGCCCTTGGGCCCTAGTCTCTCCCATCGCGGAAAGGGGCGCCTCCGGCACCGCCCCCGTTCCTCTCACAGCCGGAAACACCTCCCCCTCCATCCATCATCCCCCCGCAAGCATCCCCATCACTTTAAAGTACCCTTGCAGCTCCCCAACCGTACAAGCCTTCTCAGCCAGCAATTTCTTTGCCGCAGCCATTGCCTTTCGTTTGGTGCGGCCGGCAGAGGCCTCATCGTTCAGGGATTTTACATACTGGTCTATAAGCTCCTCCAGGATTTCCAGGTCGCCTTTTTCCCGGCGGAGGGAATCCAGGTATTTTACCTCCTTCATGGTCAGGGCGGCATGTTCCAGCAGGTCCGGGCGGCGCTCCAGGGTGCGTTTTATGGACTGCTGCCTGCGCCACTCCTCAATATTTTTATGGTGGCCGCTTAAAAGCACCTCCGGGACTTCCATCCCGCGGAATACCTCGGGACGGGTGTATTGGGGGTATTCTAACAGGCTGTCATGGAAGGATTCTTCCTCAGCTGAGGCGTCGTTGTTCAGAACCCCGGGCACCAGACGGGAGATACAGTCAATCATAACCATGGCGGGAAGTTCCCCGCCTGTGAGGACATAATCTCCCACGGAAAGATAATCCGTGGCAATCAGCTCCAGGGCACGCTCGTCGATTCCTTCGTAATGCCCGCAGAGAAAGACCAGATCCTCCTCCTTTGCCAGCTCCTCCGCTATGGTTTGGTTAAATACCCTGCCCTGGGGCGTCATATAGATAAGCCTGGGCTTCCTGCCGATGCGCCCGCACAGGGCCTCGTAAGCCTCGCACACAGGCCCCGGCTGCATAACCATGCCTGCGCCGCCGCCGTAAGGGGCGTCGTCCACATGTCTGTGCTTATCCTTTGAATAATCCCTGATGTCAATGGCTTCCACAGATATGGTCTTGCTCTCCATGGCCCGCCCCGTTATGCTGGTTCCCAGTCCTCCCATAACCATGTCGGGGAACAGTGTCAGTATGTGAAAATTCATCCGGTCTCCTTCCAGCGGTTCTTAAGCTTTGTCTGAAGGCGGTACAGGGTGTTCATAGCATCAAGAGGCGTCATGGTGGACAGCTCCAGACTGTCCAGCTCACGTATGATATCGTCATCCTTTACCGTATCAAAGAAGGACAGCTGCTGCAGGTCCACCTCATCCGGCTTCGGCACCGCCTTGTGCTGGGTTATGTTGGAACTGATTTCCGCAATTTCCTTTGCCCTGGCCGTGATGTCCGCATCGCTTAATTCTTCCGCGATTTCTTTTGCCCTGGCTATAACGGAATCCGGCACGCCGGCCAGCTTTGCAACCTGGATGCCGTAGCTCTTATCTGCACCGCCTCGGACAATCTTGCGCAGGAATACGATGTCGTCTCCCTGCTCCTTTACCGCTATACAATAATTTTTCACCCCTGCTATGGTGCCTTCCAGCTCTGTCAGTTCATGGTAATGGGTGGCAAACAGTGTCTTGGCTCCCAATAGCTTGGAATTGCTTATGTGTTCTATTACAGCCCAGGCAATGGACAATCCGTCAAAGGTGCTGGTTCCCCTTCCGATTTCATCCAGTACCAGAAGACTGTTTCTGGTGGCATTGCGCAGGATGTTGGCCACCTCTGTCATTTCCACCATGAAAGTGCTCTGTCCGCTGGCCAGATCGTCGGAAGCCCCCACCCTGGTGAAAATACGGTCGCATATGCCGATATCAGCCTCCTGGGCCGGCACAAAACTGCCCAGCTGGGCCATAAGCACAATCAGGGCCACCTGGCGCATGTACGTGGATTTACCCGCCATGTTGGGGCCGGTGATAACGGACAGCCGGTTCTTTCCATTGTCCAGAAAGGTGTCGTTGGCCACAAACATGTCGTCCCGCATCATCTGCTCCACCACGGGATGGCGGCCGTTCTTAATCTGAATCACGCCCTTGTCGTTGATGGAGGGCTTCACATAGTTGCGCCGGGTTGCCACCACGGACAGGGAACAGAATACGTCGATTCCAGCTATGGACTTGGCCGTCTTTTGAATGCGGATGACCTCTGCCCCGATTTTGTCCCTGACCTCGCAGAACAGGTCATACTCCAGGGACACCAGCTTTTCCTCCGCGCCCATGATGATGTCTTCCAGCTGCTTTAATTCATCGGTGGTAAACCGCTCCGCGTTGGTCAGGGTCTGCTTGCGGATATAGTAATCCGGCACCTGGTCCTTGAAGGAGTTGGTCACCTCAAAATAGTAACCGAATACCTTGTTGAATTTCACCTTCAGGGTCTTAATGCCTGTCTTTTCTTTTTCCTTTGCCTCCAGCTCCGCCAGCCAGTTCTTACCCTCTGTCTTGGCATGGCGCAGCTTGTCCGCCTCCTGGTTGTAGCCGTCCTTTATGATGCCGCCTTCCCTGACCGTAATGGGCGGCTCCTCCACAATGGCATCCCCTATAAGCTGGAAGATATCCTGAAGGGGATCCAGCTCCCGGCCCAGCTCTGCCAGAAGTTCGCTGTTAAACTCTCCCAGTATCCGTTTGATATAGGGAAGCATTTCCAGAGAGCTTCTGAAGGCAATCAGGTCCCTTGGATTGGCTGTCTTATAGCTGATTCGCCCTATCAGACGCTCCAGGTCATAGATGGGATTTAAGTACTCGCATATCTCTTCCCGGGAGATATAGTTCATGTTCAGCTCTTCCACCGCGTTCTGGCGCTTGATGATTTCGTCTCTGTGAATCAGCGGCTGTTCGATGCAGGCGCGAAGCAGCCTGGCTCCCATGGCTGTCTTTGTCTTGTCCAGAACCCACAGCAGGGTGCCTCTCTTCTGTTTTTCCCGCATGGTCTCCACCAGCTCCAGGTTCCTTCTGGTGGATGTGTCAATAACCATGTACTGTCCGGTAGAATAGGGGGTGATGGTGGTAATGTGCTCCAGGGTGCTCTTCTGGGTCTCATAGATATACTGCATCACGGCGCCGGCGGCAATGATGCCTGTGGCATAGTCCTCCAGCCCCAGTCCCACCAGGGCTCCCACCTTAAAATGCTCCATCAGGATACGGCGGCAGGATTCCTCACCGAAAAAGCGGCTGTCCAGGGCAGAAATAACCACCTGATAGCGGTTTTTCAGCTCGTCCATATCCACGCCCGACATGTAAAAGGCATTGTTGCAGATAATCTCAGACGGGGAAAATTTGTTGATTTCGTCAAACAGTTCCCGGTCCGAATCCACCTCAGTCACCATGAAATCCCCGGTACTGATATCCGCGGTGGATATTCCGTAGATTCCATCCATATATACAATTCCCATCAGGTAATTGTTCTTTGTCTCATCCAGCACCTGGGAGCTGGTTATGGTTCCCGGAGTCACCACCCGGATTACCTCACGCTTCACCAGGCCCTTGGCCTGCCTGGGATCCTCCATCTGCTCTGCTATAGCGACCTTATATCCCTTCTGGACCAGGCGGTACAGGTAGGAATCCAATGCGTGAAACGGCACCCCGCACATAGGTGCCCGCTCAGAAAGACCGCAGTCCTTTCCTGTAAGGGTTATCTCCAGTTCCTTTGACACTGTCAGGGCATCATCGAAAAACATCTCATAGAAATCTCCCAGACGGTAAAACAGGACACAGTCCGGGTACTCCTTCTTTGTCTCCATATAATGCTGCATCATGGGAGATAATTGTGACAAATCTATCAAAATGCTGACCTCTCTTCTCTAGTATGCTTGTTTATTCTTGTTTTATCTTAATTTGCCGGTTATTGTTTGTCTGGTTCTATTCATTTTCCTTATCAGCTATATGTCCTATATAATAAAAGCCCTTGCTCTCCTGCAGATACACCGGCACCAGCCTTCCAATCATGGATGCATCTCCCGGGAAATGTACCACTGTATTGTTGGACAGGCGGCCTGTCATAAGCCCCGGCGCATGGTCGTTCACCTCTTCCACCAGGACCTCCTGGACTGTCCTGACATCCCGTCCGCACACCTCTGCCGAGATATCCTGTACTTCCTTTAAAAGCCTGTCAAACCGCTCCTTCACAATTGCCTCCGGCACCTGATCTTCCATGGCTGCCGCCGGTGTGCCGGTACGCTTGGAGTAGATGAAGGTAAAGGCGCTGTCAAACCCCACCCTTCTCACCACATCCATGGTCTCCTCAAAGTCCTCATCTGTCTCGCCCGGAAATCCCACAATGATATCCGTTGTCAGTGAGATGCCAGGCACTGCCTTTTTAATCCGCTCCGCCAAATCCAGATACTGCTCCTTGGTATAGCGCCGGTTCATAACCTTCAGTATCCGGCTGCTGCCGGACTGGAGGGGAAGGTGCAGATGACGGCATATCTTTT
>OGXN01001991.1_pt1 | contig 16679 bp, 14 predicted proteins | sample 1576281 | NCBI WGS metagenome assembly OGXN01 (sample SAMEA3541494, study PRJEB24748) | human gut metagenome | biome: human gut; feature: human-associated habitat; material: faeces | place: China | collected 2012
GCGGATTGCATTGACTGACATGGTATCAATCTGATTCATAGTTCCCTCCATTCCGGTGCCCCCAAGGGGGCCCACGCATCATAGATGTTATTTTTTTACCAACTGCCCTTTATTATACCAATTCCATCCATGCAGGGCAATACTTTTTCTCGCAAAAATCAGTGCAACATTTTGCGGTTCTTTGCGTTATTTTGCAAATTTAAAAACAATTGTTATAAAAAGATTATAATTTAAACACATTTTCATCACATTTTAATTTTAAAACTGTTTGGTGAATATGTTTATAAAAAACTGACAGGAGGACACAATCAGTGATTGAAGTAAAAAATCTTGTAAAAGATTACGGCGGCCATCTGGCAGTGGACCATTTAAGCTTCCGGGTGGAAGACGGCCAGATATACGGCTTCCTGGGCCCTAACGGAGCCGGGAAGTCCACTACCATGAACATCATGACCGGTTATCTGGGCGCCACAGAGGGCCAGGTCATCATAGACGGCCACGACATACTGGAAGAGCCTGAAGCCGCAAAAAAACGCATCGGGTATCTGCCGGAAATTCCGCCTCTGTATATGGATATGACCGTGGATGAGTACCTGGAATTTGCGGCCTGCCTTAAAAAGCTGCCGAAAGCAGGGCAGAAGGACGCTATACAGGAAGTGATGGAACTGGTTAAGATTACGGATGTCAGAAAACGGCTGATCCGAAATCTGTCCAAGGGTTACCGCCAGAGGGTGGGTATGGCCCAGGCTATTTTAGGGAAGCCCTCTGTTATCATCCTGGATGAACCCACTGTGGGACTGGACCCGAAACAAATCATTGAGATACGGGATATGATAAAGGGGTTGGGCAAACAGCATACCGTCATCCTGAGCTCCCACATCCTGTCCGAGGTAAGCGCTGTCTGCGACCATATCATGATTATTGCCCACGGAAAGCTGATTGCCAGCGATACTCCTGAAAACCTGGAACAACGTTTAAAAGGCGCCGCGGGCCTGGAGCTGACGGTAAAAGGCAGCGAGGAAACGGTAATGCCTGTGCTGGAGGAAATTCACGGTCTGTCCATAGAGCGTATAGGGGCCGGAGGCGAGGCAGGCACCTGTGTGGTGAATCTGCAGTTTGGAGGGGATGAAGATAGCAGTGTTTCGGGGAGCGGTATTGGTTCCGGCGGCGGCATTGCTCCCGGCGGCGGCATTGCTTCCGGCGGCATTGCTTCCGGCGGCATTGCTTCCGGCGCTAAGACAGATATCCGCGAAACCATTTTTTACGCCCTGGCCAATCATCGACTTCCCATCCTGTCCATGGCTCCCTCCAAGGCATCCCTTGAAGAAATATTCCTGGAGCTGACAGAGGACTCCCCGAAATTGCGGGAGGACAAAGGCGTCACAGACCCCACAGACCCATCAAAGGAGGAGGATTCCCAATGAGAGCTATCTATAAGCGGGAGCTGAAATCCTATTTCTGCTCCATGACAGGCTATGTTTTCATTGCTTTCATGACCATGTTCATGGGCATTTATTTCATGGTTTACAATATGATTAACGGTTACCCCTATTTTTCCTATACACTTAATTCCATTCTGATGATACTTATGATTGCGGTGCCGATTCTGACCATGCGCAGCATGTCGGATGAACACAGGGCGCGGATAGACCAGCTGCTTCTCACCTCCCCTGTGTCCGTATGGGGCATTGTTATGGGAAAATTTCTTTCCATGGTCACTATTTTGGCTGTCCCCATGGCCATTGCCTGCCTCTGTCCCCTTATCATCCGAAGCGCCGGCACCGCTTATCTGACCGAGGACTATGCATCTATACTGGCCTTCTTCCTTTTGGGATGTGTGTATATTGCCATTGGGCTTTTCATCTCCTCCCTTACGGAAAGCCAGCTCATAGCCGCTGCAGGGACCTTCGGCATACTGCTGCTCAGCATCCTCTGGCCAGGGCTTTTAAACTTTATACCGGCTGCCGCATCAGGTTCCCTGGTCGGTTTCCTTATCCTGTGGACCCTGGTGTGTTTTATCCTATACCGGCTGACCGGCCATATCCCCCTTTCCCTTGGACTGGAAGCAGCCGGAGCGGCAGTCCTTATAGGAACCTTTTTCGTAAAGCAGAGCATATTTGAACGGGCTCTGACCGGACTTCTGGGAAAAATCGTACTGACAGACGTATTTGACGGCATTGTCAGCAGCCATATGCTGGATGTCAGCGGTCTTGTCTATTATCTGAGTGTGGCCGGTATATTGTTGTTCCTGACGGTCCAGTCAATCGAGAAAAGAAGATGGAGTTGAATCATATGACCAGAAAATGTAAAAAAGGCAGCTATATGGCACTGTTCACCCTTGTGGTCATTGCCGCTGTCATTGTACTCAACCTGATAGTGGGAAAGCTTCCTGCCAAATACCTGAAACATGACTTAAGTTCCAACCAAATCCTTACCCTGGGTGATACAACCAGGGACATCCTGGCACAGCTGGACAGAGACGTTACCATCCATATTGTGGCCGATCCCAACTCAGTGGATGAGAGGATTACATCCTTTGTGAATCTGTATAAGGACCTTTCCCCGCACATTTCGGTGGAAGCCAATGACCCTGTGCTTCACCCGGATGTACTTGCTTCCCTGGACACAGAGCCCGGCAATCTGATTGTATCCTGCGAGTCCACCGGAAAAAAGACGTCCATTTCATTTGACGATATCATCCAGTTTGACCCCATGGTTTACTACCAGTACGGGCAAATCAAGGAAACCGCCTTTGACGGTGAAGGACAGATTACCAGCGCCATCCGCTATGTCACAAGCGATACAGCGGCGGCCGTATATACCCTGACCGGACACGGGGAAACCGCCCTCTCGTCAGCCGTCTCAGATGCCATGGATAAATCCGGCATGAATGCAGCCGATCTGAATCTGCTCACCCAGGGAGCCGTTCCCCAGGACTGCAGCCTTCTCATCATGAACGCACCTGTCAAGGATATCTCCGCGGATGAAAAAGAAACTCTGACCGATTACCTGAAAAACGGCGGCCGCATGCTGCTCCTTGCCGGCTGTACCCAGGATACATTGTCCAATCTGACAGATTTCATTTCCCAGTACGGAATGGACCTGAAAAATGGATTTGTGGCCGACCCGGCTCCCCAGCATTACTACAACAATAATCCCTTTAACGTAATTCCGGATTACGACTTTGCCAGCAGCCTTCTCTCAGGAGTTGATTCCTCCGCAGCGGCCCTTCTGGTTCAGCCTGCGGGTATGACCATACAGGAAAATCCTTCGGAGGACATTGTGGTCCAGCCCTTCCTGACTACCTCTGATTCTGCATTTTTAGTGGATCCTGCCACGCAGGAAAAGACGCAGGGCACTTATGTGCTGGGAGCTGTGGCCACGGAGACTGTAAACGAGGAAGAAGGCACATCCTCCATGCTTACCGTCATCACAGCGCCAAGCATGATTGATGATTCCATCCTGTCACGTTTCCCCAGCATCACCAACCTGACTCTGTTCATGAACGCCGCGGCCAGCGGACTGCCCGGAGTCACACCGCTGTCCATCCCCAGCAAAAGTCTGGATATTACCTATAATATGGTAACATCCGCCGGATTGTGGAGTGCGCTGTTTATTATCGTGATTCCTGTCATTTTCCTGATTGCAGGCTTTGTGATCTGGCTGAAGCGCCGGAAGCTATAAATCACGTTTATACGCATCACATATAACATGTATCGCACGTAAGTGACCGGAATACGGTCACTTACGTGCTCATAAAAAGGAGGTTAAACATGAAGAAACATATACGGCCAATGGTTCCCGCTCTGGGAGCCCTGGTCCTTCTATGCGCAGCCTACGGCATTATCACCTGGCATCAGGGGAGGAATGCTGAATCACAGGCCCTGTCACCGGAAAATGCTTCTGTATATATGACCGACCTTCCGGAGCTGTCTTCCCTGTCCTGGACAAAGGACGGCAAGAGTCTGTCCTTTACCCGGGAAGGCGGTACCTGGTATTATAAAGGGGATACGGACTGCCCCATCCGCCAATATCCCCTGACCACCCTGTCAGATACTCTGTCCCACTTAAAAGCTGAGCGGAAGCTGGAAGGCGCGGATTCTCCGGAAGCATATGGCCTGGATAACCCTTCCGTACGGTTTGATACCGTTTCCTCTGATGGTTCTTCTCACTCTATCCTGGTGGGAAGCCAGGTTCCCGGTACCGGCGGTTCAGGCCCGGACGGTTCCCAGCTCCCCGCCCAGTATTATGCAGCTATGGACGGGGACAGTCAGATTTATACCATCGGCAGTTATCTGACCGAAACAGCTGCCAAGGGACTTTATGATTTTGTTGAGACAGAATCCCTTCCCCATGTGGCTGGTGCCGACATCCGGGAAATCACTGTATCCAGGAACGGACAGACCAGACGGTTCTGTAAGAAAACCGTGGATGACGCGGGCAATATTGCCTGGTATAAGGACTCTGACGCGGACGAGGCCAACCGCCTGGATGACAATGGCGCTCTTAATAATCTGGCGGATGCCATAAGCGGTTTGTCGTTCCTGTCCTGTGTATCATATAAGGCAAGCGATGAGGAATTAGGCAGCTATGGCCTGTCTGAGCCGATTATGACGCTTTCCTGGACATATGAAAACGGAGAGGCGGACGGCGCCTTATCATTGGCCATTGGAAGTTCCACCGAAGATGGTACAGGCTACTATACCAGAAAGGATGATTCCAGAGCCGTGAATCTGATATCAAAAGAGGCGGCAGAGCGTTGTCTCAATGCTGCCTACCCAAAGTAATGTGAATTATACTATGAAGTTGTGCTAAATTATGAAAGGGAAACAACACCGCATTTCTGCCTGTTGTCTCCCTTTTTTATAACTGTTCTAATATATGGATTGCCCTTAAGCCCCTTCCCTGCGCTCCCCCGCACCTCTGTCATGGAGCACAAAGTGGTTCTTCTGAAAATCCAGTATCCCCTCAGCCCGCATCTTACTCAGCTCGCTGGACATAGCGCTCCGGTCCACACAGAGATACTCAGCCAGCTCCTGGCGGTTATGGGGTATGTCAAAATCCCTGCCCCCTTTTGCCATGGCCTGCTCTGACAGATAGGACAAAAGCTTTTCCCTGGTGGTCCTGCGGCACACATGCTCCAGTTTGTTTTCCAGCTTCACATTGTGCTCCGACACCAGACGCAGCATGTTGTGTATGAACCTGGTATGGAAATCGCAGGCCAGAGGACAAAACGTGATCATCCGCTGGTAATTGAGGAACAGGGTCTCGCATCCCCCCTCTGCCACCACGCTCACCGGCAGCACCGGGGTCCTGGCGCAGGAATAGGACTGGCCAAAGAGCTCCCCTTCCTTTATATGATATATGTGTTCCTGATGTCCCCAGAAATTCTCCTGGATAACGCATGCCTTCCCCCTCAGCAGAACCAGCACCTTATTGACGGATTCTCCCATGCGGAAAATGTATTCCCCATCCTCATAAAGCACCTGCTCCGAGGCACAGCATTTTAACAGGGTATAGAGCTCGTCATCATTTATGCCATAAAATAGCGGAGATTTTTTCACAAGAGGCAGCCATTCCTCCATTTTCGCCCTTCTTTCCGTTGCATTTACAACTCTTTTGCTGTAAATATTATATAATCAAGAGATTTTTCCGTCAAGAGGGATTTTCTGTGAGATAAAATCTCATTCAGCATCACCGGACATCATCCATATCCAGCTGTTTTTTATATATCCCAATGACTTTTTTCATGGCCTCCTGGCCGGGAGCCCCTATGGTAAGGCGCTTCTCCACACAGGTCTTCATGCTGATGGCCTCATATACGTCCTCCTCAAACACCGGACTGATGGCCTTGTATTCTTCCAGGCTGAGATCATCCAGGGCAATTCCTTTGGCAATGCAAGCAAGGACCAGCTGTCCCACGATGCCGTGGGCATCCCTGAAAGGCACTCCCTTATTCACCAGATAATCCGCCGCATCTGTGGCATTGGTAAAGCCGTTCTTTGCACTGGCCTCCATTACCTCTTTCCGAAAGCTCATAGAGGAAATCATGCCGGTAAACAAGGCCAGGCATCCCTTTACTGTGTCAATGGCGTCAAAGGTAAGCTCCTTATCTTCCTGCATATCCTTGTTGTAAGCCAGAGGTATCCCCTTCATGGTGGTCAGCATGGATACCAGGGCGCCGTATACGCGCCCGCTTTTGCCGCGGATCAGTTCTGCGATGTCCGGGTTCTTTTTCTGAGGCATGATGGAACTTCCTGTGCTGTAGGAATCATCAATCTCCACAAAACGGTATTCGTTGGTATTCCATATTATGATTTCCTCGCAGAACCTGGACAAATGCATGGAGATAGTGGACAGGGCGCTGAGCAGCTCAATCAGGTAATCCCTGTCAGCCACTGAATCCATAGAATTAAGGGTAGGTCCGTCAAATCCCAGAAGCTCTGCCGTGTATTCCCGGTCCAGAGGATAGGTGGTGCCTGCCAGGGCGCCTGAGCCCAGAGGGCAGTAATTCATGCGCCTGCGTATATCCTTAAGGCGGGAGCGGTCCCTGGAGAACATCTCGAAGTAAGCGCCCATATGATGGGCCAGGGTGATTGGCTGGGCCTTCTGAAGATGGGTGAAACCAGGCATGAAGGTGTCTGTATTCTTCTCCATAACCGCCAGCAGCTCTTCCAGCAGTTCCTTCACCAGCGCTTCGATGGCGTCAATCTCATCCCTGGTATAGAGCTTCATGTCCAGGGCTACCTGATCATTGCGGCTGCGTCCTGTGTGAAGGCGTTTTCCCGCCTCCCCAATCCGCTCCGTCAGGGTACCCTCTACAAAGGAGTGGATATCCTCATATCCGGAATCGGATGATATGGCCAATTTCCCATTATCCAGGTCTTCTAAAATGCTTTCCAACCCGCGGATAATATCATCCCTGTCCTGTTCTGTGAGAATTCCCTGCTTGGCCAGCATTTTCACATGGGCTATGCTGCCCCTGATGTCCTGACGGTAGAATTTCTGGTCAAAGGAAAGGGATTCGTTAAAATTGTGTACCAGCTGATTGGTCTCTTTCGTAAAACGTCCGCCCCATAATTTCATGGCTCTTATCTCCTTATTTCTAAATTTCTTTTGTCCTGTATTCTTGTTTACTGCGGCTTTCCTGGTTTGCTGCGGCTTTCCTGGTTTGCTGCGGCTTTCCTGGTTTGCTGCAGCTTTCCTGGCCTGCTGCGGCTTTCCTATTTACCACCGCTTTCCTGTTTGCTGCTATTTTCTTTTTTCTGGCTCTTTTTGTTCTCTTTGCTGTTCTTTCTTATGCTGTATCCGCTTACTGCACGGTTCTTTTTCTTCTTCCGGCTGATTCCCACCAGCACAGTGACTCCCAGGACAGCCGCGCTGGCTCCGGTAATCCAAGCCCCGGTCCTAAGTCCCTCCGGTTCATAGGAAAAGCTGATTCGGTGGGTCCCTTCACCGATATCCACTGCCAGAAACGTGTCAAACATTTTCCGCGGGGTCACGGCCTTGCCGTCCACCAGTATGGTCCATCCCTTATCATAGGGAATGCTGGTATACATAACGCCGGCCGACTCAGCGGTGATGCTGCCTGACAATTCCGTATCCGTCCACCTGGAAAGCACCATGGGATTCTGGTTCATTTTTCCGTAAACAGCTTCCAGGGCCTGGGGATTAAAACGCCACACCTCTGCCTGCAGGGTCGGGCTGCCGTCATCTCCTGTCTCCAGGCGCACCTCCACATCCTTGTTGATACGGCCCAGCTCCATGAAGTAGCCCCTGTCCACATTATCAAAGCTCACGGTCTGCTCTCCGATTACAGCCGTGACCTCCTTTACCTTCTTATTGGTCACATACACATAGTAATCGCCGGTTTCCTGGGCTGTAAATGTAAGTTTCCTGCCCTCTGTCACACTTTCGTTGGGAAGCAGTACATGCTCTGTATCCAGCACATCGCAGAGATCGTTCTGGACATGGGCCGGATTCCCGGAATCCAAAATCCAGTTTCCTTCCACATCCGACGGCAGCATAAATGCCACGGGCAGGGTAAATTTATTCTCATACAGCCACATACTTCCTTTTCTCCCGGACAAATCCCTAAGTCCATCGGCAGGCTGCTGGTCCCCGTATATGCCATAGCGAACGGACATCAGACTGTCCACCAGAGGCGTGCTTCCTGTGATGCTGTAGGCATTGGTGGAGCTCTCACACCCCATCCTGCGGAAGAAATCCGACAGGGAGGCATTGGCTGTGGATGAAAACAGGGATACGGACGGGAAATTCATCCAGGCGCCGTCATTCTTTGTCTTTCTGTCTGTCTTTTCCACACGATAGAATGTATCCGACTTAATATTCCACACCAGATCCTCCACGTCCTGGTTATCTTTCACATAAGAAGTTCTGCTGGTGGTAGGGATGCTGGTTACCGCGGTATTCACAGCCGCCTCAATGGCAACCACAGCCAGAGCAGTGAGAAGAATGGCGTCCAGACTCCATTTTCCCTTGTGGTACAGGTAAATCAGACCTCCATATATGGCAATGAACAGGAGTGCCGCATAGAACACGGAAAAATGGTATTGTTCCGGATTATCCACCAGCTTCTCTGCCAGCAGCACAAAGGAAACAGCCCCCCAAAACGCCAGGCATACCGATTTCCAGGACATATACTGCAGATGAATATAGGCGTGGTAACACATAAACAGCATCAGTGCAATATAAATAAAGGACTGACGGCAGGGAAGGCTGTTGGGATAGTGGAACCCATGCCAGATAAAATTCAGCACATTGACTGAAAAGCTGGCGTAAAACAGAACCAGCATGGAGCAGTACACTGCCTTTTCCCTGAAGGTAATCTTCCTGCTGCCCAGGTATAAAAGGAAGAACATAAGCACTGCCACACCGCAGTATATATTGGGCCAGTGGTCTAATCCTATCTCGGTTCCCACATTTCCTATATGACGGGCAATCATATCAAAGATGGAGAAATAGGATGAAAAGGTTTTAGGGAAATCAAAATCCCCTGACGCCGTGACCTGCAGCGCATAAATCTCCGGCAAAAGCACCACCGCGGCAAGACCGCCTGCCAAAAGGGAATAGAAGGCAAACCGCAGCCCTGTTCCCATGAACTCCCCAAAGCTTTTGGGCGGATTGAGCGTCATCTGCGCAATCACATAGATAACCATGAAAATGCAAATCATGATGGAAATATAGTAATTGGAAAGGATGGAGAGGCCCAGTGTGATGCAGTAAAGCGTCCCCTTCTTCTCCTTTACCAGCTGCTCCAGACCCAGCAGAATCAACGGGAACAGCATGATGCAGTCCAGCCACATGATGTTCCAGCTGTAAGCAGCCATATAACCGCTAAGGGCATAAAAAATACCAAAAAAGCCCACGCCGAACTTCTTAACTCCAAAGTGTTTCTTCAGATACCACGAAAAGCTAAGGCCGGACAATCCTGTCTTGAGAACAATGAGTATGGTCATAAACTCAATGATAAACTTCTTCGGGCATAATATCAGAAGCCAGTTTACCGGGCTGGCCAGATAATAGGCATAGAGCGCAGAAAAATTCACCCCCATGCCGATATCCCAGCTGTAAAGCAGGCTTCCCCCATGGGTCAGCTTATACTGGAACTCTGAAAAAAACGGGGCATACTGATGGTACATATCGGTCCTGAGAAAACACTCTTCCCCAAATGGAAAGATACCTCTCTGGGCAAATATGATAATCATGGCCACCACTGGGACAAAAAATGCTGCCACAAGACCATCTGAAGGCTTTAGCAGCCGAAGTCCGCGCCTGTTTTCTGTCTGTGACATCCCTGTCTCTCTCTTATCGTACTGCTGCCTGTCCTGTCCGGCAGTCTCATTCTCTTCTTCCATTCCGTATTCGTCTTCCTCTGATGTATATTCGTCTGCTGTATATCTATCCGCTATATAATTATCTGCGGCATATTTATCCGCTGCATACTTATCTGCCGCATATTTATCCGCCGCATATTCATCTGCGGCATATTTATCCGCTGTATACTTATCCGCCGCATATTTATCTACCGCATATTTATCTACCGCATATTTATCTACTGCATATTTATCCGCTGCATACTTATTCGCCGCATATTTATCTGCCGCATATTTATCCGCCGCATCATATTCCGAAGCATTTTCCTCTGATGAATCATCACCGAAAAGATACGCCTCCAGTGTGCCTTCTTCCGTTAAATATTCCTCTGATGTCGTTTTATCCCCGCCGGAAACCGGCTCCTTTGAGAGCGCTTCCTCCCGGGCTTTATCCTGCATGGTCGGTTCTGGCTGCACAAGCTTCAGGATTGCGTCAAGCTCCCGTTCAACCCGTTCTATCTCTTCACGTTCCATCACAGTCACCTTTCTCTATTCAGGCTTATTCTTGAATATCCAGAGTTTGCTGAAAATATAGTTCAGTACCATGTTGATTACAGAGGATGTGAATTTGCAGAACAGCTCATACAGCATTCCCCTGTCGCCGCCTAATTTCACCATGACCACCATGAGCACCCAGGTAACGGCTCCTGAGAACGCCCGTGCAGCCACAAATGCACCCACTTCCTTCACAAGGTAGGAAGGCCGCAGATTATAATTGCGGAACACAATAAGCTTGTTCACCACATAGGCAAACAGCACAGCCGCCAGCCATGACATGGCCTGGGACAGGCCTACGCCTATCTCAATCTGCCTCAGCAGGGCATATACCGCAAAATCAACTGCCGTGGTGAGAAACCCGCATATAATGTAGCTTACAGTCTCGTAGTTAACACATTTTTCCCATAGTTTACGTAACATTTTCTGCTCCTGCCCTGTTCCAGAGTACACACACACAATCCCTGGAGCAATAATCCCTTCTATTATATGGTAGCATCATGGAATTGTAAAGAAAAAACCATTATCTGTCCAGGAAATCCTCGGCTCCCCTGGTGTAATGGAGTTCCCCGTCTTCCGTAAGGAATATGCCGTAGATTTGGTCCATGGATTCTATGAGCCTGGTCCCCTCTTCCAATCCCAGTGCAAAGCAGGTGGTGCTCAGTCCGTCCCCGTCCACTGACCTGGGGGAAATGATGGAAACCTGGGTCAGCCCATTTTCATATGGGTAGCCGGTAGCCGGATCCAGTATATGATGATAGTTGACACCGTTCTCCACAAAATGCCTCTCGTACACCCCTGACGAAACCACTGACATGTCGTCTATTTTCAATGCCGCCACTGTCTCTGTATGAGTTGCGTACGGCCTCTGGAGTCCTATTTTAAAAGGGGCGCCGTCCGGCCGTTTTCCCACGCAGAGCACATTTCCTCCCAGATTGATGACCGCACTTTTCACACCGTTTTCTTCCAGATATGCCTTCATCTGATCTGCTATAAACCCCTTGGCTATGGCGCCCAGGTCAATGGTTGTCTCATCATTGAGAAAGGTGACCCGTCTGCCGTCCAGGAGCACGTTTTCATAGCCCACCTTTTTAAGGTCCGCCTCAATCTCTTCCTCAGGCGGCACATGAGGCGTCTTTCCTGTAAAATCCCACAGGGAACTTAAGGGCTCTATGGTTATATCAAAGGCCCCCCGGGACATACGGCAGTACTCCAGCCCCTCCGACAGTACCTGGGCTGTTTTCTCCGATACCGTGATGGTCCTCTCGCCCGGCCTGCGGTGGTTCAGTTTGTAAATCTCGCTGCCCTCCAGGGTTTTGCTGAGCAGCTTCTCATAGTCGGAACAGAGTGTCATGCAGCCGTCCAGAATGGTCTGGTCCTCTGAATCGTATAAGGTGACGGTGACAAATGTGTTCAACAAAAAAGACGACCTGGTGACAGGATCCGCAACTTTCTTGCTGCATCCTGCCAGCCAAGCCGTGCACATGATAATCAAACCTGCTGTTATTATTGTCTTTAATCCTGTATTTTTCATGCCTTACATTCTAGCACCCGGGCATGTAAAAGTCAAGGCAGCCCCATCAGGCTTTGGTCTCTTCCATGTACTCATCCATCACAGCGTCCAGAATATTCTTAAGTGTCTCTGGCGCTCTGCCTCCCACCGGCGTGCCGTCAATCTCATTGGCAGCCACACACAGTTTGGTGGATGATGTCACCAGAACCTCGTCCGCATCCATCATCTCCTTCAGGGTATAGGGAGTCTCGCTTACAGGAATCTCCAGTTTCTTACAAATGTGAATCAGGTGGGCTCTTGCAATGCCCGGAAGAATCAGATTGTCCGCAGGAGCCGTGTAGAGAATTCCATCCTTCAGGATATGGCAGTTGCTATGGGCACATTCCGTCACACGGTCGCCTCTGTGGAACACTGCTTCCTGGCATCCTGCTTCCTTTGCTTTCTGGGCAGCCATGACGCTGGGCAGCAGATTCAGGGTTTTGATGTTGCAGTGAAGGAAACGGGTGTCCTCCTGGGTAAGCAGGCGAATCTTCTTGTACAGGTCCGGTGTTCCCATGGGCTTTAACATAACCCAGAGATTGGCTGGTACATTCTCCGGAAATTCATGGGTTCTGACAGCGGTACCCCTGGTTACCTGGAAATAGATAAACAGATCTCCGGTATCCATCTTATTGACCAAATCCTGAAGCAGCGCCTTCAGCTCTGCCTTTGTGCACGGCACCTGCATCTTGATAAGGCCTGCGCTGTTGAAGAAGCGGTCAACGTGCTCGTCAATTGCAAAAATCTTGTAATTGCGGCAGGGACCTGCATCGTATACACCGTCTCCAAACCAGCATACCCTGTCATTCATGGGAACGCTCATGTTCTCCAGTTCGTCGTACTTTCCATTATAATATCCAAGCGTTTTCATATATGTAATCTCCTTTATAATAAAATATTCATTGAAACATGATGCTAAAACCGCTTTTTCTCTTCTTCCGGTATGGCGGAATACATGTTTTTGATTTCCTTCAGAACGAAATGGGTCCTGGTGGCAGACACACCGGGTATGCTCTTGATGGTGCGGTGGATGCGCTCCAGCTCATCGGAGGAGGCGCAGGATATCTTCAGCACAAAGTCATAATCTCCGGTCAGATAGTAGCAGTCCAGGATATTAGGGTGATCCATGATCACCTCGGTGAAGGAGTCATGGAACCTGGGATGTTCCAGGCTGATTTCCATTAGGGCTGTGACATCGTTCCCCAGGGCCTTGGCATCCACCCTTACCGTATAGCCCTTGATGATGCCGGACTCTTCCATCTTCTTGATGCGGTCCAGTACGGCCGATACGGACAAATGAATGGCTTTGCTGATGTCTGAGGCTGTCTCCCTTCCGTTCTCTTTTAGGATGTTCAGTATCTTATAGTCAAGTTTATCCATCTTGTCCCCCTGTTATTTTAGCTTTTCAAATGTGATTTCGTAGTATATACTGGTAGGTGGATAGAATGCATTTTCTGCACTGCCCTCGCCGTGACTGCCCGGTACGCAGTGCGCCTTGCCGCCGGGCTATGCCCTTTGTCCGGGTCACAGGCTTCGTGGACATTATAACACAAATCATCCAGGAGTTGTACTATGAATCTCTCTTATTTGAAATATGCGGTAGAAGTGGAAAAAACTGGGTCCATCACTAAGGCGGCTCAGAATTTTTATATGAATCAGCCTCATCTGAGTAAAATCATCCGTGAGCTGGAACGTGACCTGGGCTGTGACATCTTCGACAGGACCAGCCGCGGGATGGTTCCCACCAAGAAGGGTGAGGAGTTCCTGCGCTATGCAAAGGCAATCCTGGTCCAGGAGGAACAGATTGAGGCCCTGTGCGTGAAGAACAGCGAAAAAGCCCTGGAGGTGAATCTGTGTGTTCCCAGAGCCACCTATATTTCCTATGCCTTCTCTGATTTTCTTAAGCATATGGACAGCTGTCCCTCTGTCAATGTACATTACATGGAAACCAATTCCAGGGACACCATCCGGGGTGTGTCAGGCAAGACCTTTGACGTGGGCATTATACGCTGTCAGGCCCTGTATGAATCTTATTATATGAAGCTTCTCCAGGATGAGAACCTGGAGTGGAAGGAACTGTGGCAATTTTCCTGCAATGTCCTTATGTCCCCCAGCCATCCCCTTGCCTCCAGGGACAAGCTGACTTACCTGGATTTTACCGATTACATTGAAATCGTCCAGGGCGACATCCAGAATCCTTCCTTTACCTTTGAGGCCCAGGATGCCTCTGCCACCGGCGGCAACTCCAAGAAAACCGTTTCCATCTATGACAGGGGAAGCCAGTTTGAGCTGCTGCGCCAGCTGCCCGGTTCCTATATGTGGACCTCTCCTGTGCCTTACGGCTGTCTCACCTCCTCAGGTTTGATTCAAAAGACATGCAGTTATCCCGGAAACATCCACAAGGACCTGCTGATTTACAGGAACGGATACCGCTTTTCCAAGGAAGAGGAGGAGTTTCTCCGGTGCCTTTCACGGATGGTAAGCCGTCTTTCCGATTGACCCGCCGGGCGCACGTACATAAAAGCCCGTCAGCCCCTTCATTGAGCGGCTGACGGGCTTTTCGTTTACTCTTAAATCCCGTTTTTTCCTATTTAGTTTGTTCCTATTTATATAGTGTAATCCGTTTTACCACGACCCAGAGAGAATCCTCGCCAGCTCACTGTCCTCGTTCAGTATGACAGTCTTATTGTCCCCTTTCATGGAAGCCTTAAGGGCATCCAGGGATCGCACATAATTATAGAAGTCGGCCTTTGCCTCGTCATTGTAGGCATCGCTCAATATCTGCATGTATCTGGCCTCGCCCTCCGCCTTGATCTTTTCTGCCTCAGCGTTGGCCTTGGCTATGGTCTCCTTTACCGTCTTATCCGTCTCATTCTTAATCAGGGATGACTGGTAATCGCCGTCAGCCGTATACTGGGCCGCGATGTTGTTTCGCTCAGATATCATTCTCTGGTACACGGACTCCTTGTTGGAATCGGGAAGATCCAGCTTCTTTGTCTCCACCGCATAGATGTGGATGCCGTAGGAATCCATGGCATCACCAATATTCTCCGTGATGGTCTTAGCCAGGTTCCCGTCACGGCCTGATATAATATCTGCCTGGTTGGTGGAGGAAAGCACATTTTTGATGGAGTTATATACCACGTTCCCCAGCCTGACCTCCGCCTTTTCCTTGCTGGCGTTCAGGGACGCCAGATATTTCACCGGATCATTGATATCCCATATGACGAAAGAATCAACGGTCATTACCTTTTTATCCTTTGTGGTTACATCGCTTGGATACAGGTCGGAAATCATCTTATACTTAGGTATCTTCTGCACCGACTGCAGGAAGGGAACCCTGAGGGATGGTCCTGCCGAATTCTCTACCCGGACCACCTTTCCGAACTGAATAATCAGGGAGTACTCGTTGGATTTTGTGACCACCAGCGGATTGAAAATGGTGACAGCCAGGAGCACGATAACAACGATTCCCATGTTTCTCATAAATTTAGTCAATGTCTTCATTACTGTCCACCTCCGTTCTGGTCATTGCCCTCATACAATTCCTCCTGGTCATAGGAGCCGGACTGGCTGCCGCTGTCGGCCCCTGCCTGATTTGCCCGTCCTGTCTGGTCCGGCTGATTTGCCTGGCTGTTGTATGAACCTGCCAAATAGCCGGTGCTGCTCTGGGTTCCGGAGACAAAGGAGTCCAGGGGAAGCATGGTCTGTGTCCCGTCTGATCCGTTTATGATGACCTTAAGCCCTGGAAGGATATCCTCCATGGTCTCATAGAACATCCTCTTCTTTGTAATAAGAGGATACTTTGCATATTCCTGGTACATATCGTTGAACCTGGATACCTGCCCCTCTGCCTCGCTGATTCTCTGCTGGCGGTAGGCTTCCGCGTCCCTTGCAGCCTTGTCCGCCTCTGCATTGGCTGCCGGCAGCCGCTCGGACTGGTACTTCCTGGCCTCGTTGATTTTGGTATCCATGCCCTGTTTCGCATCCTCAACTGCCTTAAACGCATTGTTTACAGCGTCTGTAGGTGGCTGCGCGTCCTGGATGGTCACATTGTTAATACCCAGGCCGATGTCCTCCTGCTCCAGGCGCTCAGACAGCAGTGCCTTCACCTTAGCCTGAATCTCGGATTTGCCGGTGGTGATGACCTCGTCCACGCTGTAGGAGCCCACCGTATCCCTGATATAGGACTGGGCCAGGTTTTTTAAAATCGGAATGGCCGTGTCGCTGTGGATATACGCCTTAATGGGGTCCACAATCTGGTACTCAATGTAAAAATCCACATTCACAAAGTTAAAATCCTTGGTTATCATCTCTGACTCAGACGAAACCGTTATCGGATTGTTCTCGCTGTCCGCATGGTTCTGTGCATTGTAATCCGGGTCATATCCAATGGGCATGCCCTTGATTTCCTTGGACATCTTATGTACCTTCTGTATGAAAGGCACCTTGAACTTGGGTCCCGAGGTAGTGACGCTGCTTGGACGGCCAAAGGTGGTAAGCACTGCCATCTCGTTCTCTGACAGGGTATAGAAAGAATCAAAGGCCGCAATGGCCAGAACAGCCACTGCAATGGCTATCTTTATGGGGCGGAGCATCCGCTTCATCCTCTTATTGCTTTCTTCCCCGTTGTCAAATACTACTTCCGGTCCCTGATCTTTTTTACCGCCTCCAGGTCCCACGAACTTCTTACCCATGAAAAAATTCATCCGGTATTCCCCTTTCTCAGTCATTTT
>OGXN01002017.1_pt1 | contig 16434 bp, 16 predicted proteins | sample 1576281 | NCBI WGS metagenome assembly OGXN01 (sample SAMEA3541494, study PRJEB24748) | human gut metagenome | biome: human gut; feature: human-associated habitat; material: faeces | place: China | collected 2012
CCGTCAGCCGGAAGCACTGAGGGCGCGGCATGACACGAAACACCGAACTCACCCGCACCGCCCTCTACCGTCTGGCCCTGCAGCGTTTCGGGCCGGACGCACAGGCCCTGAAACTGGCAGAAGAGGCCGCTGAACTGGCGGCCAGTGCCGCCCGCAACCTGAACGGACAGGGCAGCGAAAGTGACCTCGCGGCAGAGCTGGCAGACGTGGAAATCATGACAGAGCAACTGCGCCTTCAGGGGATGGACCGGCTGATTGACTTCCACAAACAGAAAAAACTGGAACGTCTGGCTGCACGACTGGGCGTGATTTACACGAACGAGTAACCGGGAGGCATTCAATGGCTGACATACTCAGGGAAATCACCGCATGGACACTGATTCTTACTGGCCTGGCGACATGCCTCAGTGCGGGGGCAGCCCTGGCTGCCCTGCTGATGCACATAACAACACAGTGGTTATGGGAAAAGCTTAAAGCAGCATACAGCCTGAAAGAGCTGTCCGACGCTGTCCGGGCATGGAAACGGCAGAAAAATACCGGAGATACAGAACAATGACAGACCAGAATAAACACATTGAGAAACTGAAAAAGTTGCTGGCGCTGGCCGCATCCGGCAACCCGCACGAGGCCGCTCTGGCACTGCGCCGAGCCCGTAAACTGATGGATGTTCACGGCATCACACATTCCGACATTGCTATGAGTGATATTGATGAAACCATCAGTCACTACTGGCCGACAGGCAGTCTCCGTCCACCGCGCTACATGCTGGGCCTGATGAACATCATCCGCGAGGTATTTGGTGTTAACTCCATCATTCACCCCGGCACGCATCCGTCTGTGGGGTTCTACGGCAACCGGGAACGTGCGGCACTGGCTGCATACACCTGGGAAGTGCTGGCCCGTCAGCTGAAAAAGGCGCGTCAGCAGTATATCAGTGCACAGAACAAAAGAATAAAAACCGCCACCCGCACCAGCCGTGGAGACCAGTTTGCCGAAGGCTGGGTGCTGGCCGTTATCAGTGAAATACAGTCCTTTGCCCTGACCGATGATGAGCGTGAACTGATGCAGCAGTGGCTGGAACATAAATACCCGCAGACGCAAACCACCAGGGCGCGTAAACCGGGAAGAAGCCGCAATGGCGACGCCTCGCGCTATGCGGGGTTTCGTGAAGGGCAGAACGTCAGACTGCACCGCCCGGTCAGTGGGCAGGAACAACAGAAACTGGAGGCCAGATGATTACGCTATCAGGTAAAAGCCGGAAATTAAAAGCCTGCCGAATATCTGCCAGATACCTTTTTGCCCGCGCCTTTTTTAAGAACGTCAGGCCGGGGATCACAATTGGTGTTATTGCCGGACGCGAACAGGTTGAAAAATACATGTCAGGTGCATGGTGGAATAACGACCCTGTCATTGCTGCCCGTAATATTCATATCGAATGGGGAGGTATTCAGAATGACTACTGAAACCATTGTCTGTTTTCTTTTCTGGTATATGTACGCAGGATCATGCAGCGCAAGACTTCATCGTTCCCTGGGCTATGGCAGGCACTACGACACCGCGCATTACATCCTGTACATGACCGCCGTCATGTTGTTCTGGCCAGTCACCCTGCCAGCTGCAACCGACATTGTTGCCGACAGACTGAAAAAAAGGAGATGATATGCAGAAAAAACGCCTGATACAGCTTATCCATATTGCCCGTAATGAACTGGGTATGGATGAAGACACCTACCGCCAGATGTTACAGGGGCTGACCGGTAAAGCCTCAACCAAAGGAATGGATACCACACAACTAAACTGCGTGCTGGAATCCATGAAAAAGAAAGGCTTTCGCGTTAAACCAGCCAGAAAAGCCAGCTCCGGTTTACCGCTTGATAACCATCCGCAGTCCAGGAAAATTCGTGCGCTATGGCTTGAAATGGCTGCTGCCGGCATTGTTCGTGACCGTTCAGAAAATGCATTAGCGAGGTGGATCAAGCGGGAAACGGGCATCAGCGCCCTGCGCTGGCTCAGTACTGAACAGGCAAGCAGTGTTATTGAGAAACTGAAGAAGTGGCAGCGCAGAGCTGCGGGAGTCAAACATGAGCGACCTGAATCAGTTTCGAAGTAAGGGGCCGGAACTCCTGGTGGAACTGGCACAGCATACCTCTGAGACCGTTCGCGAGATTATTGATATTGAGCCCGAAGTTGCCGACCAGATTGGTCAGGCCGTCGCGAACCGAATGATGCAGGTCTGGGGCGGGCAAAACGTTTATTTCCCGATGGGCATGGTATGGAAGGTCAGTCAGCGCGACCGGGAAATCTTCAGGGAGTTTAACGGACGCAACCACCACGAACTGGCCCGCAAATTTGGTGTTTCGCTTCAGTGGGTCTACAGCGTGGTTAAGCGGGTAAGAAAAGAAGAACTGGATCGGATGCAGGGCAAGCTATTTGCTGATGAACCCGATGCAGATACGGAGAAAAAAGAGTAATATCTGCAATCAGGCTGGCGCGAGTTCTGTTTTTTTTTCGGGCCGGTCTGATTTTCACATACTGTAAGGTTATTGCATATTCCTCCTAGTCTCTTCCCATTTTGACCCAGTTCTTCCCATAAATATCTCACTTATTCCCTGTCATTTATCTCAAGTCTAATCAGAAGAATACTAAATTATTGCTGGCGATTGCGACCTCTGCAGCCTTACTGACAGGATGTCAGAATACGCACGGTATTAATACCGATTTGGCTATCAGCTCAGGTCTGAATGCTTATAAAGCCGCAACATTAAGCGATGCTGATGCTAAAGCAATCGCCAATCAGGGCTGTGTCGAAATGGACAGCGGCAATAAAGTGGCAAGCAAATCCAGCAAGTACGGGAAACGTCTGGCAAAAATCGCCAAAGCATTGGGTAACAATATTAATGGCACGCCAGTCAACTATAAGGTTTATATGACCAGCGACGTCAACGCATGGGCGATGGCGAACGGTTGTGTTCGTGTCTACAGTGGCCTGATGGACATGATGAACGACAACGAAATTGAAGGCGTTCTGGGCCATGAACTGGGCCACGTCGCGTTGGGTCACTCGCTGGCTGAAATGAAAGCTTCTTATGCGATCGTGGCCGCACGCGATGCCATTTCAGCTACCAGCGGTGTGGCTTCCCAGCTTTCCCGCTCACAATTGGGTGATATCGCAGAAGGCGCTATCAATGCTAAATACTCCCGCGATAAAGAGTCCGAAGCAGATGATTTCTCCTTTGATCTGTTGAAGAAACGTGGCATCAGTACCCAGGGGCTGGTTGGTAGCTTTGAAAAACTCGCTAGCCTGGATGGCGGTCACACCCAGTCCATGTTTGATTCTCACCCACCATCAACAGAGCGTGCGCAACACATCCGTGATCGTATCGCCTCTGGTAAGTAAATCATTGTCATCTTTCGGGCTGGTCTTCTGCCAGCCCGCTATAATTGCGCAATAAATCCCCATCTGAATACAGACAAAACTGGTTTTTGCACACAACGTTAACGATTTGTGGCGTCGGCGCGTATAATGCGCGCGGTTATGTTAACGGTACGCCTGTTTTAAGGAGATAAAGATGACGGCAATTGCCCCGGTTATTACCATTGATGGCCCAAGCGGTGCAGGGAAAGGCACCTTGTGTAAGGCTATGGCGGAAGCGTTGCAATGGCATCTGCTGGATTCGGGTGCAATTTATCGCGTACTGGCACTAGCGGCATTACATCACCATGTTGATGTTGCATCGGAAGATGCGCTGGTGCCGCTGGCATCCCATCTGGATGTACGTTTTGTGTCAACCAACGGCAATCTGGAAGTGATCCTCGAAGGGGAAGATGTCAGCGGCGAAATTCGTACTCAGGAGGTGGCGAATGCTGCTTCACAAGTCGCGGCATTCCCACGCGTTCGTGAAGCATTATTGCGTCGCCAACGCGCGTTTCGCGAATTACCAGGCCTGATTGCCGATGGGCGCGACATGGGAACGGTGGTATTCCCTGATGCGCCAGTGAAAATTTTCCTTGACGCCTCCTCGGAAGAACGTGCGCATCGCCGCATGCTACAGTTGCAGGAGAAGGGCTTTAGTGTTAACTTTGAGCGCCTTTTGGCCGAGATCAAAGAACGTGACGACCGCGATCGTAATCGAGCGGTAGCGCCACTGGTTCCGGCAGCCGATGCTTTAGTGTTGGATTCCACCACCTTAAGCATTGAGCAAGTGATTGAAAAAGCGCTACAATACGCGCGCCAGAAATTGGCTCTCGCATAAGCGACCGAATTTGCAGTACCCCCGTTGCAATGGAATGACAGCGGGTATGTTAAACAACCCCATCCGGCATGGAGCCAGGTGGACGTTAAATATAAACCTGAAGATTAAACATGACTGAATCTTTTGCTCAACTCTTTGAAGAGTCCTTAAAAGAAATCGAAACCCGCCCGGGTTCTATCGTTCGTGGCGTTGTTGTTGCTATCGACAAAGACGTAGTACTGGTTGACGCTGGTCTGAAATCTGAGTCCGCCATCCCGGCTGAGCAGTTCAAAAACGCCCAGGGCGAGCTGGAAATCCAGGTAGGTGACGAAGTTGACGTTGCTCTGGACGCAGTAGAAGACGGCTTCGGTGAAACTCTGCTGTCCCGTGAGAAAGCTAAACGTCACGAAGCCTGGATCACGCTGGAAAAAGCTTACGAAGATGCTGAAACTGTTACCGGTGTTATCAACGGCAAAGTTAAGGGCGGCTTCACTGTTGAGCTGAACGGTATTCGTGCGTTCCTGCCAGGTTCTCTGGTAGATGTTCGTCCGGTGCGTGACACTCTGCACCTGGAAGGCAAAGAGCTTGAATTCAAAGTAATCAAGCTGGATCAGAAGCGCAACAACGTTGTTGTTTCTCGTCGTGCCGTTATCGAATCCGAAAACAGCGCAGAGCGCGATCAGCTGCTGGAAAACCTGCAGGAAGGCATGGAAGTTAAAGGTATCGTTAAGAACCTCACTGACTACGGTGCATTCGTTGATCTGGGCGGCGTTGACGGCCTGCTGCACATCACTGACATGGCCTGGAAACGCGTTAAGCATCCGAGCGAAATCGTCAACGTGGGCGACGAAATCACTGTTAAAGTGCTGAAGTTCGACCGCGAACGTACCCGTGTATCCCTGGGCCTGAAACAGCTGGGCGAAGATCCGTGGGTAGCTATCGCTAAACGTTATCCGGAAGGTACCAAACTGACTGGTCGCGTGACCAACCTGACCGACTACGGCTGCTTCGTTGAAATCGAAGAAGGCGTTGAAGGCCTGGTACACGTTTCCGAAATGGATTGGACCAACAAAAACATCCACCCGTCCAAAGTTGTTAACGTTGGCGATGTAGTGGAAGTTATGGTTCTGGATATCGACGAAGAACGTCGTCGTATCTCCCTGGGTCTGAAACAGTGCAAAGCTAACCCGTGGCAGCAGTTCGCGGAAACCCACAACAAGGGCGACCGTGTTGAAGGTAAAATCAAGTCTATCACTGACTTCGGTATCTTCATCGGCCTGGACGGCGGCATCGACGGCCTGGTTCACCTGTCTGACATCTCCTGGAACGTTGCAGGCGAAGAAGCAGTTCGTGAATACAAAAAAGGCGACGAAATCGCTGCAGTTGTTCTGCAGGTTGACGCAGAACGTGAACGTATCTCCCTGGGCGTTAAACAGCTCGCAGAAGATCCGTTCAACAACTGGGTTGCTCTGAACAAGAAAGGCGCTATCGTAACCGGTAAAGTAACTGCAGTTGACGCTAAAGGCGCAACCGTAGAACTGGCTGACGGCGTTGAAGGTTACCTGCGTGCTTCTGAAGCATCCCGTGACCGCGTTGAAGACGCTACCCTGGTTCTGAGCGTTGGCGACGAAGTTGAAGCTAAATTCACCGGCGTTGATCGTAAAAACCGCGCAATCAGCCTGTCTGTTCGTGCGAAAGACGAAGCTGACGAGAAAGATGCAATCGCAACTGTTAACAAACAGGAAGATGCAAACTTCTCCAACAACGCAATGGCTGAAGCTTTCAAAGCAGCTAAAGGCGAGTAATTCTCTGACTCTTCGGGATTTTTATTCCGAAGTTTGTTGAGTTTACTTGACAGATTGCAGGTTTCGTCCTGTAATCAAGCACTAAGGGCGGCTACGGCCGCCCTTAATCAATGTAGCAACAGCAGCCGCTTAATTTGCCTTTAAGGAACCGGAGGAATCATGACCAAGTCAGAATTGATAGAAAGACTTGCCACCCAGCAATCGCACATTCCCGCCAAGACGGTTGAAGATGCAGTAAAAGAGATGCTGGAGCATATGGCCTCGACTCTTGCGCAGGGCGAGCGTATTGAAATCCGCGGTTTCGGCAGTTTCTCTTTGCACTACCGCGCACCACGTACCGGACGTAATCCGAAGACTGGCGATAAAGTAGAACTGGAAGGAAAATACGTTCCTCACTTTAAACCAGGTAAAGAACTGCGCGATCGCGCCAATATTTACGGTTAAGTTTTTACTCAAACTTGAACGCGAGAAAAGCACCTGTCGGGTGCTTTTTTCATTTCTCTAATCTGGAACTGGAAGCTGCCTCGCAGAGTTTTGAGCAGTTTTCACCCTATCGTTAAATTCTTCTGAACGTGCCTCGGGGAACGCAAAACTCCCACCAGACAACCGTTCAACAAAGTTGCACACTTTCTATAAACAGGGAGGGTGCATGAAAATAACGACAGTCGGCGTATGCATAATTTGCGGAATTTTTCCGTTGCTGATTTTGCCCCAATTGCCAGGGACAGTAACCCTTGCGTTTCTGACTCTCTTCGCCTGTGTACTGGCATTTATCCCTGTTAAAACCGTCCGTTATATCGCGCTGACGTTGCTGTTTTTCGTTTGGGGCATATTAGCAGCAAAGCAAATTTTGTGGGCAGGAGAAACCTTAACTGGCGCGACGCAGGATGCAATTGTTGAGATCATTGCTACTGACGGCATGACCACTCATTACGGTCAAATTACTCATCTACAAGGTCGACGTATATTCCCTGCGCCAGGCCTCGTACTGTATGGCGAATATCTTCCGCAAGCGGTTTGTGCCGGACAAGTATGGTCAATGAAACTCAAAGTTCGTGCAGTTCATGGTCAACTTAATGATGGCGGCTTTGATAGCCAGCGTTATGCCATTGCCCAGCATCAACCGCTCACCGGCCGTTTTCTGCAGGCAAGTGTCATTGAACCGAATTGTAGCCTGCGTGCACAGTATCTGGCGTCACTACAAACAACGCTGCAACCCTATATGTGGAACGCGGTTATTCTTGGATTAGGTATGGGGGAACGGTTATCCGTCCCCAAAGAAATCAAAAATATCATGCGCGATACTGGAACGGCGCATTTAATGGCGATATCGGGATTGCATATCGCTTTTGCGGCGTTGCTGGCTGCCGGACTCATTCGCGGTGGGCAAGTTTTTCTGCCTGGGTGCTGGCTCCACTGGCAAATGCCATTAATTGGTGGAATCTGCTGTGCTGCTTTTTATGCCTGGCTTACGGGAATGCAACCTCCTGCATTGCGTACCGTGGTGGCGCTTGCTACGTGGGGAATGCTTAAGTTAAGTGGGCGACAATGGAGTGGCTGGGATGTATGGATATGTTGTCTGGCGGCAATTTTGCTGATGGATCCTGTTGCCATTCTCTCGCAAAGTTTATGGCTTTCTGCCGCTGCGGTCGCGGCACTGATTTTTTGGTATCAGTGGTTTCCCTGTCCGGAGTGGCAGCTGCCGCCGGTATTGCGCGCGGTTGTTTCCCTCATCCATCTGCAACTGGGAATCACCCTCCTGCTTATGCCCGTGCAAATTGTCATATTTCATGGCATTAGTCTGACCTCGTTTATTGCAAATCTTTTTGCAATTCCCCTGGTGACATTTATCACGGTTCCGTTGATTCTCGCCGCGATGGTTGTGCATTTAAGCGGGCCGTTTATTCTGGAACAAGGGTTATGGTTTCTTGCCGACCGGTCTTTGGCTTTACTTTTCTGGGGGTTAAAGAGTTTGCCGGAAGGGTGGATCAACATTGCTGAACGTTGGCAATGGCTAACATTTTCCCCATGGTTCTTACTGGTGGTATGGCGATTAAACGCCTGGCGAACGTTGCCAGCAATGTGTGTGGCTGTAGGCTTGCTGATGTGCTTGCCGCTGTGGCAAAAACCTCGACCTGACGAGTGGCAAGTGTACATGCTTGATGTCGGGCAGGGGCTGGCAATGGTCATTGCGCGAAACGGCAAAGCGATTCTCTATGACACGGGACTGGCCTGGCCCGAAGGGGATAGTGGGCAACAACTGATTATCCCCTGGCTCCACTGGCATAATCTTGAACCGGAAGGCGTTATTTTGAGTCATGAACATCTGGATCACCGGGGAGGGCTGGACTCAATATTGCACACATGGCCGATGTTATGGATCCGAAGTCCGTTAAACTGGGAACATCATCAGCCCTGTGTGCGTGGCGAAGCGTGGCAATGGCAAGGATTGCGTTTCAGCGCGCACTGGCCTTTACAAGGTAGCAACGATAAAGGAAATAACCATTCCTGTGTGGTTAAGATTGATGACGGGACGAATAGCATTCTTCTAACCGGTGATATTGAAGCCCCCGCTGAACAAAAGATGCTAAGCCGTTACTGGCAGCAAATGCAGGCAACATTACTTCAGGTACCTCACCATGGCAGTAATACCTCATCATCGTTGCCATTAATTCAGCGAGTGAATGGAAAAGTGGCACTCGCATCGGCATCGCGCTATAACGCATGGCGACTGCCCTCAAGCAAAGTTAAATATCGCTATCATCAACAGGGTTATAAGTGGCTTGATACTCCACATCAGGGGCAAATAACGGTCAATTTTTCAGCGCAAGGCTGGTGGATTAGCAGCCTCAGAGAGCAAATTTTACCTCGTTGGTATCATCAGTGGTTTGGCGTGCCAGTGGATAACGGGTAGAATATGCGGCTATTTCAACAAATGCTGGTTTTTTGAATGCATAACGACAAAGATCTCTCTACGTGGCAGACGTTCCGCCGACTGTGGCCAACCATTGCGCCTTTTAAAGCGGGTCTGATCGTGGCGGGCGTAGCGTTAATCCTCAACGCAGCCAGCGATACCTTCATGTTATCGCTCCTTAAGCCACTTCTTGATGATGGCTTTGGTAAAACAGATCGCTCCGTGCTGATGTGGATGCCGCTGGTGGTGATCGGGCTGATGATTTTACGTGGTATCACCAGCTATATCTCCAGCTACTGTATCTCCTGGGTATCAGGAAAGGTGGTAATGACCATGCGTCGCCGCCTGTTTGGTCACATGATGGGAATGCCGGTTTCATTCTTTGACAAACAGTCAACGGGAACGCTGTTGTCACGTATCACCTACGATTCCGAACAGGTCGCTTCTTCTTCTTCCGGCGCACTGATTACTGTTGTGCGTGAAGGTGCGTCGATCATCGGCCTGTTCATCATGATGTTCTATTACAGTTGGCAACTGTCGATCATTTTGATTGTGCTGGCACCGATTGTTTCGATTGCGATTCGCGTTGTATCGAAGCGTTTTCGCAACATCAGTAAAAACATGCAGAACACCATGGGGCAGGTGACCACCAGCGCCGAACAAATGCTGAAAGGCCATAAAGAAGTATTGATTTTCGGTGGTCAGGAAGTGGAAACGAAACGCTTCGATAAAGTCAGCAACCGAATGCGTCTTCAGGGGATGAAAATGGTTTCAGCCTCTTCCATCTCTGATCCGATCATTCAGCTGATCGCCTCTTTGGCGCTGGCGTTTGTTCTGTATGCGGCAAGCTTCCCAAGTGTCATGGATAGCCTGACTGCCGGTACGATTACCGTTGTTTTCTCTTCAATGATTGCACTTATGCGTCCGCTGAAATCGCTGACCAACGTTAACGCCCAGTTCCAGCGCGGTATGGCGGCTTGTCAGACGCTGTTTACCATTCTGGACAGTGAGCAGGAGAAAGACGAAGGTAAGCGCGTGATCGAGCGTGCGACTGGCGACGTGGAGTTTCGCAATGTCACCTTTACTTATCCGGGACGTGATGTGCCTGCATTGCGTAACATCAACCTGAAAATTCCGGCAGGGAAGACGGTTGCTCTGGTTGGCCGCTCTGGTTCAGGTAAATCAACCATCGCCAGCCTAATCACACGTTTTTACGATATTGATGAAGGCGAAATCCTGATGGATGGTCACGATCTGCGCGAGTATACCCTGGCGTCGTTACGTAACCAGGTTGCTCTGGTGTCGCAGAATGTCCATCTGTTTAACGATACGGTTGCCAACAACATTGCTTACGCAAGGACTGAACAGTACAGCCGTGAGCAAATTGAAGAAGCTGCGCGTATGGCCTACGCCATGGACTTCATCAATAAGATGGATAACGGTCTCGATACAGTGATTGGTGAAAACGGCGTGCTGCTCTCTGGCGGTCAGCGTCAGCGTATTGCTATCGCTCGAGCCTTGTTGCGTGATAGCCCGATACTGATTCTGGACGAAGCTACCTCGGCGTTGGATACCGAATCCGAACGTGCGATTCAGGCAGCACTGGATGAGTTGCAGAAAAACCGTACCTCTCTGGTGATTGCCCACCGCTTGTCTACCATTGAAAAGGCAGACGAAATCGTGGTTGTCGAGGATGGTGTCATTGTGGAACGCGGTACGCATAACGATTTGCTTGAGCACCGTGGCGTTTACGCGCAACTTCACAAAATGCAGTTTGGCCAATGATCGAAAAAATCTGGTCTGGTGAGTCCCTTTTATGGCGGCTATTGCTGCCCCTCTCCTGGTTGTATGGCCTGGTGAGTGGCGCGATCCGTCTTTGCTATAAACTAAAACTGAAGCGCGCCTGGCGTGCCCCCGTACCGGTTGTCGTGGTTGGAAATCTCACTGCAGGCGGCAACGGAAAAACCCCGGTCGTTGTCTGGCTGGTGGAACAGCTGCAACAGCGCGGTATTCGCGTGGGGGTCGTATCGCGGGGATATGGTGGTAAGGCTGAATCTTATCCGCTGTTATTGTCGGCAGATACCACCACAGCACAGGCGGGTGATGAGCCTGTGTTGATTTATCAACGCACTGGCGCGCCTGTTGCGGTTTCTCCCGTGCGTTCTGACGCGGTAAAAGCCATTCTGGCGCAACACCCTGATGTGCAGATCATCGTAACTGACGATGGTTTACAGCATTATCGTCTGGCGCGTGATGTGGAAATTGTCGTTATTGATGGTGTGCGTCGCTTTGGCAATGGCTGGTGGTTGCCGGCGGGGCCAATGCGTGAGCGAGCAGGGCGCTTAAAGTTGGTTGATGCGGTAATCGTCAACGGCGGTGTCCCCCGCAGCGGTGAAATCCCCATGCATCTGCTGCCGGGTCAGGCGGTGAATTTACGTACCGGTACACGTTGTGACGTTGCTCAGCTTGAACATGTGGTGGCGATTGCGGGGATTGGGCATCCGCCGCGCTTTTTTGCCACGCTGAAGATGTGTGGCGTACAACCCGAAAAATGTGTACCGCTGGCCGATCATCAGTTTTTGAATCATGCGGATGTCAGCGCGTTGGTAAGCGCCGGACAAACGCTGGTAATGACTGAAAAAGATGCGGTGAAATGCCGGGCCTTTGCAGAAGAAAATTGGTGGTATTTGCCTGTAGACGCACAGCTTTCAGGTGATGAACCAGCGAAACTGCTTGCGCAACTAACTTCGCTGGCTTCTGGCAACTAGTTACGCCGCGGCAGCGTTCGATTGATGGAGTCATGAATGTCTCTGCCGCACCTCTCCCTTGCTGATGCGCGTAATCTTCATCTCGCTGCACAAGGCCTGTTAAACAAACCCCACCGTCGAGCGTCGTTGGAGGATATTCCGGCAACGATCTCCCGCATGTCCTTGCTGCAAATCGATACCATCAATATTGTTGCCCGTAGCCCATATCTGGTGCTTTTCAGTCGTCTGGGAAATTATCCTGCCCAGTGGCTGGATGAGTCTCTGGCGCGTGGCGAATTAATGGAATACTGGGCGCATGAAGCCTGCTTTATGCCGCGTAGCGATTTTCGTCTTATTCGCCACCGCATGCTGGCACCTGAAAAAATGGGCTGGAAATATAAAGACGCCTGGATGCAGGAACATGAGGTGGAAATTGCACAGTTAATTCAGCATATTCATGATAAGGGGCCGGTACGTTCAGCCGATTTTGAGCATCCTCGTAAAGGTGCAAGCGGCTGGTGGGAGTGGAAGCCGCATAAACGACATCTGGAAGGTTTATTTACTGCCGGAAAGGTGATGGTGATTGAACGGCGCAACTTCCAGCGCGTTTATGATTTAACCCACCGTGTCATGCCTGACTGGGATGATGAGCGCGATCTCGTTTCGCAAACAGAAGCAGAAATCATCATGCTGGATAACAGTGCGCGTAGCCTGGGCATATTCCGCGAACAGTGGCTGGCAGATTACTACCGGCTAAAACGTCCGGCACTGGCGGCGTGGCGTGAAGCGAGGGCTGAACAGCAGCAAATCATTGCTGTGCATGTTGAAAAATTGGGCAATCTTTGGCTGCATGCTGATTTGCTGCCGCTACTCGAGCGTGCGCTCGCCGGAAAGCTCACTGCAACGCACAGCGCGGTACTTTCGCCTTTTGATCCTGTTGTCTGGGATCGCAAACGCGCAGAGCAGCTTTTTGATTTTAGCTACCGGCTGGAGTGCTATACCCCAGCGCCGAAACGCCAGTATGGCTATTTTGTTCTGCCGTTATTACATCGTGGGCAATTAGTTGGGCGAATGGATTCCAAAATGCATCGCCAGAAAGGCATCCTTGAAGTTATCTCTCTGTGGTTACAGGAAGGCATTAAACCAACGACAACGCTGCAAAAAGGGTTACGTCAGGCGATTACTGATTTCGCTAACTGGCAGCAGGCAACGCGGGTGACATTAGGACGCTGCTCGCAAGGCCTCTTTACTGATTGCCGCGCCGGCTGGGAAATAGACCCCGTCGCATAAATGATTATGATAAGATTTATGCATTCATAACCCGATCCATCTGGAGGAACTATGGATCATCGTCTGCTTGAAATCATTGCCTGCCCGGTTTGCAACGGAAAACTTTGGTATAACCAGGAAAAACAAGAGCTTATTTGCAAACTGGACAACCTGGCTTTCCCGCTGCGCGATGGCATTCCAGTGTTGCTGGAAACGGAAGCCCGCGTGCTGACTGCTGATGAGGGTAAATCATGAGTTTTGTGGTCATTATTCCCGCGCGTTACGCGTCCACGCGTCTGCCCGGTAAACCATTGGTTGATATTAACGGCAAACCCATGATTGTTCATGTTCTTGAACGCGCGCGCGAATCAGGTGCCGAGCGCATCATCGTGGCAACCGATCATGAGAATGTTGCCCGCGCTGTTGAAGCCGCTGGCGGTGAAGTATGTATGACGCGCGCCGATCATCAGTAAGGAACAGAACGTATGGCGGAAGTTGTCGAAAAATGCGCATTCAGCGACGACACGGTGATCGTTAATGTGCAGGGTGATGAACCGATGATCCCTGCGACAATCATTCGTCAGGTTGCTGATAACCTCGCTCAGCGTCAGGTGGGTATGGCGACTCTGGCGGTGCCAATCCACAATGCGGAAGAAGCGTTTAACCCGAATGCGGTGAAAGTGGTTCTCGATGCCGAAGGGTACGCACTGTACTTCTCTCGCGCCACCATTCCGTGGGATCGTGATCGTTTTGCAAAAGACCTTGAAACCGTTGGCGATAACTTCCTGCGTCATCTTGGTATTTATGGCTACCGAGCAGGCTTTATCCGTCGTTATGTTACCTGGCAGCCAAGTCCGTTAGAACATATCGAAATGTTAGAGCAGCTTCGTGTTCTGTGGTATGGCGAAAAAATCCACGTTGCTGTCGCCCAGGAAGTTCCTGGCACAGGTGTGGATACCCCTGAAGATCTCGAGCGCGTTCGCGCTGAAATGCGCTAATTTCACTTCACGACACTCCAGCCAATTTTGGGAGGAGTGTCGTACCGTTACGATTTTCCTCAATTTTTCTTTTCAACAATTGATCTCATTCAGGTGACATCTTTTATATTGGCGCTCATTATGAAAGCAGTAGCTTTTATGAGGGTAATCTGAATGGAACAGCTGCGTGCCGAATTAAGCCATTTACTGGGCGAAAAACTCAGTCGTATTGAGTGCGTCAATGAAAAAGCGGATACGGCGTTGTGGGCTTTGTATGACAGCCAGGGAAACCCAATGCCGTTAATGGCAAGAAGCTTTAGTACGCCCGGAAAAGCCCGACAACTGGCATGGAAAACCACCATGCTGGCAAGAAGGGGGACTGTCCGTATGCCGACTATTTATGGTGTGATGACGCATGAAGAACACCCCGGCCCCGATGTCCTGCTACTGGAGCGAATGCGTGGTGTTTCGGTGGAGGCACCAGCCCGAACACCAGAACGCTGGGAACAACTCAAAGACCAAATCGTTGAAGCCTTACTGGCCTGGCACCGTCAGGACAGTCGTGGTTGCGTCGGCGCGGTCGACAATACTCAGGAAAATTTCTGGCCCTCATGGTACCGGCAACATGTTGAAGTGCTATGGACCACGCTCAATCAGTTCAATAACACCGGTCTATCGATGCAGGATAAGCGGATCCTGTTTCGCACTCGCGAATGTCTCCCGGCATTATTTGAAGGCTTTAACGACAATTGTGTACTGATTCACGGTAACTTCTGTTTACGCAGCATGCTGAAAGATTCGCGCAGCGATCAGTTACTGGCGATGGTCGGACCGGGACTAATGCTTTGGGCACCGCGAGAATACGAACTGTTCCGACTAATGGATAATTCTCTGGCGGAAGATTTGCTCTGGAGTTATCTGCAACGCGCGCCAGTGGCGGAGTCGTTCATCTGGCGGCGTTGGTTGTATGTGTTATGGGATGAAGTTGCGCAACTGGTTAATACCGGACGATTTAGTCGGCGCAACTTCGATCTGGCATCAAAATCACTCTTGCCGTGGCTCGCCTGACGAACCTTTCAGCCACTGCCAGATCCGGCCAAGCGTTTCATAGCCAACGCGGTCGCTATGCATCAACCAAACCGGAGAAGGGATTGCCCGTTCCCACGGATTAAGCGGCGAGTCGATGGCCAACTGATTCGCCGGGGCTGGTAGCGGATTTAACCCTTCCTGCTGAAAAAAGATCATCGCCCGCGGCAGATGTGATGCGGAGGTCACCAGCAGGAAAGGTGCGTCACCAATCGCCTGTTTCACTGCTGCAGCTTCTTCTTCGGTATCTTTTGGCAAATCCAGGGTGATAATTTGCTCGCGCGGTACGCCCAGCGATTGCGCAACTCTGGCACCGACTTCGGCTGTGCTCACCGTATTGGTTTTAGGTACGCCTCCCGTGAAGATCAGTTTTGATCCCGGATTTTCGCGCCATAAGCGAATACCTTCATTCAGGCGTGGCAGACTGTTATTGATTAAATTAGAGCTCGGCGCCCACTGCGGGTTCCAGGTATAACCACCTCCGAGCACCACGATATAGTCCACTTTTTGCGAATTATTCCATGTCGGATAGGTGCTTTCGATGGGACGCAGCAGGCGGTCGGCTACCGGTTGCAAACTCAATAACAAGAGCGCCAGCCACCCAATGCTAATAAAAATCTTCCCGGTTTTTTGAAAACGGCTAAACCACAGCAGCGCCAGGCCAGCGCCAATAATCAACAACATCAGCGGAAGTGGCAGCAACATATTGCCAATCACTTTTTTCAGTGTAAAAAGCATCCTTTCTGGTTCCTTTTTTAACCATATAGCAAGGGATCGCCAGCGATATTACACCAGACGGGTTCATTCTCGCCGTGGCTGTGACAAAATAGCGTCTTTATCAGAAAACGTCTTAGCCAACCGGTGGAGAAAGCAATGCAGGATCGCAATTTTGATGATATTGCGGAAAAGTTTTCCCGTAACATTTACGGCACCACCAAAGGGCAGCTTCGACAGGCTATTCTGTGGCAGGATCTCGATCGCGTGCTGGCAGAAATAGGCCCGCAAAAACTGCGTGTGCTGGATGCTGGCGGTGGAGAAGGGCAGACCGCAATCAAAATGGCCGAGCGCGGGCATCAGGTCATTTTATGCGATCTTTCTGCGCAGATGATCGACCGCGCAAAACAGGCGGCAGAAGCAAAAGGTGTGAGCGACAACATGCAATTTATACATTGCGCCGCTCAGGATGTTGCTTCGCATTTGGAAACGCCCGTTGATCTGATATTGTTCCATGCGGTGCTCGAGTGGGTGGCCGATCCCCGCAGCGTATTACAGACCCTGTGGTCAGTGTTGCGTCCAGGCGGCGTGTTGTCGTTAATGTTCTACAATGCGCATGGTTTGTTGATGCATAACATGGTCGCCGGGAATTTTGATTACGTGCAGGCGGGAATGCCGCAAAACAACAAA
>OGXN01002018.1_pt1 | contig 16432 bp, 9 predicted proteins | sample 1576281 | NCBI WGS metagenome assembly OGXN01 (sample SAMEA3541494, study PRJEB24748) | human gut metagenome | biome: human gut; feature: human-associated habitat; material: faeces | place: China | collected 2012
GGTTTAGCCGGGACGAATTTCTCACGAAGTATCCTGACAGTCAGAATGTTGTCATTCCTCATCACATTTACCAGTATACCTATAAAGAAGATATCAGCGTAGAGCGTGCACGTCAGTATCTCAACCTCCCACAAGAAGCATTCATCGTCACCGCCTTCGGAAAATTCCGCAACCGCGAAGAAATCCGCATGGTAGCCAGTGCTTTCTGCAAATGGAATGAAAAGAACAAGCTACTGTTGGCTCCCCGCCTCTACCCTTTCTCCAGACGCAACGAATACGGATGGAATCTTTTCAAGCGCTGGGCTTCGCGCTTGGGTTACTATCTCGCCATGCCATTACTCAACCGCCTTCTGAAATTTCATGCCGGAGCCAATGACGAATTGATAGACAACTGCGACCTGCCCTATTACATCGCTGCTTCAGACGTAATATTCATACAAAGGAAAGATATTCTGAACTCCGGAAATGTCCCCCTAGGTTTCCTCTTCCACAAAGTAGTAGTAGGCCCGACAACAGGAAACATCGGAGAAATACTATCCGCAACCGGAAATCCGACGTTCCATCCGGACGACAGGTCCGACATTCTGGAGGCACTTGAAAAAGCACGTCAACTGTCCGCATGGGGACAAGGAGAAAAAAACTATGCATACGCATTGGAAAATATGAACATCCGGAAAATAGGAAAGGAATATGCACAAACCTATAAAGACGTAATCAATGGCTAACAACATCAAACGTCAACTATTTTCGGGCGTATTCTACACGGCACTAGCCAAATACAGCGGCATCATCATCTCCCTCGTAGTAGCCGGAATATTGGCACGCCTGCTTTCCCCGGACGACTTCGGAATCGTAGCTATCGCCACCGTAATCATCGCATTTTTCAACCTGTTCACCGATATGGGAATCTCCCCGGCCATCATACAGCACAAAGCGCTGACAAAAGAAGAACTGTCGGATATTTTTTCATTCACCGTATGGACAGGAATTGCTATCAGCCTGCTTTTCTTCGCCGCCTCATGGCTGATTGCCGACTACTACGACAGCCAGATCTTACGCATCCTGTGCCAACTTCTGTCCGTCAACCTCTTCTTTGCCTCCGCCACCATCGTGCCCGGAGCCATGTTCTATCGCAACAAAGAATTCAAATACATCGCTGTCCGCAGTTTCACCATCCAGATAGCCGGAGGTGCGGGAGCGGTTACGGCAGCCCTCTGCGGAGCAGGACTCTACGCACTGATTATCACCCCGATCATCTCCAGCATACTGATATTTGTCATTTCCTACCAGCGCTATCCGCAACGATTGCGCTTCACATGGGGATTGGCAGCACTCCGCAAGATCTTTTCATATTCGGCCTATCAATTCCTGTTCAACGTCATCAACTATTTCAGCCGTAATCTGGACAAACTGCTGATAGGAAAACACATGAGCATGTCCGACTTGGGATATTATGAAAAATCTTACCGGCTCATGATGCTTCCCTTGCAAAACATCACACAAGTCATCACTCCGGTGATGCACCCCATCTTCAGCGATTTCCAAGATGACAAAGCAAAACTGGCGTCCTCCTATGAACGCATTGTTCGCATACTCTCTTTCATAGGGTTACCCATGAGCGTATTGCTTTTCTTTACAGCACAAGAAGTGACACTGATTATATTCGGCAACCAATGGTTGCCCTCCGTACCCGTATTCCGCATACTCTCCCTCTCGGTAGGCGTGCAAATTATACTCTCCTCTTCCGGCTCCATTTTTCAGGCTGCGGGAGACACCCGGAGCCTGTTCATCTGCGGCGTATTCTCATCCACCCTCAACGTGGCGGGAATGCTGATTGGTATCTTCTATTTCGGCACGCTCACCGCAGTGGCAACCTGTATCGTATTGACATTTACCGTCAACTTCGTGCAATGCTACTGGCAGATGTATCATGTAACGTTCCGGAGAAAGGTATGGACGTTCGTCCGTCAGCTCCTTTCCCCGCTGGCAGTCAGCGGGTTAATGACAGCGTGCCTCCTGCCTGTGCAGTATACAACGGAAGGTATGAACATTTTCGTGACAATTATTACCAAAAGTATCATTAGTTTTATTATCTTTGGAGGATATATACAGGCTACACATGAATATGACATCATAGGAAAAGTGAAAAAAATAGCTGGCAAGTATATAAAAAAACAAAATAAGCAATTATAGATTTGAGACAACAACAAAGAATGAAAGCCTTATTTCTTATGTTCCACGGCTTTGATAAAGCGAATGGAATAAGTAAAAAAATACATTATCAGGTAAAAGCCCTCAAAGAGTGCGGATTGGACGTGCGTACCTGTTACTATCAAACCACTCCCAACGGTGAGCGCCGATGGATAATAGACGACGAAGTCATTGCCGATTTCGGAACCGGATTCACAGCAAAGATATGGAAACGTGTCTACTACTCCCCCATCACTGAATATGTACGCCGCGAGAAAATAGAATTTATATATATGCGTTCCTTTCACAACGCAAGCCCGTTCACCCTGCAACTAGTCAGAAAACTGAAACGGATGGGAGCGAAAGTGGTAATGGAAATACCTACCTATCCTTACGATCAGGAATATGTGGCATGGTCGATGAAATTCAATCTCGCCATCGACCGCTGTTTCCGCCACCGGCTAGCCAAAGAGCTGGACGGTATCGTCACCTTCTCCAACGCCGAACATATTTTTGGAGGAAAAACGATACGGATCTCCAACGGAATAGACTTCGAAGCAATCCCTATCAAACGAACGATGAACGACACCTCACGCGAACTTCATCTGATTGGAGTGGCCGAAGTGCACTACTGGCACGGATTCGACCGGCTGATACACGGACTAGCCGAATACTACCGCACAAATCCGGAATACAAAGTTTATTTCCACATCGTAGGTCCCCTGTCCGGCATACGCGAACAGGAAGAAATACTGCCTGCCATCCGCGACAACCATCTGGAACCGTACGTCATCCTGCACGGCCCCCTACACAGTGACAAACTGGACGAACAATTTGAAAAAGCAGATTTTGCCATAGGCAGCCTGGGACGTCACCGGAGCGGAATCACCTACATCAAAACACTAAAAAACCGTGAATATGCCGCACGAGGGCTTTCGTTCACCTACTCGGAAACGGACGAAGATTTCGACCGGATGCCTTATGTATGGAAAGTGCCACCGGATGAATCGCCCATTGACATTTGCGGACTGATAAACTTCCAACGCTCTCAACAAATGTCTCCACCGGAGATACGCGAAACGGTCAGAGCACTGTCATGGACAGCACAAATGAGAAAAGTCATTCATGAAACCGAAATCTGATTTCACATAGATATATCTGAAAAAACAAACAATATCTGATGGATAAAAAGATAAAAATAGCCTACTGTATCCCCTCTCTCTATTACCCCAGCGGTATGGAGCGGGTTCTCACACTAAAGGCGAACTATTTTACGGAGCACTTCGGCTACGAGATACATATCATCCTTACCGACGGAAAAGACAAGGAGCCATATTATAAACTGCACCCGTCAATCACCATACACCAACTCGACATCAACTACGACGCATTATACGGACGCCCGTTATTCGCACGGATTCTTGAATACAGCACCAAGCAACGGCTATTCAAGAAAAGGCTGAACGAATGTCTATGTAAAATCCGTCCGGACATCACAATCTCCCTTCTCCGCCGCGACATCAACTTCATCAACCAAATGAAAGACGGCAGTGTCAAGTTGGGAGAGATACATTTTAACAAATCCAACTATCGGGATTTCAACAACAACCGTCTACCGGGATTCCTCAAAAAATTAGGTAAGAAATACTGGCGGCACCAACTCATCCGCCAATTGAAACAACTGCGGAATTTCATTGTGCTTAGCCACGAAGATGCCGCTGAATGGACGGAACTCGATAATGTAAAAGTAATCTATAATCCGCTTCCTTTCTTCCCCGAACGTCAGTCCGGCGGATTACGGAAACAAGTAATCGCAGTAGGCAGATATGTGCCGCAGAAAGGATTTGACCGACTTATCCCCGCATGGAGCATCGTCAGCAAGAAACATCCGGACTGGGTATTACGAATCTACGGCGATGGCATGAGAGAGCAACTCCAGCGGCAGATTGACGAACTCGGAATCACCTCCAACTGTATCCTGGAACATAACGTGCAGAATATTGTTGAGAAATATTGTGAAAGTTCCATTTTTGTTCTGTCCTCACGTTTCGAAGGATTCGGCATGGTGATCATCGAAGCAATGGCGTGTGGAGTACCACCCGTATCGTTCACGTGTCCCTGCGGCCCGAAAGACATCATCACCGATGGCAAAGACGGTCTGCTTGTGGAAAATGGAGATATAGAAGGACTGGCAGACAAAATCTGCTACCTGATAGAACATGAAGATGTCCGCCGGAAGATGGGAATACAAGCCCGCACCGACGTAGAGCGTTTTAAAATAGAACATATTGCCCGAGAATGGAAAAAATTATTTGAAACAAATTTAAGTATTAAGTATTAAGTATCAAGTATTAAGCGTGGCTGCTAGTACATTTATCCCACATGGCTAATACTTGATACTTAATACTTAATTTAATCCTTTATAAAGATGATTTGGTATAGTAAGTATTTACAAGTTTATGAAAAACCGTTTGCAGAAGCACCCGCATCTGCCATTGAAGAAGTGCGGCAGAATATTGCAAAGCTGCAAAGTGATGAACCGCTTGTCACCGTTTCAATTATCGGCTACAACGAAGAGAAACATCTGCTTGCCTGCCTGTGGTCTTTGAGCGAGATGGAATGCAAATATCCTGTAGAAATTATCGGAGTAGACAACGAATCGAAAGACAGCACGGCGGAGATATTCCGGCAATGCGGTGTACCTTATTATACAGAAACCCAACATAGTTGCGGATTCGCCCGCCTTTGCGGACTGAACCATGCCCGAGGTAAATATCATATCAATATTGACTCCGACACTATGTACCCTCCGAAATACGTAGAAATGATGGTAAACACCCTCGAACGCCCGGGCATTGTGGCCGTCTGCTCTTTATGGAGCTACATTCCGGATGAGAAACACTCGCGATGGGGACTGAAAATCTACGAAGCTGCCCGCGATTTGCACTTGTGGATGCAATCATTCAAACGTCCCGAACTTAGTGTGCGTGGATTGGTTCTTGCCTATCGCACAGAGTATGCACGGAAAACCGGCATACGCACCGATATCATCCGAGGTGAAGACGGTTATCTTGCTCTGCAACTCAAGCAATTCGGCAAAATAGCCTTTATCCGCAACCGCAAAGCACGCGCCGTAACAGGATATGGAACGGTGGGAGCTGACGGAAGCCTGTTCAACAGCTTTAAAGTGCGCGTTGCCAAAGGTCTGAAAGGACTGGGGGGAATATTTACTAAAAAGAAAGAATATAAAGACGAAGACAGCAATCTGATAAAGAACAAATAAACAAGTATGGGAAAACGAATAGAATATATTGACTTCATCAAAGGAATCTGCATTTTTATTGTAGTCTGGGGACATTCTATCCAAAATATGGGAGACGGCAACGACTTCTGGACCAATCCGGTACATGAATTTATCTGTTCTTTCCACATGCCCATATTCATGTTGGTCAGCGGATTCTTTTTCAGTAAATCCATCGGAAAGCCACTCATACCGAATGTAACCCGAAGATTCAAACAGTTAATAATTCCTTGTTTCGGCTGGTCATTAGTGTTGGTGGCAATCAACATCGGATATATGCTCTATGAAGGAATGATCCCGTCTCCAACCGGAACGTTGAAATCTCTTTTTATAGAGACATTCACCCGTTTCTGGTTCTTACGCTCCGTTTTCATCTGTTTCACACTTGCCATCGTCAGCATGAAAATATTCAAAAAAGATACAGCCGCTTTCGTCATCTCGCTTCTGTGTTTCCTCGCATTGCCGGACAACGGACGTCTGCACCTCGACAAGTTTATGTATCCATTCTTTTGGATGGGGTATTTTATGCACAAATATATCGATGTAATCATGAAACACCGGGGAAAACTACTGGTCGCTTCACTCCTCGTTTTCGCTGTACTCCTCCCTTTCTATCAGAAAGAAGATTATATCTACATCACCGGAATGAGTATGTACGATTATCTGGGAGGAAAGTTCGTTTGTTATCCGCCATGGGAAAAATTGCCGATCATCTGTTATCGCTATTTGATCGGTTTCGCAGGAAGCCTGTTTATCTTCTTGCTACTGCAACGTATCTACCGTCCGCATTTCCGTGCAATCGAAAAAGTGGGCACATATACACTTGGCATCTATACCATACATATCTTGATTGAAGGCAACGTATTGAGTCGGTTCAACCTGTTGGACACCGGGTTCTTCATGTTCAACTTTATTATAACGCCAGCTATCTCCATTCTATTGATTCTTCTCTGCGTGGGAATAATCAGACTGTTGGAAATGACACGCTTCAGCAGCTTATTGTTTTTAGGAAAAACAAAAACAGTCATCATGCTATTAGCAATCTGCCTTATTAACGTATCCTGTATAAAAAAAATCAATTTATATCAAGGAGACAAAGACGATGAAAAAGAAGATAATTCAGGAAACAACAATTCTCCCCAAAGGCAAGACATCATCGTAGACACAGACTTCTTCTACCCTTTCGGGGATGAAAGCCAAAACTATACTGCGGAAATTACAATCAACACCCGCAATACTTTGCCCGAAGAAAATACCATAAAAACGGTTATTCCCGCACTGAAATACAATAAGTCGTGGCTCCTAATGCTTACCCAAGACGACTGCAAACAAGCCGCCTTCTCATGGACGTGGGCTGCCATCAATGGCAAACCTTTGACGAGCGGTTATTATTATCAACTCGGCCACCTGCAATATGACGACCTTCCACCCGATATTTATTATCTTGGTGAAACATTGGGAAGTACGGACGGAGCCGGAAACGAAGTCAGGTTCTCATTTACCACCACCCTCTCACCGGAATGGGAATGGATGGACGCCAAAACACAAATCTACAAAGGACAGACGCAAGAATATTATCGCTTCTTCATGAAATCAGGGCTGACATGGGGAGATGTCAAAGAGATGCTGAACTATGGAACAGGCATCTCCATACATGATGTGAATATAGATAATGAAGAAATCACTGTCGATAACCTACTTAAACATTACGACATTGCCTTGAATATCATCAAAGAGAAATTGTCTGGCAGAGGATGTAAAATGTTGGCTAAACCAAGCGGAATTGCTGAATATATCACCGCTGGACAAGTCCATTCTTCTATACAGACCATGACTTCCAACGACGGTGAAACAATATGTCCGGCAAAAACGGAAAACGATTTAAAAAAGGTGGTACTAAACAGAGGGTTCTATTCCATTGAGGATCTGAAAAAAGAAATCGACAAACAGCTACAATTATCACCGGAAGAACGAATGGCTATCAATGTCGGTGTTCATGGCACAGATGCTTCTTGGGCTGATCTGTTGCTCTGGATTAACAATAACTATGGCAAAAAGGGAGCGGACAACGTGTGGATACCCAACCAAGAAGAATATTATGAATACAATTTCTATCGTACGCACGGCACAGCAGCAGTGACAAAGATAGATGAACATAAACTGAAACTGACCGTTCATCTACCCAGTGAGGAAGACTTTTATTATCCTTCTCTCACAGTCAACCTATCTGGTATAAAGAAAGAAGATATTACCTCCCTTGAGGCCGGCAGCAGTGTTACAGGACTGTCTTATAGTAACTATGAAAATGGGATTATGCTCAATATCGATTGCAGGAAGTATCTGACAGAACATGCCGAAAACTTCGTAAAACGGTATGAAGCAAATACAGCAGATGCTTCTGTTAAAGCGGATGCCCTCTATTTTGTAAATATGCTAAAAGACTCGGATAAAAAGGAGGAATTAAAAAAGCGAATCAAGTGAACGGTTTATAAAAATCAGACACAGAAAAAGTAATAAATATATATTAACCATGAACGAAACCATTACCCTCTGCCTTGAAATTATTTTCTGGCTTGCCCTATTCATTGTGTTCTACACCTATCTGGGCTACGGAATTGTGCTTTACGTTCTCGTCAAGTTGAAAGAACTTTTCGTGAAACCTGTGAAGCGTTCGTTGCCGGCATCGGACGCTGGTTTACCGGAAGTTACCCTCTTCATTACGGCATTCAACGAAGAAGATGTTGTAGACGAAAAGATGGAGAACAGTCTTGAGCTGGATTATCCTGCGGACAAGCTGCATATCGTATGGGTGACAGACGGAAGCGACGACGGTACGAACGAACGACTGCAAACCCGTTGGCAGGGGAAAACGACCGTACATTTCCAACCGCTCCGGCAAGGTAAGACGGCTGCAATGACACGTGGAATGACGTTGGTGGACACTCCGCTCGTTGTTTTTACGGATGCCAACACCATGGTAAACCGGGAAGCCATACGGGAAATCGTACTTGCTTTCCAAGACCCGAAAGTGGGCTGCGTGGCTGGTGAAAAACGGATCGCCGTACAGACCAAAGACGGAGCCGCTGCCGGTGGTGAAGGTATTTACTGGAAATACGAATCAACTCTGAAAGCACTTGACGCCCGCCTCTACTCTGCCGTAGGAGCAGCAGGCGAACTGTTTGCCGTGCGTCGTGAACTATTTGAAGCAATGGAACCGGATACGTTGCTTGATGATTTTATTCTTTCGCTCCGGATCACCATGAAAGGTTACACCATTGCTTATTGCACCAATGCTTACGCCATCGAAAGCGGTTCGGCAGATATGCGCGAAGAAGAAAAGCGGAAAGTGCGCATCGCTGCGGGAGGATTGCAGTCTATCTGGCGACTTCGTCCGTTGCTGAATCCTTTCCGCTACGGGATACTTAGCTTTCAATATACGTCTCACCGGGTATTGCGATGGTCTATTACTCCGTTCCTGTTGTTCGCTCTCTTCCCGCTGAATATTGCGATTCTGCTGTTAGGTGGTTCCACGATATTTTACGGAGTGCTGCTTGCCATGCAGGTTCTTTTTTACGGGTTGGGATATTGGGGATATTATCTATCCACCAAACAGATAAAAAACAAGTTGCTTTTTATCCCCTACTATTTCCTATTTATGAATGTCAATGTGCTGAAAGGCATCCGTTATCTGAAAAAGAAAAAAGGAAGCGGAGCCTGGGAAAAGGCAAAGCGCGCTGAAAAGTAAAACAAATGCTATTATCTTTTGTTATCCTTACTATAAGACATTAGTCTCTATCATCTAATAAAAAACAGACATGAACAGAATATTACATGATGCGAATAACGCACAAAGAATATTGAAACTGACAGCAGACACGATGCTATTAGTTGACAGGCACGGCGTCTGCGTAGACATTGAGCCACATTGTGATCTATGGTTTCTGCAAGAGGATATACTTTTAGGAAAAAATATATTTGAGCTTTTACCAGAATATACGAGAGAGAGGGTGATGCCCATCTTCCAGATTGTACTCGAAGAACAAAGAAGCATCAGCAAGAACTTCAAGTTGGTGCTGAAAGACGAAACTTTTTACTTCAAATGCCTCATGTTCCCTTATGACGGTATGGTGCTTTGCCAATATCGCGACATCACGCAAAGAAGCAACGTAAAAAGACAGTTGGAACAGGCAAATCTCACCCTGCGGGCTATCCAAAAGGTAGCCCAGATAGGACAATGGACGTACAATACGAAACAGAATATTTTTCATTATCTTGGATATACCGGTGTTTTGTGCGAGGAAAATGTGCAAAACCTTGCCATTGAGAAATATGTGGAACTGATTGTAGAAGAAGACCGTCAGAGTTTTATGGAATGGTGTCGGGTGAACGAAAAAGAACTCAACATGGAAAGCATCAGCTACCGGGTCCGCCTGAACGGAGAAATCTTCTATATGCGTATCCAGACTTATCTGCGTGAACAGCGCTCCGACGGTAGTTTCAACATCGAAGGCTATATCCAGAACATCACGGACATACAGCATCGTAGAAATGACATCAATACACTGACTCATGCCATCAACAACGCCAAAGAAAGTATCTTTGCCGCCAAGCCCGATGGCACGATTATCTTTGCCAACCGTCGTTTCCTGTACAATCATGGTATTTCAGAAAACGAAGACATCAGTCAATTAAAGATTTACAATGTCGCCGCAGATATGCCTACACAAGAGGCTTGGAACGAACGTTGCAAAGATGTCATACACGGTGGCAGCAGTAACTTTGTGGCTCATCACCCATCTAAAATCAATAAAGGTATATTGGCTTATGAAGGCACGATGTACAACGTGACCAATGATTCCGGAGAAGAAAGTTACTGGTCGTTTGCCCATGATATTTCCGAGAGGATTCGGTACGAAGCCCAAATCAAACGGCTCAACCAAATCATGGATACAACCATCAACAATCTCCCTGCCGGGATTGTAGTGAAGGAAATCAACAACGACTTCCGATACATTTACCGGAATCGGGAGGCCTACAACCGCGATCTTTATAAGAACGACCCTGTCGGCAAGAATGACTTCGATTTCTACCCGCCTATCGTAGCCGAAAAGAAGAGACAAGAAGATATCCAGGTGGCCACCACCGGAAAAGGTCTGCACTGGACTGCTGAAGGAAAGGACAGAAACGGAAACATGATTATCCTCGACAAACGGAAAATCCGGGTGGACGGTGACGAATTGTCTTCGCCTATCATCGTCAGCATCGAATGGGACATCACGGAGCTGGAAATGATAAAACGGGAACTTCAATCGTCGAAAGAGAAAGCGGAAATGTCTGATAGCCTGAAGTCGGCCTTCCTCGCCAATATGAGTCATGAAATACGTACGCCGCTGAATGCTATCGTAGGTTTCTCGCATCTCATTGCCGAAAGCGATGATGCGGAAGAACGGAAGACGTATTATAACATCGTAAACGCGAACAACGAACGTCTCCTGCAACTTATCAACGAGATTCTCGACCTCTCGAAGATTGAATCGGGAACCATCGAGTTTTCCTTCGGACCGGCTAGTCTCCATAATCTCTGCCGGGAAGTGCACGATGCTCATATATTCCGTACTCCGCAAGGAGTAAGCCTTGTCTATGAATCCTCGGACGAAAGTCTGATGATTGAAACGGACAAGAACCGGGTATTCCAGGTGATTTCAAATCTGATTGGAAATGCTGTCAAGTTTACGAAGGAAGGAAGTATCAGTTATGGTTACAAACTGGTGGACAATCAGATTGTATTCCACGTAACGGATACCGGAACAGGAATTGAACCGGAGAAAGTGGGGCGTGTGTTCGAGCGTTTTGCAAAGCTGAACAATCATGCGCAGGGCACAGGATTGGGGTTATCTATCTGTAAGTCTATTGTTGAACGGCTCGGTGGAAAGATTTCCGTCAACTCCGAATTTGGCAAGGGGACGACGTTTACATTTACTTTACCATACACGATTGCAAATCCTGCAAATGTGGATTCTTCAAAGAAAGAGAATGGTGAAGGGAACATTGCTGGAATAGCATCTGCCGGAAAAACTGCTGATTCGAATGTTGACAGTTCTGTAAATACACGGCATGCCTGTATTTTGGTTGCCGAAGATACGGACAGTAACTTCGACTTATTGGAGGCTATTCTAGGTAAAGACCATCAGCTTATACGTGCGCATGACGGAATGGAAGCTGTCACGATGTTCGATGAAGTGAAACCGGATCTTATCTTGATGGATATCAAGATGCCGAATCTGGACGGACTGGAAGCTACAAAAATCATCCGTGAACTGTCTGCCACTGTTCCTATTATTGCTCAAAGTGCCTTTGCATACGAACAGGACCGAAAAGCAGCTGAAGAAGCGGGGTGCAATGATTTTATAGCTAAACCAATAGCGGATGATAAGTTGAAAGCAATGATTCATAAATGGTTGCTTCCTTCGTAGAGAGCTTAATCCCTCATGATATAACCAGCAAATAATTTAGATTAAATGAAAGCCTTTTACAGACTGTTTTATTACATATCCATCGTGCTGACCAGTATTTTGGCAGGAGTTACCATTGCGGGTGCTTTCGTAGGCAATGCCGCACCGGATAGTTTCAAATTTATGCCTTTCATCGGTTTGATACTACCGATACTTTTATTGGCTAATCTTGCTTCTGCTATCTACTGGACGATTCGTTGGCGGTGCTGGGTTTTCATCCCTCTGATTGCTATATTCAGCAATTGGGGGTATATGAGCTGTGTATTACAATCGCCTTTTTTCAGTCCGTCTTCGTCACCGATGGTTAAAATGAATGTATATACTCCGGGAGTGTTGACGGTTGCTACTTACAACGTCGATGCCTTTAACCACGAGCATACCGGCTACTCATGCAAGGAGATTGCTTCTTACATGAGAAATCTGCAAGCAGATATTCTCTGTTTTCAAGAATTTGGCATTAACGATGAGTTTGGCATCGATAGTATATCCGCAGCTCTTTCTAATTGGCCGTATCATTATATTCCTTCTTCGCCCGAAGGGAAAAATCTGTTGCAACTGGCTGTTTTCAGCCGTTATCCTATCAAGGAGGAGCATCTTATCATCTATCCTGATTCGAAAAATTGCAGTCTTGCATGTGATATTGAAATCAATGGTCGCACCATCCGCCTGTTCAACAATCATCTCCAAACGACGGAAGTAAGCCAAAACAAACGCAAACTGGAAAAGGGACTTCGTACGGATGATTCCAAAAGAGTGGAACATGCTGCCCTGGGACTTATCGACGGCTTACATGAGAATTTCCGGAAACGGGCCGTACAAGCTGATCTTCTCAAGCAACTGATAGCCGCCTCCCCCTATCCTACTCTAGTCTGCGGTGACTTTAACTCTCTGCCGTCTTCGTATGTTTATCACACTATAAAAGGTGATAAGTTGCAGGATGGCTTTCAAACGAGCGGACATGGGTATATGTATACTTTCAAGTACTTCAAGCATCTGTTGAGAATCGACTATATTCTCCATTCACCGGAACTGAATAGCACGGATTACTTCTCGCCGGATCTTAATTATAGCGACCATAATCCGGTGGTGATGAGGATGAAATAAAAAAGATGCTCCGTTTATTGAACGAAGCATCTTTTTATATAAATATTCTAGAATGTAAACTTAACGCCTAACTGCATCTGCCATGCACTACCTGTAGAAGCAGTATAATCCCATTTAGAATTTTTCTGGAACACCTCGCGAGAAGATGCATTCATCTGATAAGTAAGAGGTTCTCCTACCTTACTTGCTGTTTTTAACAACCTTACATTATCATAACTCTGCAAACCGCAAGAGCGATAAGCCCCCCACTTCGAATTTAATAAGTTACCAATATTCAACATATCAAGACTTACTTGAATACCGTACTTACGGCTACCAATCTTAGCATAAAAATCCTGTGCTATCTTCATGTCAAAACGGTGAATCCACGGTTCTAAAGAAGAAGCACGTTCTACATACTGCCCCTTGTGATCATTCAAATAAGAGTCATTATTTACATAGTTCCAAAAATCTTCTTGTTGGTCTACCGCCGAATAAGTCACATTATTTTGTTTATCTTTAATATCCACAAATGTCATTTCTTCTTTAGAAGCAGGCACATACATCAAATCGGAATAGTTTCCGTCACCGTTCATATCATTAGAATAGGTATAAGAAAAACGTCCTTGTTGGTAACCTGTATAGAACAAAGAAACAGTCGTTTTCATATTCGCATAAGCAACTTCATAAGAAGCATTAGCTATCAAACGATGCGGGGTAGAAAATAAAGAATAAGAGACACCCGGATCATTCAATGAATTAACTGCAACATTATTCTGCCATACTGAAGCCGCCGATGAACCTGGATTTGCCGTCATATCTTTAGCCATTGTATAAGTGTACCCAAATGAACCTGTAAAGCCAAAATCAAATTTCTTCGTTAATACTGCATTAAAAGAATATTGATAACCTTTTTCATCCCCATTAGTCAACTGTATAACGGTTTTCGTCTTAGGATTGTCATAGTAATTATTCTTAGTCCAATATACACGTCCCGGTTGTTCATTATAGGTTCCAGAAGGGGCCTTTTCGTTCATATTCTTCTGAACAACATTATATATATCACGTGTATACATAGCACCAACAGAAAGCATAAATCCATAAGGTAACTGAAACTCTGCATTTACATTACTACGCCAAACTTGAGGCATTTTAAAATTCGGATCCACATAAGCTATAGCACCGGGGACCTCATTTCCCGGAGTTGATGGAAACATATCCGGATTTTGGGTAAGAGTTTCTTTATAATTTGGATTAAAAGCAAAGTTTGCCGGTAATTCCGAAGTCTCAAATTCAACCATATTTTGCATCTGACCTGCATTTGTCGGTTGGTTAGTGAACCATACAAATGGTAATAACCCTGTAAACAAGCCTGTACCTCCAGTCAAAACAATAGAACGGTCACCTTTTATATCCCAATTAAATCCTAAACGAGGAGATATTAACAATTTACTTTTCGGCCATTCGGATACGTCAACATTCGTTCCATTAAATGACTGTTCTTTGATAGCCGCATTCCCTAACAAATCATCAAAATATAACGGTAAATCAAAGCGTAATCCATATGTCAATTTTAAATTAGGTGTAATAGAATATTCATCTTGTGCATAAGCTCCCAACATACCAAATGTCAGTTCAGCTCCCGGAGCGTCTTTTCCATTATATCCATAAGTAATGCCATACAGCATCGGTTTTTCTCCCGTCATAAAATCGCCCATTGAAGCATAACGATAATATCCATAAGGAGCACGTAAATATGAATTCATGAAATACTGTCTTTCAAATGTTGCACCGGCAGTTATCAAATGGTTTCCTTTATTAATAGTTACATTGTCAGTAACACTAAATACATTATTCTCGACATCATTAAAAGGAGTAAACAATTCTGTACCCAATGTCATATACTGCTTACCGTCCTTGTAAATATCAACCATTGGAAACGCATCTCCCTTAGTTGTACGAGAATCTCGGATATGGGTATAAGTCACTAATAATTTGTTTTGTACTGAAGAAGAAAAATTGCTATTCAACTCACCGGAAAGAGACGTTACAATATTTCTAAAACCATAGTTGGAATTTCCAAATGCAAATGCATCAACCCCATAACGGTTTGAATTAGCTTTAGTGATTACCGAAGAAGTTGAACTAATACTAGCATCATTTTCTGATTTCACTGTGTTAAAACGTAATGACAGTTTATGACTTTTATTAACATTCCAATCCAAACGAGCCATAAGCTTCCAATTTTTACTCTCGAAATCATCAAATTTATCATAACTTCCCGGATCATATCCATATTTATCCTTTACAAAATCACTTATTGTCTTCAAATCCTTTATCCAAGTTCTAGAAATATGATTTTGATTATCCCCACTTCCATCTTTTTCTTGACTAGGAGTCCACAAAATACCAGGGCTAGTACTATTTTCTAATTCTCCATTTACAAAAAAGAATAGTTTATTTTTTATTATCGGAGCTCCTAATGTAAAGCCATACAAACTGGATTTATAACTTTCCACATTAGGAACGTCAACATCGTTAATAGATTTTCCTATAAAATTCTTTGGTTTCTGATATGTATAAACTGTTCCCTTTAATTCGTTTGTACCACTCTTGGTTACAGCATTAATAGAAGCTCCCGTAAAATTGGAATACGTAACACTATAAGGAGAAACATTAACGCTAATTTCATCAATTGCATCAAGTGAAATAGGCTGCGCATCTCCACCCGGCAAATTATTAGTACTCAAACCAAAATTATTGTTCAAAGCTGCACCATCCACAGTTATTGTATTATAACGTCCATCACGTCCGGCAAAAGAATTACTGCCACCCGCATAAGGAGAAAGTTTAGTAAAGTCAGTAATACTACGATTAATAGTAGGCAATGTCGTTAACTGACGCTCACTCACATTCGTTACAGTCCCCATCTTCTCTACTGTTTTCTGTGCTGTTACTATAACTTCATCCAATAATTCAGAACTTTCCTTTAAAACTACATTTAAAGTGTATACTTCTCCTAACGATAAATTTACACCTTTATAAATAGCAGTCTGATAACCAACATAAGAAACTTCAACTTTGTAAGGACCACCGGTACGCATACCTTGCAAATTAAATTGACCACTGATATTAGTCACTGTACCATAACGTGTACCTGACGGCTCGTGGATTGCAACCACAGTCGCTCCAATGATAGGTTCATCTTGTGCTGTAACCTTACCACTCATACTAGAAGTGGTAACCTGCGCACTAACGGTAGCAATGACCATGAGCATCGCCGCTACTAAAAAAGATCGCATTCTCTTTAACATAAATGTAGTTGATTAGTTAATATAAATTGTTT
>OGXN01002021.1_pt1 | contig 16403 bp, 15 predicted proteins | sample 1576281 | NCBI WGS metagenome assembly OGXN01 (sample SAMEA3541494, study PRJEB24748) | human gut metagenome | biome: human gut; feature: human-associated habitat; material: faeces | place: China | collected 2012
GACATTCAACAAATCACTGCAAAAGATCATCGAATCGTTGCGCGTAAGCGACACGGACAAACAGGCGATCCGCGCCATGAAACGGCGCAAACAGGCAACTTCACGGGCCGCCGTGAACCCGCGCCCCGGCACCGAAACGGCCGGGCAGGCGGAAAAACGGCCTGGACAGGCCCCAAAACAACCGACAGACGGTAAAACGGCAGCCCGGCGACGGCGCCCGGCAGAAAAACAGGGCGCACGGCACAGATTTGCAAAATAATGTTACCTTTGTGTAAGAAATTCCAAAACGAGCCCCTATGCGCAAACTGGTAATTATCCCGACATACAACGAGAAAGAGAATATTTCGGCGATGATCGACAAGGTCTTCTCGCTGCCCGAGACTTTCGAAATGCTCGTCATCGACGACGGTTCGCCCGACGGCACGGCCGCGATCGTCAAGGAGCGCCGGAAGGAGTTCCCGGAGAGGCTCCACCTCATGGAACGGGCCGGGAAACTGGGCCTGGGCACGGCCTACCTCGCGGGATTCCGCTGGGGACTGGAGCACGGATTCGACTACATCTGCGAGATGGACTGCGACTTTTCGCACAACCCCGACGATCTGGTGCGCCTCTACCGCGCCGCCGCCGAGGGCAACGACGTGGTGGTCGGTTCGCGCTACGTGCAGGGCGTCAACGTGGTCAACTGGCCCATGTCGCGCCTTCTGATGTCCTACTTCGCCTCGATGTACGTGCGTATCGTCACGCGCATGCCGCTGCGCGACGCCACCGCCGGATTCGTCTGCTACTCGCGCCGGGCGCTGGAGACGATCGACCTCGACGCCGTCCGCATGAAGGGCTACGGGTTCCAGATCGAGATGAAATACTCGGCCTGGCGGCTGGGAATGCGGCTCAAGGAGGTGTCGATCATCTTCGTCGAACGCCGCGAAGGAACGTCGAAGATGTCGGGAGGAATCTTCGGAGAGGCGTTCTTCGGGGTGCTGAAACTCCCCTTCCGCCGTATCCGCAAACGCAAATGATGCGGGGCCGGAAAGACAGCCCGGTCAGAAGGTGAAGAAATAATTCATAAAGAAATTCCAGAACGTCACCACGCCGATGGCAAAGAGTTTCGCCAGGTAGAAATTCAGGCGGAAACGGCCGTGCAGGACGTAGATGGTGGCGTTGTTGATCACCAGCCCGACAGCCGCGATGCCCAGGAACCGAAGGTACTGGCCCGTGATGTCGGGATTTTCGTTCTGGAACGTCCAGATGCGGTTGAGAATGTAGTTCGAAGTCGAGGCGCAGAGAAACCCCAGCGAATTGGCCACATATTTGTTCAGCTTCAGCCTCTCCTTGCAGAGATAGGTGACGCCGAAATCGACGAAGACGCCCGAGCCGCCGACGACGCAGAATTTGAAAAACTGTTCTATCATAAATTTCCGACCTCCGTCGGGACGGATTTTCCGTTAAACCAATTCGTATAACCCTCCCGGCGCAGCGCGAACCCCACGTCGAAAGTCTCGCCGGCCAGCTGCGGCAGAACGGTGAAGGTCACCCCGCGCGTCAGTTCGCTGTCGGCCGGAATCGTGAAGGTCTCGCCGGTGGGGAACTCGTCGACCCGGAAACGCCCGTGTTTCCACAGCATCACCAGCTGCGTGTCGTCCGCACCCACGCGGATCGCATAGGGATAGGGATTCCTGATGCGCAGTTCGAGGCGCAGCGTCTCGCCCGCGGCCACCCGCCCGGGCAGGCCCGTAAAGGCGATGTCCACCAGCCGCACGGGGTGGAAAGCCGGATCGACGAACCAGGTGAAACTCCGGCCGTTGGCCATCGTGAGGGTCCGCACCTGCCGGGTGCTGTCCGAGACGGTCCCGTCCGGGCATTCGACGAGCACTTCGCGGCCGATGAACTGCGAATCGTCGTCGCGGAACTGCCACTGATGCGTACGGTAACGGATATTGGGCTGGCAGTAGGCCTCGCCGCCCGTATAGAACGCATATTTGGCCGCAACGGCGTAACCGTAGCGGAAAACCACCGGACGGCCGTCGGCCTCGGCGGCGATGGCTGCGTAGCTCTCCGGATTGTTGAACACCTCGAAACGGATGCCCAGCGGATTGAAGATCATCACCAGTCGCACCAGGACGATCAGTCCGACGGTCACGCCCCCGGCCCGCATCACGTAACGGCGCGTGCGGGGATGCCGCCGCGCATAGGCGAACAACACGCAGACCAGTCCGAAGCAGGAGACGATCACCCACTGGGGCTGGACGTAACCGCGCAGCGACGAGAGCATGAAAAAGACAATAAAGGCCACGGGCAGGAGCTTCAGCGCCCGCCCGACGGGGGTCTGCGGCTTCACCTTCCGCCATTCCTGCACGTAAAGCGGCCCGAAGAAGGGGTTGAAGACCACCAGCACGTTGGCCAGGAATTCGACGACGTAGCCGGGTCTGAAGACCGAGTTGCGGCCCGAAAGGTGGTAGGCGAACGACGCCCAGTCGTGCTCGTACTGCCACACGAGGTGCGGCACGAGCAGCAGCAGCGCCACCGCGCCGCTTGAATACAGGGCAGGGCGCAGCAGCTGCCGCGGGTTGGCGGCCAGCGCGAAAAGAACCACCAGCGCGCCGTGGTATTTGCTGTAAGCCATCAGCGCCATGGCAACCCCCATCCAGAGCCATGCACAACGCCGGTTCTCGGAGAACCACTTGAATGTCAGCAGGAACAGCGCGGTGGTCATCATCAGCGGGCCGTCGGGCACGGCGATGAAGCCGTAGAGCTGCAACATCAGCGTCGCGGCCGAGAGGACGACAAAAAGCGCCGCGTCGCGCCGGTCGGCATCCGCGGGGCGGATTATCCGCCATAGTATATAAAGGTAGAGCGGTTGCAGCACCGTAAAGAAAAACCGCACGCCCAGTTCGCCCCCGAAAAGGTGCTCGCCGAGCCAGACCAGCAAGGCGGTCATCGGCGGATGGTCGAAATATCCCCATGCGAGGTTTTCAGCGAACATATGGTAATACGCTTCGTCGTTGGCCAGTTCGGAAAACCCGGCCTGCAGGAGGTTGCACACCCACCACACGCCGAGCCACAAAGCTACCAGGCCGTCGGCGCCGAGCGAAGCATAAGTCTTTTTGAGCGATGCCTTCATACAAGCGACAAAGGTAGCAAAATTTATCGGTTTTGCGCCACCCGGCCCCCAAAGAGAGGCGCATGCGGACAGCTTTTGCGAAAAATCGCCGCATGAGGGCGGACGCGGCATATTTTTTCCGCGTAGGCCGCCGTCGGCCGTATTGTTTACAATTTGTTCATTAATTGGAGCGCCGAACGATTGCCGCCTCGGAAACAATCTCTATATTTGCTCCCGGTCTAGGTTCCCCGCCGGCGGCTGCCGGCTTGGGATCAAAAGGGAACTCCTGTGCAAATCAGGGACTATCCCCGTAGCTGTAAGCTCCGTTGCGCTCCGCACACTCTCTGAGCCACTGTCCGTCGGACGGGAAGGCGTGCGGAAGGAGCGAGTCAGAAGACCTGCCTGACCGATATACGGCACCCGCTTTCGGGATATAGAGCGGTGCAGCAACTTTGTTTTACACTGATTTTTTTGGTGAAACCATGCTTTTCAGGCGGCCGTCCGCCGGCAAAAGCGGGCTTTATCGCATAACCGGCCAACAACAAAAACAGGAGAAAATATGGGCATTTCCGAACTTTACATCGTAAAACGCGACGGCAAGCGCAAAGCGTTTTCCGTCGAGAAAATCAAACGCGCCGTACGCAAGGCCTTCCTTTCGGTCGGCAGCTACGCCACCGACGACGACATCACGTCGATACTGAGCCGCGTACACGTGTCCGACGGCATGAGCGTCGAAGAGATTCAGAATCAGGTCGAAGTGGCGCTGATGGCCGAGCGTTACTTCGCGGTGGCCAAGAGCTACATGCTCTACCGCCAGAAACACACCGAAGAGCGCGAAGACCGCGAGAAACTCGAATTCCTGATCAACTACTGCGATGCCTCGAACCCCGCGACGGGTTCGAAATACGATGCCAACGCCAACGTCGAGAACAAGAACATCGCCACGCTGATCGGCGAGCTGCCGAAACAGAACTTCATCCGCCTGAACCGCCGCCTGCTGACCGACCGCATCAAGGAGATGTACGGCAAGGAGCTGTCGGACAAATACCTGCACCTGCTCAAGGAGCACTTCATCTACAAGAACGACGAGACGTCGATGGCCAACTACTGCGCCTCGATCACCATGTATCCGTGGCTCTTGGGCGGCACGCTCTCGGTGGGCGGCAACTCGACCCGTCCGACGAATCTCAAATCGTTCTGCGGCGGATTCGTCAACATGGTTTTCATCGTGTCGTCGATGCTTTCGGGCGCATGCGCCACGCCCGAATTCCTGATGTACATGAACTATTTCATCGAGCAGGAGTACGGCGAAGATTACTACAAGCGGGCCGACGAGGTGGCCGACCTCTCGAAAAAACGCCGCACGATAGACAAGATAATCACCGACTGCTTCGAACAGATCGTCTACTCGATCAACCAGCCGACCGGGGCGCGCAACTTCCAAGCCGTGTTCTGGAACGTGGCCTACTACGACCGCTACTACTTCGAAAGCCTGTTCGGGGAGTTCGTATTTCCCGACGGTTCGCATCCGCACTGGGAGTCGCTGTCGTGGCTGCAGAAGCGTTTCATGAGGTGGTTCAACCGCGAGCGCACCAAGACCGTGCTGACTTTCCCGGTAGAGACGATGGCGCTGCTGACCAAAGACGGCGACGTGATGGACCGGGAGTGGGGCGACATCACGGCGCAGATGTACGCCGAGGGGCACTCGTTCTTCACCTATATCAGCGACAACGCCGACTCGCTGTCGAGCTGCTGCCGTCTGCGGAACGAGATTCAGGACAACGGGTTCAGCTACACGCTCGGCGCGGGCGGCGTCTCGACCGGCTCGAAGAGCGTGCTGACGATCAACCTCAACCGCTGCATCCAGTACGCCGTGAAGAACGGCATGCACTATCTCACCTATCTGGAAGAGATCACGGATCTGGTACACAAAGTACAGACGGCTTACAACGAAAACCTCAAGGAACTGAAGTCCAAAGGCATGCTGCCGCTCTTCGATGCGGGCTACATCAACCTTTCGCGCCAATACCTGACCATCGGCGTAAACGGACTGGTCGAAGCCGCCGAATTTCTGGGAATCCGCATCGACGACAACGACGACTACGTCGCTTTCGTGCAGAACGTACTGGGGCTGATCGAGCGTTACAACAAGAAATACCGCACCAAGGAGCTGATGTTCAACTGCGAGATGATCCCCGCCGAAAACGTCGGCGTGAAGCACGCCAAATGGGACCGCGAGGACGGATACGCCGTGCCGCGCGACTGCTACAACTCCTATTTCTACGTCGTGGAGGACGAGTCGCTGAACGTCATCGACAAGTTCCGCCTCCACGGACGCCGCTACATCGAGCATCTCACGGGCGGCTCGGCCCTGCACATGAACCTCGAGGAGCACCTCTCGAAGGAGCAGTACCGCCACCTGCTGCGCGTGGCCGCGGCCGAGGGCTGCAACTACTTTACGTTCAACATTCCCAATACGGTCTGCAACAAGTGCGGGCATATCGACAAACGCTATCTGAAAGCGTGTCCCGCATGCCATAGCGACGATCTGGATTACCTGACGCGCGTGATCGGCTACATGAAACGGGTCTCGAACTTCTCGGCCGCACGCCAGCAGGAGGCCGAACGCCGCTATTACGGCAACATGAAACCGGCGGCGGGCGGCGCGAAAACACCCGGACAGCAGGGTGCGCACCCGCAGGAGGGACCGCACCCGCAACGGGAACCGTTCGCACAGAAAGAATCGGCCCACCAGAAAAGTTCACCCGCTCAGGAGGCCGTATGACAGCTCCGGAAACAGTAGTCCGATACTACAATTTCGACATCGTATTCGCGGAGATTCCGGGCGAAACGACGCTGGCGATCAACATCGCCAACTGCCCGAACCGCTGTCCGGGGTGTCATAGTCCCCACCTGCAGGCCGACGCGGGGCATGTGCTCGACGCCGCGGAACTGCGCGCCCTGCTGGAACGGTACGGCCGTTCGGTGACCTGCGTCTGCTTTATGGGCGGGGATGCCGCGCCGCACCGGATCGCCCGGCTGGCGGAGGTCGTGCGGCAGGAGTTGCCGGTCCTGCACGTCGGCTGGTATTCGGGACGGCAGGAGTTGCCGGAAGGATTCGCGCCGCAGGTGTTCGATTACATCAAACTGGGCGGCTGGGTCGAGTCGCTGGGGCCGCTGACTTCGCCGACGACCAATCAGCGGCTCTACAGAATCGGTCCTGCGGGCGCAATGGAAGACATTACGGAGCAATTCCGTCACAAACCGTAAACGGAACGGCGTTTTGTTCAGGGGAACCGGAGCATAGGAGATTAGTTAAGCGTTGTCTGCCATACAACGATTTACCTCCGGTTCCCGGAACAAAACCACCCACGGCCGGAGCCGATCGGAACAGCGGCAGAAAAATCGGCGCGTCTGTTTACGAACGCCGCATATCGGTCATCGGACGGGTTTGCACGATACGGGATTCCGAAACCGTGGACGGAACAAGAGTTTATCTTGTAACGTGGATCGTACGGCGGTATTCCGTGGGAGACATGCCCGTATGCAGGCGGAAAAAGCGGCTCAGCGAAGACTGGTTGGCGAAGCCGGCGCGCCGCGCCACGGCCTTTATGTCGAGCCTCGCGTCCCGGAGCAGGGTCTTGATCTCGATAACGACATAGTCGGCAATCATCTCATGGGCGGACTGGCCGTTTACCTCCAAAACGACTTTGGTCAGGTATACGGGAGATATGCACAACTTATCGGCATAAAAAGCGACCTCCCAGCGCGTTTTGTGGTGTTCGCCGACCAGCATGGCGAACCGCATGGCGATATTTTCCTTGTTGGTATTCACGAAAGGGCGCTTCTTGGCGCTCGTCGTCTGCTGGAAAAGGACATAGAAATCCCAGTAATAAATCCGCAGCAGGTGCAGAATGGTCTCCCGCAGGAAAACGGGATCGTCGTTGCTGCCCCTGAGATCGATCGTCCGGCAAAACCCCAGAAACCGGTTTCGGTCCACGTCGTTGACGCTGTACAGGAAATTCTTCCGCATATAGAAGAAAAAATCCGGGGTTATTTTTCCCAGCCCGCTCATGATGTCGAGGAACATCTCCTTGTCTACTTTGAAAAAGGTCATCGAGAAATCGTCGCTGACCTCGCGGATCGACACCAGCTGCAACGGCAGAATCGTAACGATATCGTTTTCGGAAATCGGACTGCGCACCGAAAAAACCTCTATCACAGCGGTACCTCCCGTGCAAATACCGCAGAAACCCTCCTCCTGATAGGCCTCGTGTTCGCTTATCGGCAGAGACGAAATATCGGTATATATTTGGAATTTAGGATGCATGCTGATTTTATTGCATTAAATATACGACATTCGCCTTCCCCGCACCTCTTTAATGCAAAAATTGAACTCGAATGGCAAACTTAAGTATCAAAACTCAAAATCGCACCGGAGAGGCGGCATAACGCGAAAGCGCATATCATGCTCCGCCGCAGGAAATTTCCCGAACGGGCAAAATCACGCTCCTTCTCAAAAAGCGGCACCGCCCGAACAAATCTGCGAAAAGCAAACCGCCGCAGAAGGGCATGGCAAAAAAGAAAAGGAGTCAAAACCTTGACAATCAAAGTTTTGACACCTTAATCAGTACCCGGAGCCGCATTTGAATATATTAAATTCTATTAAACTTAAATAGAGGCAAGAATGAATAAATTTATATTTATTTTATTTATTATCAATAGTATATAAATATTTAATCATTTTACCAGATAAATTCCGATTGAACATATTTTAGCAGATGTGGGGAAAATGTGGGGAATTTTTCGTATTTTTGCTCTGTCAATCCGGAATCTGGGTACTATGAAAATAACTCTCATCATCAAAAAGAGCGTAAAACGCTATGATACAGAATCGAAGGCGACCATTTACGCACGTCTGCGGGATGGCAGACAGGTAGATATGGTCGCACCGACCCGGCTCACCATCAATCCCAATCTTTGGGATGACAAGGCCGAACAGGTCAAAAGCAAAATCGTTTGCGACGACGAAATGCGTTCCTATTACAACGATGAAGCCCGCAAACTCAAGTCCTACCTCGAAAAAGCCTATCAATCCCGACAAACGGCAGGACCGCAGAAAGAGTGGCTGAAAGAGGCATTGGAACAATATTACAATCCGCAAAAGTACAATGTCGAAACGGCCACGGAAGAAACGGCCAAACCGACATTGATCGCATTGTTCGACGAATTTCTCGAAAAGCACCGTCTTTCCGATGTCCGCAAAAAGAATTACCGGGTCATCAAACGAGGATTACAGCGGTATGAACTTTATATCCGGACAACCAAGAGGGGGCAAAAAGCATTCGTATTGGACATCGATCAAGTAACGGCCGACACCTTGCGGGATATTTGGGAATTTTTGGAAAATGAATACCGCTACTGCGCTCTTTACCCGGAAATCTACGAAGCTATACCCGAAGCACGCACGCCGCAACCCAGAGGAAAGAATACGTTATTGGATTGTTTCTCGCGCATCCGAACTTTCTTCTACTGGTGCAACAGCAACAAAAAGACCCGTAACCGACCGTTCGACGATTTCCCGTTGGAGGAATGCACATACGGAACGCCTTATTATATCACGGTCGAGGAGTTGCACAAGATTTACGGCACGAATCTGATGCGGCATCCGCAACTGGCCGTTCAGCGCGACATCTTCGTTTTTCAATGTCTGATCGGCTGCCGGGTGGGTGATCTGCTGAAAATGACGAAATCGAATCTGATCGACGGAGCCATCGAGTATATACCACGCAAGACCAAAGAAGGGCGGCCGCTGACCGTGCGGGTTCCGCTGAATCAGACAGCCAAAGAGATCGTATCCCGTTATAAAAGTCTGGACGGCGACAAACTGCTACCGTTCATCTCCGAGCAGAAATACAATCTGGCGATCAAGCGGATTTTCAAAGCTGCCGGATTGAAACGGTTGGTTACGGTCATAAACCCCACTACTCGCGAAGAAGAAAAGAGGGTGCTTTACGAGATCGCCTCGTCGCATCTGGCCCGCCGAACATTCGTCGGAAACCTGTACAAGCAAGTCAAAGATCCCAATCTGGTCGGAGCTTTAAGCGGACATAAGGAAGGCAGCAAGGCTTTCGCACGTTATCGCACCATCGACGATGAAATGAAAAAAGAATTAGTAAATTTGTTGTCGTAAAGGAGATGATTGCGTCCGCAGCGCGGTCGGAATGCAACGAACATTAGCCCGCAATCATAAATCACAGCAAACAGTGATTTTATTTGACTTATCCATAAATTGCGCTATATTTGCATTAAAATCACATCAAATTGGGATTTATGAACAAAATCGGAAATGCAATAAAAGAGCGCCGAAAGATGTTGAAAATAACGCAACGGACACTTGCGGAATTGGCCGGTGTGGGTATCAATACGCTCACAAAAATTGAGCGCGGAGAAGGGAATCCCACAATCGAAGTTCTTGAAAAAATACTCGATACACTGGGGCTGGAACTACAAATCGGAATCAAACAGCGGAATGAATTACGAACTATATTAAAAAATGCGGAAAAAGAGTAATAATATCGGAGAATGGTTCCTGCTAAGGTCTGTTGGAGACGAATCCGTCGACATATTCTTTATCGTGCGCAACAACAGCAAAAGCCTGCCTGACGAGTTTATTTGCGACAGCGATCATAGCGAGTTTTCCCGACTTTCCGTTTTGCCTGAGCCTCGTATAAGTCTCTTTGCATTGGGCATTGAACCTACTGGCAGGCCAAGCGGCGATATAGAGAAGTCCTCTGGTGTATGCGTCTCCGTTTCGGTTGATATGCCCTTTGATGTTTACCGAAGTTCCGGATTGTTCGTAAGTGGGACAGATACCGAGATAGCGGGACACCTGCTTGGCATTCTGGAAGTAAGTGAATCCTCCGGTAGTGATGATGAGCGCCGTGGCGAGCGTTATGCCTATACCTTTGATGGTTGTCAGGAGTGCGAGTTGCCGGCTGAACTCGACTTCGACAAGATCCGTGAGTTCCGACTGAAGCCTGTCACGCTTCTTTTCAAGGAACTTGATCGTTTCGTCTACGGTATGAGTTGCACCTTTGTCCGGGACAGGCAGACATGCGAGAGAGCCACGAAGGTTCGACATGGCGGTAATCTGCTTAGTAAGTTGGCGAATGACGGTTCTTTTCTGTCGGAGCCGCAGGATGGCCTCTCCCTGGACCTTGAAAGGACGCGGGTTCATCTTCTCTCCGTACAAGGTAATGAGTCGTGCATCGCTCTTATCGGTCTTGATCGTAGAGAGCATGGCTTTGGCGAAGTTCTTTACCTTCAGCGGATTCTCCATGCTGACAGTAATTCCGGCGACATTGAGCATATACAGCAGCAAGGCACTGTAGTTCCCTGTCGCCTCCATAACACAGTGGATACTGCCATCTTTGGGGAGAGTCCCGATAAACTGTCTGATACCAGCGGTCGTGTTGTTAAAAGTACGGATCTCCCCGCCTTTGTCGGAGGAGTAAGCTACCACGAATGTAGCCTTGCTCACGTCGATTCCAATGTACCTCATGGCCGTTCGTTTTTTGGTTCTAACGACATCGCTTACATCTTGGTCCTTCATTGCGAATGCGGGCTCAAACACCTTACGAACTATCCGGATTCTGATGTAAAGAGTATGGGGTCAGAACATAATTCCCGGTTTAGAAGACCAATGAGAGATCGGACTTATTCCATACTCTGATGTCTTTACTATTCAAATTTAATTAACTAAGTACAAATATACAATGAGACAAGGGGCAGTATACATGAATGGCAAGTTAGCCGGCATATTGACAGAAATATCGCCGACTGAATATGTTTTCAAATACGATGATACATACTATGCTGATGATATGCAGCCAGCCGTCAGTCTGACATTACCCAAAACACAACAGGAGTATAGATCAGCCTATCTGTTCCCCTTTTTCAGCAACATGCTTTCCGAGGGCCGCAACCGCATCGTTCAATCCCGCATGCTGCATATCGATGAAAACGACCATTTCGGCATTCTGCTGGCAACAGCGCAAACGGATGTTGCCGGAGCAGTAACCGTAAAACCCCTATAACAATGAACCCGATTACGATTTGCCCGTCCACATTGGCCGAAGGATATGACAGCTACTCTCCGATTGCGATAAAACATCTGTTCGACGGCCGGCAAGTGTCTCCATTTTTGGATTATACACCCATTGATGACGACAACAATTCCGCAGCCCAAGAAGAGTTTCTGCACAATCAGGAGCGAATCTCGCTGTCGGGAGTACAACCCAAATATTCGATGATCGTTCGCAACGGTAAACTGGCTTTAACTCAAAAAGGCGAACAAGGCCACTATATCCTCAAACCGAAGTTAAGCGATTTCCGCAACCGGATATATAGTTCCGCGAATGAGAATCTGACCATGCAAATCGCGTCACAGGTATTCGGAATCGAAACCGCCGCAAACGGACTTTGCTTTTTCAAAGGAGGAGAACCGGCTTATATCACCAAACGGTTCGATGTCAAACCCGACGGCACAAAGCGCAGAAAAGAAGATTTCGCATCGCTCGCCGGACTGACTACGCAAAACGGCGGTAAGAATTACAAATATGAGTACTTGACATACGAAGAATGCGGAGAGTTAATTCGACGATACCTGCCCGCATGGAAAGTAGAGACCCTGAAATTTTTCGATCTCATCATATTCAATTTTCTGATTTGCAACGGCGACGCCCATCTGAAAAATTTTTCGGTACTCGAAACCGAATCAGGCGATTTCCGTCTGTCCCCGGCATACGACCTGATAAATACCAAACTGCATGTAGACGACCGGATATTCGCTCTCGACAAAGGGTTGCTGAAAGACAATGCCGCCGAATCTATGCCTTATGGAATGACCAACAGCACAACTTTCCGGGAATTCGGCAAAAGATTAGGGCTCCCCGACAAAACTATCCGACGGGAACTCGACAAATTCTGCACCTCTTATCCGCTTTTAGATACGCTGATCGCCAACTCCTATTTATCCGATGAATTGAAAGAGAATTACCGGAATATGTATCTCGGACGGCGGGATTCTTACCTGAAAATCGGATTGTAACAGGAAACGACTTATGGGCCAGCAGGAATACGAGGCTTTCAAAGCGAAGTTGCGGGAATGGATGAACACCCACCCCGACGAATACGCCGCATTCGAAGAGGCGATGAACGCCCGTGACTATGCAGGGTGCCAGTCGGTCATATTCCAAGCCATGTCCCTTATCCCCCGGTACCGGCGCCTCATGTCCGACAAAGCCAATGAAGGACTGTTCGAGCATGTCGATGAGATCGAACAGGCGGCCCGACAACACGACCTTGCCGGCAAGATCATCCGGGAGTGCGAACAGCCCGGCAAGGATTCCACCCTTCCGGCGATGCTTTGCTGGCTCTACTTCGGCAAGAGTTTCGAACGGATGGTGGAGCGTTGCGAAGAGCTGCGGCGCTCGCCCGATCTGGGATTCTTGCAGAAGATGACCATGAGCGCCACGATCAGACTGCTGATCTCCCGCTCCATCAAATTAGAACTGCGCACCAAGCAGGATTGGGATGCCCACCGCGAAGCGATACGGCTGGCCGAAAGCGACCGAGTGCTGGAATGGGCAACGGGCACTCTTCTTGTCGAAGATGCAGGTGAAAAGAGGAAGCCCGGCAGGCCGAGCGCAGCCAGATCATTGGTGGAAATGTTTTCGCCAATTGTCACACATCCCGCTGAGTTGCGAAGAAAGATCGGCGAATACCTCACGAGGAAACACACCCAGACCGACATCGCACGTCTGAAGATCGCTCTCGATGAATTACGCTATCTGGTGGTTCCAATCAATATCAAGCCATTCCGCGATGCCCTGCAAGCAGAATACGGTTCTGACACCCGCATCGTCCACGAGCGGGGCATACAGGAAGCATACAGCCGCCTGACGGAACCGCTGCTCATCGGATCGACCGTCGGCAGCCGGGGCAGCGAAGCCCTCATCATCCGGGAAATAAAAGATTTTCTATCGCAATAAGGCTCGTTAAATCCGTCTTAACATACCGCGAATTAAACGCTTAAATATCGCTCAATCATAACATTATATTTGCGCCGTCGCTCGGATTTCCGGGCGGCGGCGTTGCTTTCCCGTCCGCCGGAAGGCTGCGCCTCACAATGAGCGGAAAGCAATGTATGAAAGATTTGTTATCCATCCTCCGGGATGCTCCGGGCAGCATCCGGCTGGAGGTAAGCGGCGAGGATCTGTTGGCTTTCTCCAAAAGCCTTATCGACCGCGCCAAAGAAGAGCTGGCTGCACAAGTCGCCGAAGCCCGCAAGGAACGTTACCTGACCAAAGAACAGGTCAAAGAGCTATGCGGCGTTTGCGATGCGACGCTCTGGCATTGGAACCGCAAAGGGTATCTGAAAGCTGTAAAGGTCGGGAACAAGGTTCGTTACCGCGCTTCGGACATTCAACGGATTCTCGGCGAGCGCGATGTCAAATAAGTCGTCAGACAGCGTTGCAGTCCCCGGCAAGCAGTCCCGGAACGAGCGTATCGAGGAGTTCCTGCGGGAGCATTACGCCTTTCGCTACAACACAGTCAAAAGCCGTGCGGAGTTCCGCAGCAGCGACGGCGAGTTCCTCCCCGTGACCAAATACCGGCTCAACTCCTTCCGGCGGGAGCTCGACCGCACCATCGGCATCTCCACCTCGGCGGAGAACCTGCGCAGCATGCTCGAAAGCGACTTTTCCGAGCGTGTGAATCCCGTGCAGGCGTATTTTCATAAACTGCCGCCGGCAACGGGAACGCAGGCCATCGACGAACTGGCCGCGACCGTCACTGTGCGCAACGCCCTGCATTGGTCGGAGTACCTGACCAAATGGCTCGTCGGCGTGGTCGCCAATGCAACGAACGACCTCGGATGTCAGAACCACGTCTGTCTGGTATTGACTGGCGAGCAGGGAAAGTTCAAGACCACATGGCTCGACAACCTCTGTCCCCGCTCACTCGCCAGTTATCTTTTCACGGGAAAGATCGACCCGCAGAACAAGGACATGCTGACGCTGGTCGCCGAATACCTCTTCATCAACATCGACGACCAGCTGAAGGCGCTCAACAAACGGGATGAAAACGAGCTTAAGAACCTCATCACGGCTCCTTCGGTCAAATACCGGCGGCCCTACGACGTTTACATCGAAGAGTATCCCCACTTGGCGAGCTTCATGGCCTCGGTGAACGGGAACGACTTTCTGACCGACCCGACCGGCTCGCGGCGCTTCCTGCCCTTCGAGGTGTTATCCATCGACATCGACCGGGCGATATGGGTAGACATGGATCAGGTATACGCCGAAGCCCGAACACTCCTGCATAACGGATTCCGCTACTGGTTCGACGACATCGAGATCGAAGAACTGCACCGGGGTAACACCGCATTCCATGTCCAGACCATCGAATACGAAATGCTGCTGAAAGGGTTCGAGAAGCCTCCGGAGCACGCTGCGACCGAATGCTTCATGACTACCGTGGAGATTCTGAACTACCTGCGCAGTTATTCGTCGCTGAATCTCTCCGAGAAACGTATGGGTGAAGCCTTGCGCAAGGCCGGGTTCGAACGACGCTCGAAACGTGTCAACGGAAATCCCGTCTACGGCTGGGTCATTGAAAAAATCTCACCCAACCCTTTCGTCTCTTACGGATTGTAGTTACTACGCTACTACACACTGCGATAAAACATTGAAAAAGAATAGGCTGCCATGTAGCAGAATACAAAATACACACCTTACGACATCTTACTACGCCACTACGTCAATTACTACGGTAGTAAGGTGACATAAACTTGGTTACTACACATAGCGAATTATTTATCAAACGATTACGCAAATGTAGTAGGTAGTAAGGCAATATCGGCAAACTTCGAAAAACAAAAATTATGAATGATCTGAAAAATATCGGCATCCGGCAATTCCTCTCCCAACGAGGTATTCAGCCCAAATACGAACGCAACGGCTACGGCATGTATCTTTCCCCTTTGCGTGAAGAGCGTACACCGAGTTTCAAAGTGGACTATGTGCAAAATCTCTGGTACGACTTCGGATTGGGAGAGGGCGGCACGCTGCGCACCCTCGTGATGCGGTTGGAGCGGTGCGACAGCCGCGAGGCGATCCGACGGCTGCAAAACGGTGAAAAAAGGGACGCCGGTTCCGTTTCTCTTTCACCGGGTGTTGGCGAGCGTCCAGCTGTCGGAGGGCCCTTGCCGGTCTTGCGTCCGGCCGCCGTCCCCGCGCTCCGGATCCTCTCCGACGCTCCGCTTCGTCATCCGGCATTGGTCGGTTATCTCTCTTCGCGCGGCATCGTCCCGTCTGTTGCCGCGGCATTCTGCCGCGAGGTTCGCTACGAGGTAAACGGCCGCGCCTTTTTCGCCGTCGGGTTCCGCAACGATGCCGGAGGGTGGGAGCTCCGCTCCGAGCGGTTCAAAGGCGGCTCCTCGCCCAAACATATCACCACCATCGACAACCGTTCCGATACGGTAATCGCCTTCGAAGGATTTATGGATTTCCTCGCTTATCTCTCGCTGAAATACCCCGAACGACTGCGCATCGACGCCGCGGTTCTGAACTCGGTCGTCAACCTGCCCAAAGCCGTACCGTTTATCTCACGGCATCCGGTGATTCACGCCTTCTTCGACAACGACGAGGCAGGGCGTAAAACGACCGCCGGTCTGATCCGTCTTTGCCCCCGCAGCGAGGTAATCGACCAAAGGCATTTTTACAGCGGGCACAAGGACGTAAACGACTATCTGATCGCCCGCATAAAAGACCGACCTAAGACCACGAAAACTATATCCGATAAGCAAGATCACTCTTGTCGGAATGATCTGCAACCTTCGAAAGCGGATAAAGCTGCGATTGAGCCTCCGCGTCGGAAAGGGGTAAAGGTTTAAGGAAGGCAAGTTTGTGTTTTTGTCAGCCAAAAACCGGCCGCAAGGCCCTATCCCGATGGTCTCAACTCAAAAATTTCAATCCATGAATACACCGAAGAAAGGAGGCCGTCCGCCTTTGGGACGTGCCCGAAAACAGGAGTACCGCATCACCCTGCGGTGCAACACTGCCGGCAACTTCAAGCTCCGCGCCCTGGCCCGTGCGGCAGGTATTCCGCGCACCGAGGTGCTGCGGCAACTGATTCTCAACGGCTCGGTCCGCGAGCGGCTGCGGAGTGAGCATCTCGAATGGCTCGCCCAACTCAAGAGGCTTGCCCGCAATCTGAACCAGCTGACCCGGCTGGCCCACGC
>OGXN01002031.1_pt1 | contig 16308 bp, 20 predicted proteins | sample 1576281 | NCBI WGS metagenome assembly OGXN01 (sample SAMEA3541494, study PRJEB24748) | human gut metagenome | biome: human gut; feature: human-associated habitat; material: faeces | place: China | collected 2012
TGTGTCAATACTTCAGAAGAAATGTATGCCTTGGGAGAAATGAAAAGGAGAATAAAAATGAAAAAGAAAATAGTAGCGTTGGCGCTTGCTGTGGCAACAGTATGTTCCGTGACAGCTTGCGGCGAAAAGAAGGAAAAACAAGAAGGAAAAGAGCTTGAGAAAATTACATTTGTGCTGGACTGGACGCCAAATACGAATCATACTGGATTATATGTGGCAGAAGAAAAAGGATATTTTGAGGATGCAGGGGTGGATGTAGAGATTGTACAGCCACCGGAAGACGGTGCAAGTGCTTTGGTTGCATCCGGAAAAGCACAGTTTGGAATTGATTTTCAGGATTCTATTGCACCTGCTTTTGCAAGTGATGATCCGTTGCCTGTGACAGCAGTTGCCACTTTGATTCAGCACAATACATCAGGTATCATTTCCAGAAAAGGGGAGGGCATGGACCGGCCTAAGGGAATGGAAGGCAAAACATATGCGACTTGGGACATGGAAGTGGAGAAAGCAATGATTAAAAACGTGGTGGAATCTGATGGCGGGGACTACGGCAAAATTAACATGATTCCGAGTAATGTGACGGACGAGGTGACTGCATTGAAATCCAAACAGGTAGATGCAATCTGGGTGTATTATGCATGGGGAGGAATTGCGACAGAAGTAAAAAATCTTCCGACAGACTATTTCGCTTTCAAAGATATCAATCCGGTATTTGACTATTATACACCGGTAATTGTTGCAAATAATGACTTTTTGGAAGAGAAACCGGACACTGCAAAAGCATTTTTGAGTGCAGTGAAGAAGGGGTATGAAGATGCAATCGCAGACCCGAAAGAGGCGGCGGATATTTTATGCGAGGCAGCTCCGGAACTTGATAAAGAGTTAGTGCTCGCGAGTCAGGAATGGCTGGCAGATCAGTATAAAGCTGAAGTAGAGCAGTGGGGTTATATCGATCCGGCGAGATGGGATGCATTTTATAAATGGCTCGGAGATAATGAGTTGATTGAGCAGGAGATTCCGGCGGGATTTGGATTCTCTAACGATTATTTGGAAAAGTAGGATGAGCAGCATGATTCGATTGGAAACCAAACAAGTGTCAAAATCGTTTGATGGAAAGAAAGTGATTGAGGATATTTCCATCTCCTTACAGAAAAATGAGATCGTGAGTCTTCTCGGCGTCAGCGGTGCTGGAAAGACGACGCTTTTTAATGTGATTTCAGGGTTGATGGAGCCGGATTCCGGGGAAGTTCTTTTAAATGGGAAAGAGATTACCGGCCAGGCGGGACATATCAGCTATATGCTGCAGAAAGATTTGCTTCTTCCATATAAAACGATTGAGGAAAATGTGGCGCTTCCGCTCATGATAAAGGGAGAGAAGAAAAAAGATGCCCTTGCAAAGGTGCGTCCGCAATTTGGACCATTTGGACTTGCGGGAACAGAAAAGAAATATCCAAGTCAGCTGTCCGGCGGAATGCGCCAACGCGCCGCACTGCTTCGGACTTATCTGTTTTCAGAAGGGGTGGCATTGTTAGATGAGCCGTTCAGTGCGCTGGATACGATTACGAAAAGTGCGATGCACAAATGGTATTTGGATATTATGAATCAGATTGAATTGTCTACTATTTTTATTACGCACGATATTGACGAGGCGATTTTGCTGTCTGACCGTATTTTTTTGATGACAGGAAAACCGGGAAGGATTACAAAAGAGATTGTAATTCGGGAGAAAAAACCACGCGGCGGAGAGTTTAATCTGACGGAGGCATTTTTAAATTATAAAAGGGAGATCATTACCCAGTTAGGTGTGGAATAGGCAGATGTGATATGCTAGAATGAAAATAGAAACAATGCTATAACACATAGGAGGCACGCGTTATGAGTATGAAAGAGAAGATGCATACAGGAGAGCTTTATCTGCCAAATGGTGAAGAGATTATGAATGAGCAGTTACAAAGACTGGAGAGGTTATATGATTTTAATGCGACACGTCCTTTAGAGCAGGAGAAGAGAACGGCGTTGCTAAAAGAGATGTTTGCGGAAATCGGTGAGGGCTGTTATATTGAACCGCCATTTCACTCTAACTTTGGTGGCGGACATGTACATTTTGGGAAAAATATTTATGCCAATTTCAATTTGACATTGGTCGATGACACTCATATTTATGTGGGTGATTATACAATGTTTGGTCCGAATGTCACAGTGGCTACGGCAGGGCATCCGATTCTGCCAGAGCTGCGCAGTCAGGGGTACCAATATAATGCGCCTGTTCATATAGGAAAGAATTGCTGGATTGGAGCAGGGGCGATTATCGTGCCGGGAATTACGATTGGAGATAATGTTGTGATTGGTGCAGGAAGCGTGGTGACAAAAGACATTCCGTCCAATGTAGTGGCAGTCGGGGTGCCATGTGAGATACTTCGCAAAGTGAATGAACATGACAGAGAATATTATTTTAAAGACCGAAAGATTGTATGGTCAGAGGATTAAATGAATGGCAAAACAGGAGGATGTTTCATATGGAATTAGTAAATCATATAGAAATCCCTGAGATTGGGCTTGGTGTTTATAAGATGGAAGCGGGAGCTGAGATGAACGAAGCAATTGGAAATGCATATCAATATGGCTACAGATTGTTTGACACAGCTCAGATGTATAAGAATGAGGAGGCATTGGGAGATGCGTTGAAAGAAAATCATATCCAAAGAGAGACTGTTTTTCTGAACAGTAAAGTGGATAATTGTAATCAGGGATATGAAAAGACCATCTCAAGTTTTCATGATTCTTTAAAAAGATTGCAAACAGATTACCTGGATTCTTTTTTGATACATTGGCCGGGATTGAATAAAGAGAGGACTTTGAGTACATGGAAGGCTTTGGAGGAACTATATAAGGCTGGGCTGATCCGGGCAATCGGTGTCTCAAATTTTGAGATCAGTCAGCTGGAGATTTTGTTAGAGAACTGTGAAATTCCTCCGATGATAAATCAAATCGAGCACACTCCTTTTTTGCATGATGAACAGTTGAATTCTTTTTGTAAAAAGAATAAAATTCAAATTATGGCATGGGGACCATTGCTTCGTGGAAAAATGGAGGATGATGGAATTAAAGAAATAGCTAGCCGCTATGCAAAAAGTCCGGCTCAATTATTGCTTCGATGGAATATTCAACAGGGAATTATTCCAATTCCAAAAACGAAAAACAGTTCAAGGCTGATAGAAAATATTTCAGTATTTGATTTTCAAATTGAGCCGGAAGATATGGCAAAATTAAATGCAATGAATGAAAATATCAGAACAAGCTATAATCCGTTGGAATATGATTTTTAATTGTGGATATGTTCATTTTCAAGTTGCATTCGTTTCAGTTCAGGCAGTATGAGATAGAGCATTACGATAAAACACAAGCTTCCGCCGATAATGTTTGAGACTGGTTCGGCGAGGAAAACTCCATCAGAGCCTATATGAAGCGCATATGGAAGCAGGTAAGTCAGTGGTATCACGATCAACACTTTTCGAAGAAGTGAGAAGAAAATTGCCTGCTTCTTTTTGTTGAGTGATTTGAAAACGGTCTGTCCGATATACTGTAGGTCCATAAAGATGAATGCAGCGAAATATGTTTTTAGGGCAGGAATGGTATGGCTTGCCAATGATCGATCAGAGCTGAAGATGCTGATGAGAAATCTTGGAGCGAACAGGATAACACTCCAGGCAATCCCGGTATACAAAAGAACCAAAAATGCCATTTCAATGCCACATTTTTTAACTTTTTCCGGTCGTTTGGCTCCGTAATTATAACTTAAAATAGGGGAGGAACCTTCCGTAATTGCATAGATGGGGGTCTCCACTATTTGGCGAATGCTGGATATAATTGTCATGACGGATATATATACATCACCTCCGAGGTGCGCCAAAACGCTGTTGCAGCAGATTGTCACAAGGCTATTTGTGAGCTGCATAATAAATCCCGCGCTTCCAAGGCTCATAATGTCCTTGATATCAGCAATGCAGGAGTGCATTTTGCGGAGCGAAAAAAGCCGGACTTTGATCTCGGCGCGGTGTTTTAGAAAATAAAGCACAAATGCGGCAGATGCAACCTGAGAGATGACGGTTGCAATTGCGGCTCCCGGAACACCGAAGTGAAATACAAAGATAAAAATTGGGTCTAAAATAATGTTTGCAACAGCTCCGATTGTAACGGAATACATACCGGCAGCAGCATATCCCTGAGCGTTGATAAATGGATTCATCCCTGTAGTGATCATGGATGGAAGTGTTCCAATCAGATAGATCATCAGATATGGATAGGCATATTTTAGCGCATCTTTGGAGGCACCGAATAATACGAGAAGAGGATTTGCAAGGAGCATGCCGACAAGCATCAGGATCAAAGAACAGCCGCAGAGCAGCGTGAAAGAAATTCCCATGATTTGTCTGGCGTGTTCGACATCTTTTTTTCCTCGGCAGATTGAGAAAATCGGTGCGCCACCGGTGCCAAGCAGATTGGCAAAGGCGGTGATTATTACAATAATCGGAAAGCATAGACCGACAGCCCCAAGGGCGGTAGTCCCAATATCTGGAATACGAGCGATATAGATGCGGTCGACAATGTTGTATAACAGTGCTAATAATTGAGCAATCAGCATCGGGAAAGCCGCATTTAAAAGATTACTTGTTGTGTTTCCATTTTCAAAATCAATTCGTTTCATCTGTACGTTTCCCCCTTGTGTTTTTCAGTGATATATAATATATAAATTTATTATAATATACCCTAAAATATATGGTATAATTTTCTAAACCGAAAGTCAATCATTCAGAAAAGGGAAACGACACTTTCTCGTAACCTGTGATGAGAAGAAGACCGTGGATTTAAAGACGTTGGGAAGACAGTTGGGCGCAGGAAATTTAAGCTTTGCTTCGGAAGACCGTTTAGAAAAATATCTAGGGTTAAAACAGGGAAGTATATCACCGTTTGGATTGATGAATGACACAGAACATGCAGTGGAATTTGGATGTGGATGCTATGAAGATTAAGTTATAGAACAGTGTGAATATAGCAAGTGAGGAGAATGGTATGAAGAAAAACATAAATATGAGAAAGATGAAATGGTTTGTGATAGGGGTTGTTATGCTATGTCTGCTTTCGGGAGTTTTATGGGTGTCTCTGTTACAAAGGACATTGCAAGAATATCAGGTTGAAGGGGCAGGAGTGATGGATGTTCTGGCAGTGAATGCACATATGAAAGATGCAGTCGTACTGGAAAGCGAGGAGGATTTTCAATCGGTTTTAGGGCGCTCTGAATGGAATCCAAAAGAGGCTTTGGAAGAGAGAGGATATAAATATTGCTCTAATGATGGAAATGGTTATTTGTTTGAAAATCAAAATGGAGAGACTATGATGGTGATTGCAACAGATGTATGGTGTAAATTTTTTCGAGTTTACACTATAGATGAAAAGGTGTTTTAGAAAAAAGGCCGGAAGCTTAGGTGCTTCCGGCTTTAGTTTACATCTATGACAGTCAGTTCGTCATTAAAATGGTCACTGTAATGCAGTTGATAATCGTCCGTAATAAAGACAGCCTGTACATCCGGCAGGCTGTTGATCAGTTCCATGCCTTTTTCTAATCCAAGTGCAAAGCAAGTTGTGCTCAGACCGTCACCGTCTACGGATTTGTCTGAAATAATCGTGACAGAGATTAAAGAATTATCGTAAGGATATCCGGTCTTTGGATTTAAAATATGATGATAAAAATTTCCATCTTTTTCAAAATAGCGTTCATAGATACCAGAAGAAACGACGGATTTGTCGTTTATCTCTAAAGCTGCAATTGTCTCGCTGCGTTCGGCAAATGGTTTTTGAATGCCGATGTGAAATGGTGATCCATCAGGTTTTTCGCCGATGCAGAGTGTGTTACCGCCAAGGTCAATGATGGCGCTTTCAACCCCTTTAGAGATCAAAAACTCTTTTATCTGATCTGCGATATATCCTTTGGCAATTGCTCCGAAATCAAGTCCCGTGCCATCTTTTGCAAATCGGATCTGGTCTCCTTCCAGTGTAACATTTTCATAATTTACCAAAGGAAGCGCATTTTTTAAAGCGGCATCATCCGGAACGATTTTCTCATCTGAAACAAAATCCCACATAGAAGAGATCGGCTCGATGGTAATATCGAATCCGCCACCTGAAAGACGGGAATAATAAAGTCCTTTTGAGACTAAATCTGCAAAATCTGAGGATACCGTAAATGCCCCGTCATTTTGTGGCAAAGTCTTGTGATTCAGATTGTAAAGCTCGCTGCTTTCTTTAGTACGGCTGAAGATATTCTCGTATTTATCGCAGATTGCAAGTGCATCGTCCAACAGTGTCTCATCTTTTGAATCATAGATTTTTAAGGTGACGACAGTGTTGAGTTTAAATGCAGTTTTAGAAATTGGCTCCGTGCTGTCGGCTTGATCTGGATGAATGAGCACGAAGATAAGAATCAGGAAAAAAATGCAGGCAACACAAAAGGTCAGAATTCTTTTTTTAGTCTGTTCCATAAATATAATAGTCCTCCTTGTCAGTGAGTTTATTATAAGCGTTTCAAAAAGAACTTGCAATGAAAAGTTCTTTTGAAATTTATGTTGAAAAAGGCTATGTGTTTGGATATACTGAAAAGAAAAAGGGGGCAGTGATTATGAGAGCAATGCATCCGGTAAAAGTGTTTTCAACAGACAATGCGATTAGTGCTGAGATGGCAGCAGGTCTGTTGCAGAAAGAGGAAATCCCGTGCTATATAAAGGATTTGGAGACGGGAGATTATCTGAGTATCTATATGGGATATTCTGTATTTGGAAAAGAGATTTATGTAGATGAAGAGGACTATGAACGGGCAAAAAGACTGCTGGATTCTGTCACCCCTGACAAATCCAATGTTGAGGAGGACTTAAAGGTAAAAAAAGCCAGGACGCCGAGAATCGCAGCGTGGTTTGCCTTGGTTATCATAGTGGTGCCGATTATTATTGCCTTGATTAACAGTGTGTGGAATTAAGTTTATGCAGGAGTGAAAGCTCCTGCATTTTTATGTGGTTTCGCAGCTATTTTATGTAGATATCTGCGAATATAGGTTGACAACTGTGTATTCTGTGCATATACTGTATATATATATATAAACAGTATATGCACAGGTATAAACAAGGAGGAGTGGAGATGGAAGCATTACTACATGTGAATCATTTGGAAAAGAATCTGGATGAATTTGTGTTAAAAGATGTGAATCTGACGTTGCAGCCGGGATATATTATGGGATTGATTGGTGTGAATGTTCCGAGATACATACTGAAAGTATGATCCACTACTTAGAGGATTATATGTACTGTACTAGAAAGCTGGGGCTTTATGTGCAGTTAGTAGCATAAATTATATAGGGGTTATCTAAATATATTTACCTCCTGTGATTAAGTTATATAAAGACTAAATCACAGGAGGTTTATTTTTATGATAACAGTAGAAAAACTGGAAAAAGGTACTTATTTTGATGATGCTTTTAAAATCTCATTTAGATATGATCCCACTACTGTAGCTAAGGTAAAAGAGCTGGCAGAGCGGAGATACTTACCAGAGGATAGAGCGTGGGAGATCCCAGCACATGAGCTACCAGCTCTCATAGAGAAAGTAGGGCTTAGCAATATCAAAAGTGAGGAGGCTGTAGTACAAGCTCTCAATACTAAGGAGATCGAGGATAAAAGAGAGGCTACACAGGAGAGGCTAAAGGGTATTAAGCCTGTAAGAGATTTTGATTTTAAAACAGCTCCCCTCCCTCATCAGATCGAGGCTTTTAATTATGGAATGGAGAAAAACTCTTTACTTATCGGAGATGAGCAGGGCTTAGGCAAGACAAAGGAGAGTATTGATATTTGTGTAGCCAGAAAGAAAGAGCTTATTAAAACCCTTATTGTATGCGGAGTAAACTCTGTAAAATATAACTGGGAGAAAGAGATCCAGATCCACTCTAACGAGGGCTGTGTAATGGTAGACGGTAAGACAATGGATGTTAGAGTACAACAGCTAAATGACTGGTACAGAGGCTCCTCTTATTTTGGGGTTATCAATATTGAGAGCCTCAGAAATGAGAAAATACAGGATGCTCTCTATCTGGGGATTAAGGATGGATATATAGGGGCTATTATTGTGGATGAGATCCATAAGGCTAAAAACGGAGGCTCTCAACAGGGAAAAGCTCTTAGATTTTTGAAAGCTCCAGTTAAGATAGGATTATCTGGTACTCCGATGAATAAAGCGGAGGATCTGTGGAATATCCTTACATGGCTGGGAGTAGAGAGGAGATCCTTTTATAGTTTTAGAAATGCCTATTGTACTATGGGAGGTTTCGGAGGCTATAAAGTAATCGGATATAAAAACTTAGATAGCCTCAATGCTGAGTTAAATACTGTAATGCTTAGAAGAAAGAAAGAGGAGGTACTAGATCTCCCTCCTAAGCTGTACAGTACTGAGTATGTAGAACTTACCACAGCCCAGAAAAAACAGTACAGGGACATTAAAAATGGCATTGTAGCGGATATGGAGAATATCTTAGCCTCTGTTAATCCGCTTAACTGTACTCTCCGCCTCAGACAGCTTACCAGCGGTAATCCTAACTTAACAGATGATAGCCCTAAGCTGGATCGTATTAAGGAGATGCTGGAGGAGGAGATTATCCCTAACGGTCACAAGGCTATCATATTTTCTCAGTGGAGCACGATAGCTAAGGATCTGGGGATAGAGCTTAGAGAATATGATCCGATTGTGATTACAGGAGAGGTACCTCCAGAACAGAGGCAGAGGTTAGTAGACAATTTCCAGACTAACCCACACTGTAAAGTAGCTATAGGAACTATCGGAGCTATGGGTACTGGATTAACTCTAAATAAAGCCTCTTATGTATTCTTTATGGATAAAGCATGGAATAGCGGAGATAATGCACAGGCTGAGGATAGAGCCCATAGAATAGGTACCGTAGGGGCTGTAAATGTAATCTCTATGGTGGCTAAGGGTACCATAGATGAGGCGGTAGAGGATTACTTGTTAGAAAATAAAGATCTCATTGATCGAGTAGTAGACGGTAAAGGATCTAAGCAGGATATTAAAACCATCCTTAACAAATTACTTAGCATTTAATATACAGGTGTGGTATAATAACTCAAAATGGAGGTACATAATGAGAGCGATAACAATAGATGCAGATACAGGAAAAAGAGTATACACAAGGAAAGAGGTAGCGGATCTGGTAGGAGCCTCTACTCAATCTATCCGCCTCTGGGAAGATGCTGGAGCTATTCCAGCAAGCGTAAGAGATGAGGGAGGCTATAGATACTGGTATGAGGAGGATCTGGAGGCTATAAAGGCTTATGCCTCATTACCGAGAAAAGCAAAACTTAAAAAGTAACCCTAAGTGTGAGGAGAGTGTAAAAGCTCTCCTTTTTTTTTTGTCCTTAATTTTGAGGGCTATCTAAAAAATTACCGTTTGTGTGATTAGGTTAAGTATCAAAAGAAAAGGAGGTAAGCAGGATGCTTAAAATCAGTTTTACAAATGCTGAGGTATCGGATCACGGATACGGTTTAGAGGTAAATGGTAAATCCTTAGAGGATATTATCTCTACCGCCTTAGGAACCAAACTTAAAGGTAATGGCGGTTACGGATCTGGATTACCTAGCTTTAATTCTAATAACTGTGATGTTACGGTTATTATCAATCCACATAATAGTATATGCGAGATTGAAACAGAGGATGAAGTATGGCACAGCGTAGCAGAAATGGAGGCAGAAAAGAGTGAGCAGTTTCAAAAGGAAAATGCAGAGGCAGATCCAAAAGAATAACGGTACCCTCCTCCACAAAAAGGTAGTAGCTAGAAAGATGGGCTGTAAATCCGTGGAGGAGTATAATCGTAGAATGGCACGCAGAGAAAAGAATTTAAAAGAGATGGAGGATAACAAAGATGGCAAATGATTTTACAGCAAGGGTAGCAGGTATCAGCGTAGAGCTGGGTATGAGTGTACAGAATAAGAGTGGTATCTGGTGTAAGCCTACAGTCAATATGGAGATTAAGATTGATGGAGGTACAGATCCTACTCAGAGAGAGGCTATTATTAAACAGGCGTTTGATGAGGTGTGTGATAACATTGAGAAAGTTATCTCAGAGATGGAGTAATACTTACAGGGGGGGGGAGAGTATCTCTCCTCTCTCCTTAACTGGAGGTAATTATGGCAAAACAGATAAAAGTAAGAGAGGATAATTACTTTGCTGTACAGGGATGGATGGTAACAGAGCTAAAACTAAAGGGTAATGCTCTTATGCTCTATGCGATCATCTACGGATTTTCTCAGACTACTAACACAGCTTTTACAGGGAGTGTAGACTACCTCTGTGAGTGGCTGGGTGGTGTATCAAGACCTACAGTAATTAACACTTTAGATAACCTAGTTAAACAGGGGCTCCTCACTAAGAGCAGTACCACTAAAGGGGCTCTCATTTACAACAGCTATACAGCTTTAAGACCGAGTAAAAAAATTTTATCCGATGAGGATCCAACGAGTAAAAAAACTTTACCCGATACGAGTAAAAATTTTTTACTCAATAAAGATAGTAAAGATAATATAGAAAAATCCATCTCTAAAGAGATGGAGGGCAAAGCCCCTAAAAAGAAATCTTATAGTACTATCTTAGAGGATCCTGTTAATAAGTTTGTGAAAGAGGCTCTTAGTAAATTTATCCAGTATTGTAGGGGTAAAAACTATACTCCTAGGAGGGGATTATAAATGGCTAATATGATTGAGCAGAGCTTACTCTGTAAAGTATTAGATGCTCCAGATCTGGAGATCCTCCACTCTAACGGAGTAATAGAGGAGATGTTTCTTACTTGTAAGGATGAGATCCATTTTATCATAGAGCATTACAACAGCTATAAGCAGATGCCAGATAAACTAACCTTTTTAGGCAGGTTCAAAGATTTTCAAATGCTGGAGGTTACAGAGAGTACAGATTACTTAGTATATAAGCTCAAAGAGGCTTATACATATACTAAGCTGGTGCCTCTGATTGAGGATACAGCAAAGGTAGTAAAAGAGGATAGTATTAAGGCTATCCAGTACCTCAAAGAGGAGTTAGAAAAGCTGGAGAAATCCGTACCAGTGAGCAGGAATAAAGATGGCTATGATATTATCTCTAACGCTGGAGATCGCCTTACAGAGTATAAAAAGCGTTGTGAGGTAAAGGGGCTTATAGGTATTCCTACAGGTATCCCTAAGCTGGATGAGATTACTAATGGCTGGCTCTGGGGAGAGGATCTGGTAGTACTCACAGGGCGTACTAACGTAGGTAAAACATGGATCGGAGCGTACTTTGCTACCATGGCGTGGAACAAGGGTTATAAGATCCTTATGTACTCTGGAGAAATGAGTACCGCTATGGTTGGTTTTCGTTTTGATACTCTCAATAAGCACTTTAGCAATATGGGGCTCCTTAACGGATCTGGTACTCTGGGAAAGAAACCAGATACAGACGGAGCAAAGTACTTACAGGAGGATTATGAGAAGTACATAACACAGCTCCAGCAAAAGAGCGGATTTATCGTAGTTACTCCAGATGATTTTGAGGGGCGTAAGCCTAATGTAGATGAGATTAAGAGTTTAGCTATTAAGCATGGGGCGGATATGATTGTAATAGATCAGCTCTCTCTTATGAGCGATAAGCGTAGGGCGGATATACCTAGAATAGCGTATAACAATATCTCAGAGGATCTCTTTTTGATGAGCAAGGAGCTTAAAAAGCCTGTACTCCTCATGGCACAGGCTAACCGTGAGGCAGTTAAGAACCGTAAAAAAGGAGAGAGCCCAGAGCTCCACGATCTGGCAGAGAGTGACGGTGTAGGACAGAACGCCACAAGAGTATTATCTCTATCTGTGATAGATGGCACTCTTAATAAAACTCTTGTGGAGGTTGGTACTTATGAGTGCCATACCGCAGAGAGCTTGCTGTAAACGGTAAGTATATCAGAGGCTTTGTTACTCCTAAGTACAGCTCTAAGGCTACTAAAGAGGAGGCTCCTAAGCCATCTGGTAACGGAGGAGGCTCTTACAATATTGGAGATATTGTAAACTTTACAGGATGCCTCCACTATACCAGCTCTACAGCTAGTGGCGTTGCATATGGCTGTAAGGCAGGACAGGCTAAGGTAACTAACAAGGCTGAGGGTGCGGTACATCCGTATCATTTACAGGCTATCTCTGGTAAGGGCTCTACTGTATATGGCTGGGTAAATGCTGGAGATATTTCTGGTAAGACAGGCGGAGGATCCGCTAAGACCTACACAGTAGTTAAGGGAGATACTCTTAGCAAGATCGCTAAAAAGTATGGAACTACTGTAGATACTCTGGTTAAGCTCAATGGTATCAAAAATAAAAACCTTATTAACATCGGACAGGTAATCAAGTTACCTTAATCCTTTAGGCACTCCTTAATATTTTTTCATATAGAGGGCTACTGGCTGTAAAATGCTGGTAGCCCTCATTTTTTAGTTGTATCTAGTATATAAGGGGTGTATAATAGATAGGAACTGAAAACAGCCTCATAAAGCCCTCTATTTTATCGAGGGTAAAGAAGTCTACACCTAATATATAAAAGTGGCTGTATGAGGCACACAGGAGCTCACAGGACTATTACAGGAGGGTAAACAGGATGGCATACAGGAAAATAACGGATATAAAAGATACTATTGGTATGAGAGCGGTATTTTATGCCAGAGTATCTACAGCGGAGGAGGAACAGCTAAACGCTATAGAACTCCAGATTGAGGAGAATAGAGGATGTATTAAGGATCATGGCTGGAAACTGGTAGGAGAGTATATTGATCGCAGTAAGAGCGGTACGATGGTAAAGGGCAGAGATGATTACCAGAGGCTCTATGAGGATCTGTATGAGGATCTATTTGATATTGTAGTAATCAAGGATCAAGAGAGGCTCCAGAGAAATACTCTGGATTGGTACCTCTTTATTAACAGGATAGTACAAACAGGAAAGCTCCTGTTTATGTACATGGATGGGAAATTTTACTCCCCAGACGATGCTCTTATAACAGGTGTAAGAGCGATCATAGCAGAAGAATTTAGTAGAAACCTTAGTAAGAAACTCCATAACTACCACGATCACAGAATAGAGAAAGCCAGACAGGGGCAGGAAATAGCCTTACAGGGTAGCGGTAACGTGTATGGATGGGATAAAAAAGATGGTAAATATTATATCAATCCAGAACAGGCTAAGGTAAGGAGGCTCATGTGTGAGGGAATTATGGCAAGAAAAGGCTCTACTCTCATAGCTAAGGAGCTTAATGATGCTGGATACCGTAACACGGTAGGGAAACCGTGGAAACCTATGGATATACCTAAATTTGTATATGATTGTAAAAATGTAGGTACCATGATTATAAACAAAGAAAGACACGATTTTGAGAGTAAGCAAACTATAAAACTCCCTAAGGAGGAGTGGGTATATGTAGAAAACGCTCTCCCTCCGATAGTCACACAGGAGGAGTGGGATCTAATTTGTAAGATCCATGAGGAGAGAGTAATAGCTACAGGATCCGACAGGAGAGGCAAGAAAACCAGCGGATACTCTTTTAGTGGTAAGCTGGTATGTGGTATCTGTGGGGCTCCTTATTGGAGGAAACAGAGAGTATCTAAGGATGAGTACTGGGTATGCAGTACAAAGCAGACTAAAGGCAGGAGAACCAGAAAAAGAGATAGCACGATGGGGAAAGCTGGAGAGATAAATCCTTTAGGCTGTGATAATGAAAATATCTCTTATAATTCCCTCATGGAGATAATGGGGGTAGTATCAGAACGATTACAGGCAAATACAGACACAATAAAGCAGGATATGATAAATTGGCTTACTAAACTCAGAAAACAGCTCCTAGAGGCAAATGGAGGGCATACAGAAGCAGATCTACAGCGTGAGCTCTCCAGAAAAAGTAAGCTACTGGATGCCTACTTAGATGGGATCCTAAATAAACAGGAATACCAGAAAAAAGCAGAGGAGTTAGATGAGAGGATCATCAAGCTTAAGACAGAGACAGAAAAGAATAAGGCTAACTCTGGAGATATTGCAGAGATAGATAAGGTGCTGGCTAACATAGATGAGGAGGTAGCCAGATATGTAGATGGTAATGAGAAATTAAAAGTAGAATACCTCTTAGAGCACTTAGAGCAGGTACAGATATTCCCAGATAAGGTTATAGTTATAGTACCGATATTGAGCGAGGGGATAGTAGTAGAGAAAACTCAGTATGTATCTAGGGAGAAATGGGACAGGAAAGACAACACTGATACAGACGATTTTAAATTTGTATAAGAAAGACGCGGGAGATGTTTATGTTAACGGCTATTCAATGGAGGAACAAGAGCGGGAAGCGAAGGATCAGATTGGATTTGTGCTTGATAAAAATGTGTTTGAGGAATCATTGAGTGTGTGGAAGAATGCAAAGCTTTTTGGAAAGTTATATTCTAGATTTGATGAAGAAGTTTTTCGAGAATGCTGCGAACGATTTCAGGTGCCGCTGAATCAGAAGGTTGGAAAGCTGTCGACAGGATATCAGGTGCGGTTTCAGCTTGCATTTGCACTTTCTCATGATGCGAAACTTTTTATTCTGGATGAGCCTGCATCAGGATTGGACCCATTATTTCGAAAAGAATTGATGAGATATCTGCAGGAAATTGTGGAAGATGGAACGAGAAGCGTACTTATGTCCACGCATATCACAGAAGATTTGGATCGCATCGGAGATTATATATTGCTGATGAAAGATGGACGGATTGTATGGGACTTACAAATAGAAGAAGTGCGGGAGCGTTATCTGATCGTCTATGGTACAAAAGAAGAGATAGAACAGTTTCGGCAAGGAAAAGTGATCTACAGGTCTTTTGGAGAATACAAAAATTATGCATTTATCAAAAAAGATATGAATATCGATTATGGCGGATATAGGACAAAGCAGCCTTCACTGGAAGAAGTGATGTACTGCCTGGAGAAGGGAGGATACGAAGATGTATAGAGTGATGATGATGGTGATGCTGAAAGATATGTGGAGATATATGAAGAAAGAGAAATTTGCTCTGCTTTGGTATATGCTAATAGTAGCCATTGCTTTTCAAAATATGGTGGTGCTTTTAGATATGGATGTAAGACAAATGATTAGTGCAGGTATACAGATGGAAGGTTTGAAAAAATGGATTTTATTCGGTGCAGTTTTTTTCCTTGCATGTATTGGCGGGTTGATGCGTGGCATTCCACTTCGTATTTGTAAAGCAATGTATCTATGCCCGGCAGGAGAAAAAGAGAAGGAACGATATTTATTCGGAATGCTTGTTGTGAAAGTTGCCATCGGAATGATTTTTATTGGAGTATCCTTGAAATGGTTATTGGGAGTCGCATTTTGGGGCGGAGATATCATATTTACGGTTATAGTGTATGGACTTTGTTTTTTTACGTTGCTAAATGTGAGTCTGACTTTTCGAATGGGTGATACCGGGGAGCGAAGAGTCGATGAAAATGGATATGTGATTCAGACAAAGACAGAGCTTGTCGTAAAAGTATACTGGACGTGTATACTTGTGGTACAGTGGGTCATTCTCTTTGCGGATACGGTTAGCTCAATGACTCCTCTGGTGAGAGGAATCATTTGGGGAGTTTGTTTTTTGATAAATCTGTTTTTTGTCGTGGCGTATGTGGGAGCCTTTTTGAAGGAGATCCTTTTATATGAAAATGTTTATTGTCAGAGACCAAAAAGAGACGATGTGCAGTATGATATTTGTTAATAACGAGAGGAGGAACAGACTTGGAAATTATCATACGGGAAAATGACAGTTTGCCAATTTATGAACAGATTGTGCGGGAAGTAAAAAAGGCGATTATTAAAAAAGAGATTATGCCGGGAGATATGATGCCTTCCATCCGAGCGCTTGCCAGAGAACTGGAGATTAGTGTTATCACAACAAAACGCGCATATGAGGAGCTTGAAAAAGAGCAGTTGATCTATTCGGTGGCGGGAAAAGGATTTTATGTAAAAGCGAGAAACAGAGAATTGCTGAAAGAAGATCAGATCCGCCAGATAGAAGAAAAGATGATGGATGCGGTGGAACAGGCAAAGGAGATGGGAGTGTCTCTTCGGGAGCTGAAAAAAATGTTGGAAATGTTTTATGTGGGAGGGCGATAGTATGTCTGGAGTATTACAATGTGAGCATGTGGCGAGGTAGTATAAGGGATTTGCATTAAAACAAAT
>OGXN01002059.1_pt1 | contig 16048 bp, 19 predicted proteins | sample 1576281 | NCBI WGS metagenome assembly OGXN01 (sample SAMEA3541494, study PRJEB24748) | human gut metagenome | biome: human gut; feature: human-associated habitat; material: faeces | place: China | collected 2012
TTTGATATAATAAGAAAAATAAGATTTATGCAAATAGATAAGAAATGTGCAATTTTGATTTACAAAGTTTTTTGATTGTGCTATCATACATTTAGACATTTATCTAAATGTTCTAGTCGAGGTGATGAAATGAGATTTCAGGAAACTTTTAAAGCGTTATCTGATCCTACTAGAAGGGAGATCATCACGTTGTTGAAGGATGGAAAAATGAGTGCTGGTGAAATCGTCTCGCACTTTTCTATGACAAACGCAACTATCTCCCACCATCTGTCAGTTCTTAAGCAGGCTGATTTGATCAGTGATGAGCGAATCGGCAAGCATATTTATTATGAGCTGAATACCAGTGTGATTGATGAAATCATAGGATGGATCACATCTTTGAGGAAAGGAAATGAATGATATGGGGAAACAGAAAATCTTTTATGTATTATTCTTTGGCATGATCATTGTGAACCTTTTATTTTACACAAAACTGCCTGATCAAATTCCTGTCCATTGGAATTTAAACGGTCAGATTGATGATTATGCATCAAAATTATTTATCTTCTTTCCAGCAGTATTCTTATTATTGATGAAAATCGGTTTTGCTATCTTGAAGTATATTGATCCAAAAGGCAGCAACTACGAACGTTTCAAACATACATTGGAAGTGATTCAATTAGCAGTTTACCTATTTATTTTTTGTTTATGGGTAATCACGTGGGTTGCATGTTTTGATCCTGATTTAATCAATATCTCTTTTATGATGAGTTTATTATGTGGTGCTGTATTCACAATCATGGGTAATTTGATGCCAAAGTTTAAAACAAATTATTTCATTGGTATCAAAACACCATGGACATTATCCAATGAAACCGTATGGATGAAAACCCATCGCATGGCAGGAAAGCTTTGGTTCTTTGGTGGAATCCTGATGATTATCATAACTATGTTTCTTAAAAGCAGTCACATGATCATGGACTTATTTATGATTACTATTTGTATATTAGCAATTGCTCCTTGTATCTACTCTTATGTATTATATCGTAAAATCACACAAAACGTGTGAAAGAAAGGATGAACAACATGATTGAAATTAAAAATGTCACAAAAGTATATGGAGGAAAACATAAAGCCGTTGATGCTATTTCATTAACGATACCAACTGGTGAAATCATAGGCTTTATCGGACCAAATGGTGCAGGTAAAACCACAACGATCAAAATGATTACTGGTGTATTGAATCCAGATGAAGGGGAAATTTTAATCAATGGCAAAAACATTGTAAAAGAGCCATTAGAAGCAAAAAAAGAATTTGGCATCGTACCTGACAACGCAGATATCTTCTTGCGTTTAAAAGGAATCGAATATTTAAATTTTATGGGCGATATTTATGAAGTAGAAAGCAATGTAAGAAAAGAGCGTATTGCACATCTTGCGAAAGTATTTGAAATGGAAAATGCTTTAAATGATAAGATCTTATCTTATTCTCATGGTATGCGTCAGAAAATTGTCATTATGGGTGTATTGATTTCTGATCCAAATGTATGGATTCTGGATGAACCAATGACTGGTCTTGATCCACAATCTTCTTACTCATTAAAAGAAATGATGAAGGAGCATGCTGCCAAAGGCAATACAGTATTCTTCTCTACTCACGTTTTGGAAGTTGCGGAAAAGCTTTGTGATAAAGTTGCGATCATTGATAAAGGTCATATCATTTTCTTTGGCACTTTGGAAGAATTACAAGCACAGCATCCTGATTGTGATTCTCTGGAATCCTTATTCTTAGAGGTCATTCAACATGCGTAAGTTTTTATCTCTGACCAAAGTTCTTGTCAAGAATACAATGGGGTCATTAACGGATGGAAAAAGTAAAAAAGGATTCCAGATCTTTATGTATATCATCTTATTCATCTGTTGTTTCCCTATGGTATTTGTATTCTATTACATGTTTGATGAACTAATTAAAGTCTTAGCACAAATTCACCAGGAAGGTGTAATGATTGGTTTTGGATTCCAGATTGCAAATTTCGTCACATTCTTATTTTCTATCTTTCTGATTCCAAGTGTCTTTTATTTCAGTAAAGACAGTGAAACATTATTGTCCCTGCCTATTAAGCCACAGACCATTCTGGCAAGTAAGTTTACGGTCTGTCTGATTTATGAATATATATTCTCTTTGGCAGTTGCGATTCCCTTACTTGTGGCATATGTACACAATGTAGATGTTACCCCTTTATTCTATATTTTTGCTGTGATTGTAGTTTTAACACTACCTGTTTATCCACTAATTTTAAGCAGTATCATTTCAATGTTAGTTATGCGTTTTGTGCCATTCTTTAAGAATCGTGATCGTTTTAATATGATTGGTGGTATCGTAGCAGTTATAATCGCCATGGGATTTAGTTATTTCATGAATTCTGAGAGTATGCAAAATATAGAGCCACAACAGTTGATATCTATCTTGATGGATGGAAATAATTCCTTGATCAATATGTTGTCTTTGATCTTCCCTGGTGTCCCATACGCCGCAAAGGCCTTGTATAACGCTGATATTCTCTCATTTATCATAAATATCGTTATCACCATTGCCGCAGTAGCATGCTTCTTGTTTATTGGCAAAATGGTATATTTCAAAGGTGCTATTGGATTTAATGAAACCGGAAGCAATCGTAAGAAATTATCTGACAAAGAATTTGATAAAACAACACATCAGAAAAACAAGGTACAGACCTATATGATGAAAGAATTCAAATTATTGATCCGCACCCCTGTATATTTCTTGAATTGTATTGGTACAAGTGCTATCATGCCTATTGTATTTATCATCATATACTTTACAAGTGCATCGGACATAGATTTATCTGCATTATCAGGATTCTCTTTTGAAGGCTTTTTGCCTTATGCCGTTTTAATTGGTCTTGCTGGTGGTATCCTGTTTGCGAATATGAATCTGATTTCAGCGACAGCTATTTCTCGTGAAGGCAGCAATGTGATGTTTATGAAATACATTCCGATGGAATTTAAGCAGCAGATTCATGCGAAAACAAACTGCGGTATTATCGTTTCCCTGATTTCCATGCTGGTTACGGTAATTATCGCCTATGTGATTTTCCCTTACCTGCCAATCTATTATTATATTGTTTGTTTCTTGGCAAGTATCATTACGACACTTTTAGGAAATTATGCTGGTATCTTAGTAGATATGGCACATCCAAAGCTTGTTTGGGAACAGGAAGCTGCCGCTGTTAAACAAAACATGACCGCAATGATTGCCATGATGGGTGGTATGGCTTTATGTGGTTTAATGGTATTTGCAGTATTTATGTTACCATTTGATGATATCACAATGACTACTACCCTTGTTACTGTGGTATGTATTGCTTTAACACTTGTACTTCGTATACTTGTTGATAAATCCGCAAAAAAACTATTTGAAAGGATTTAATACACATGAAAAACGTACTATTATATTTTGGTGCAAACCCTGAAAAGAAAGACAATGTTTGTAAAATATTAGAAGATTTACATTTAACTCCGATTGTTGTAAGTGATGAAGAAAACAGCCAGCAGGTGGGATATCTGATGAAACTTGCAGACTTTACGAAGCAATCAGAAAAAGGTGAACGTATCGCTATGGATTTGATGGTATTTGAAGACGTGGATGATGATACCATTAGAGAATTCACAAAATTCAGTAAGTTATTACATTGTGAAATGCCACAAAAAGCAATGCTTACCGAACACAACAAAAACTGGAAGCTATGTGATCTATTACAAGAAATCGAAAAGGAACACGCCTATTTCGCTTATGTAGAAAAGATTCACACCATGTTAAATGAAAGTCAACATCTAATCATTGATGATTATACCAAAGACTCCTGGAAAGCTTACGAAACAGCCTTCTACGCAGCCTATGATGCCATCCAGAAGCAATGTTCTATGGATGAGATAAAAGCTGTCTATGAGCGTTTCTATAAGGCTAAGGAAGGATTGAAAAAAGCATAAAAATAAACCCCGTCAAAATGAATTGGCGGGGTTTATTTTATATATTGCCTTTTAGATATGAGATGATATCTACTATTTGAATATTATTCGTTGATAGTTTTTTCGCAAGGCTTATTAACTGATTATATGTTAACTCATTACATTTTTCAATATCAAGCAAGATGCGGTATGCAATAGATAACTCATTAATAGAAAAGCCATATTTTTCATGAAACAGTTCTTCTTAATTTGCTAAATACATTGCCTTAATTTCCAATACATTCCACATGCCTTTTGTCTAACTTTATCATCGCTACTCTCTAATGATTTTTCTCTACAATCTTTTTCACCATGGAATCATCAAAGATAAGTTCTTGTTCATACTCTTTCATGGATGCCTTGTAAAAGTCATGAAATTTTTCTTTAAATGCATGAAATGCATCTACAACATCTGTCATTAGATTAATTTACAAAACTCAACATTTTTCTTTAGTTCTTCTTCTGTCATATTCTCGGGAATCATACTCATGTTCCTCCTATTCTTTAAGGAAATTATAACACTCAGTATTTTCTGCTTCAATATAATATTTTTAAAAATTAATTAATTGGCGCCTGAAACGATTGTTTTCGGTTCTAACCATAAAGTAAAGACAACATGATATTTTAGAAGATTTACATTTAACTTTAATTCAAAAAGTGATATGTTGTATTTGAAGATGCTAATGATGACATTAGAAAATTCACGAAATTTACTAAACTACTTCATTGTGAAATGCAAAAAAACTATATTCATCAAACATAACAAAAACTGGAAGTTGTAGGATCTATTAAAAGAAATAGAAAAAGAACACGTCTATTTCTCTTATGTAGAAAAGATTTATAGCTCATTAAAAATGAAAAGAGCAAAAACTGTCTATGAGCGTTTCTACGGACTAAAACGATTGTTTAAAAAAATCTGAAAAATTGATAATGTAATTCTTATTAGCATATTAAAAAATTATTATCCTATATGTACACAACAAAACGCATTTAATTTCATATTTCTTATTTTTAACCTAATTCAACAAATCCAGTTTATTCATTACTACATTCTTCATTAATTTTATTTTTCATTTGTAATATAATTGATTCAATTTGATGTTTTTTTTACATTCATCTTCTCGGATGTTAATTATATTGCTTCAATATTCTATTTGTTCTTCCATATTTTGTCTTGGCATTAACAGTACCTCCTTCATCTTATTTGAATTTTATAAGATTCAGTTAACGTTTACTAGCTACGAGTTATTTGATGTTTACTTCGTAAAATAGTCCTAAAAAAAGACACAGATCATAATTTTCTGTGTATTCTATACTTTGTTCTGATAATATTCTATTAAAAACAGCATTTACAAAAAGTAATATGATACTATTTTAGTTTAACTAATTTTAATATATATTTAAAATTTAATAAACACTCAACTAATGCAATTAAAATCATCATAATTGTACAATATACGTTTTTTTGATAAAATAATGCAAATATAACTATCATTAATATAACGCTTTTAAACATATATTTTCTATCCAAATGGATATCAATCATTTTTTTGATGTCAAAATGTCGATAAATAGCCATAACAGCATACGCAATTAAAGTTGAAATTGATGCAGCATATAAACCAATATAACTAATTAACAATAGATTAATTATTATATTAACGATAGCTGAAACAATTGATGTATTCATTACCTGTTTCGTCATTTTTTTTGCAATGTATATAGCACTATATAATCCAACCGCAACATTGAAAATCATTGCAACTATTAATATTGGTACATTGTCTAAAGCTGCATTATATTTATCATCTATGAACAATCTGAATACTATTGGCATTACTGCAATCAAAAGCATACCTAGACAAGTAAATGCTTTTAATACTATATTAATCACATTAGATATGAATCTATTACTATCATTTTCATTTACATGTAAACTAACTGATTCAGCCCATGATAGCTGAAATACGTTAAACACACCTATAAAAAGAGAAGAGAACTTATTAGATACAGCATAAATACCATTTGCCGATACACTAAGCATTATTGATATAATTGTTCTATCCGATGCATTCACTATCCACCATGATATACCATTTGGAATTAATGGTATTGAATATGATAATATTTCTTTCAAATAGTTTAATCTTATAGCATTAAACGATATATATTTTTTTAAATCTAGAGAATAGAAAAGATAACTAATAGTCATAATATTTGCTATTATCATACTCAAAAGCATTCCGTCAGCTTCCATTTTTAAAACTGGAATAAAAATTACATTTAAAAAAACCGTAGTTATACCATTGATGCAACAAGATATTGAATAATTAATATTTTTCCCTAAACCTCTAGAAACTTGAATAAAATATTGAGAAAAATAACTCATAATTATCACAATATATATTAAATATTTGTATTTAATATTAAGAAAGAAAGAAAGTGGAATAAATAAAATAGTGCAAAAAATTGCAATAACTGTTAAAGTAAAAAGAATGGTAGTAATAATGCGTTTCGATTCTTCAATATCTTTTCTTTTATCAACTAAAAATCTAAATGCTGCCATTTCTAAATCAAGTGATAGTATAGGTACAAACAACGATATATAAGTAATTACTAAATCAACTATTCCAAATTCAGATGAAATTAAATACTTTGTATATAATGGTAATAATAAAATCGTGATAAACTGTGTACAAGCTTTCCCAATAAAGATTATAATGGTATTTTTTACCAGTTCTTTATTTTTATTCATTGATTAATCCTCTACGCTTATACTTTTCACTAAATAGTTTATTTCTAATAAATCTAGGTAGTAGATAAGCATGATCATTTATAAAAAATGACAATTTTCTTTTTGAACTAGTATATTGTTCTGTATAGTATTTATTAATACAGTAATTATATCCTTCTTTTTCATAATCTAGCCAAAAATCAGTATACAATTTATTTTTCTTGAATGCGCTTGTTAAACATTTATTACCATTTTTTGCTTCAATGAAATTTTTTTCAAACAATTTTACATTTGGTAACTTTTTAATAAGATTATTCCCTTTTTCTGAATTTATTAATATTAAAGAAATTCCTTTTTCATCATTACGTAGTTGCCTTGTTTCAGAAACATATCCCCAAAAATCTGCTAATGTTATATCAGATACTCTCTCTTCACCAACATATTTGCATGTGTCGCATACGTCATTTGTTATCAAGTCGGTCAAAAACAATCTCAAATATGGATCAACACAAGTATTTTTTTCATATACTCTATTATCCTTCAGATCAATTCTCATACTAAATACATTCCAACTTGGTTTTTTATATCTAAAATTTATATTATCAATCTTAGTTAATTTGTTATCTTGTAAATAATCATTAAATACTCTTGGAGATGGTGCTCCGTGACACAAAACATCAATTGTAATTAAATTTTCATATTCTTTTCGTAAATATTTTTTTAAGCCTGCGATTTGACAAGCAACACCACTAAATAAAACAAATTTCCCTTGTATTAAGTCCTTTTCAACATCAATAAATATATTTCCGACATAACTTTGAACGTATTTACTACCTTGTGATTTCTTTATATCATTAATATTTACAAAACGTTCGTGCTTTATTAAATTTCTATCGTCTATGCTAACGCCATAAACAATTCCGCCAATTGAAATAATTACTGAAGCCATCTCAAAAAATAGACCTCCGGAACTACTTTTTTCTCTAACACTATCGTTTTTTGTCCATCCTGCATAGCATTTTTCCCATTTACTTTTACTTATTTCACTTAATTCTGGACAAACATGCTCACATTGATGACAACCAACACATAATGAATCATCAATTAACGGAATGTAAAACCCTTTTGTATTTTGAGAAATTTGAATAGCATTTTTTTTACATGTAGAATAACATGCCATGCATCCAGTACATCTTTTTGGTAAGTTCATAACTACAAAATTCACTCCTTAACTCTTCTAGAAAATATTTTAAAAGAAAAAAATCAAACTCTTTATAAAAATTTTCATTTGGTTTAATACAATAATTAGATAACATCTATAATGATTTAAATTTTTTCAAAAATACTCTTAAGTTTATCGTAGTATTCTCGTTTAAAATAAGGTTTAATTTCAGTATTATTTTGCGAAGATATTATATTACTTGCTAAATTACTAATATTTTTAATATCATCGCAGTAAAAGGCATAATCATCATATATGTTCTTAAACCACTTTACTCCTGTTGAAACTTTGTGATCTTTTGTTTTCATAACAATTACAGGTGTATTTGAAATTAAAGAAAAAATAGTACCATGATATCTATCTGTAATCATTAATTTATAATTTGCAAAAGTATCAATTTTTTTCCATACAGCAGTTTGAATGGAATTTGAGTTTATATCAATTAATTCACGATCATTTGTATCAGTAACATTTACAGATGATATTTTTCTTAAATCATTTTCTAAAGCAGAAATTTCTCCATAAGAATAATATTTTTCTCCATCATTCCTTACACACAACGCTATGCCATTTCTCTCTTGAGAGTATACTTTTTTACCGATTAGTGTTGTAACAATATCTGGAAATAATTCAATATTGATACCTTTAAAATTTTGACTTGCATAATCATAAGATAGTTGGTCTCTAGTCAATAAAAGCAATCGTTCACATTTTTTTAAAGTTTCATACATACTTAACATATTGTTATTATTTTCATATAAAATTGTTTGCGGAAAAATCAAAACTCTATTCTTATAAAATTCATTCAATATAGTTAATCGAACTTTATCATCTGGATGACCGTCCGTCATCGTATATCCACTTTGAAAAATAATAACATGTTCTTCTTTTAAGTACTTTTTCATTAGATCAAGCATTTTCTTATTAAATCTATTTACGACTGCTGATGGAATTTCTATCACCCTAAAATTCGAATAATTTTCCTTACACCAATTTTCAATACACATTCTTTGTGCTAAATCACCTAAATTGTTATGTTCTGGTGCACAAAAATACCATATTATATTTTCTTTCTCAATAGTATTAATGTCACTACAAACACGAGCAAACATTTTTTTTACTTTTGGATAAGACTTTACACTTCTAAAGTATATTACTGGAATCTTAATGATTTTTTTTATGTTTTTATTTTTATTCAAGAAAAAAGTGATTTTATTTTTTAAATCCATTCTATTTATCTCCTTCTATTCCCAAAAAACATATGGAATAATACCAGACCAATATGGTCTATATACCAAAATAATTATATAGTAACTTAAGCAAATAATTATCAATATAACAACAAATAATCGTCTATTATTTATTGATTTGAAAGTAAATATCATATTAGGGATTGTAATACAATTGATAATTGAAAAATAGACAGCCATTCTATCCAATATTGCTCCATTAATTGAAACAAAACTGATGACGCAAGCCGACAGTGAACAATAATAACCTATTTTCAAAATACTAGATTTATTATTCTCATAATTTCTTTTATATGAATAATTAACAAATACAAAGAAAAGAAATTGCAGAATAGCTTTTAAAATTGTTCCAATTTGATTTTCTAAATAGTATTTATCTGAAGTCAAATAAGATGTATATTTAGGTACAATTCTTATCACTAGATTTATCAGCTGATTAGCAAATAATGTAGATATCAATGCAACTGCAATAATTATTCTTCGATTACTATTTGTAATTTCAATTTTCATTAATGGATATAATAGAATTGTTATAATAGCAGAAGAATGAAATAAAGATGCTAAAATTACTAAACCAAGAAATTTAAATCTTTTTTGTTTTTCCAAACAAACAATAGCTAAAAATACAAATCCTATAGCTAAATATTGTCTTAATAAACACATTGAATTTGAATAATACATTAATCCAACAAACATTAATAAAGACATCCATGGATATTTAGACTCTTTATAAAAGAAATAATATGTCATTAGAAGAATTAGGACTGAACTAAAGAATAACAAAAGGTGTGGATTATCACTTAATTGCTTAATCATTACATTAAAAAATCTATAGCCTACCTCAAATCTATCTACATAATATACAAACATATCTTGAATTGATTTTACAGCATTAAACGCCCTTACATACATATTAGTATCTGTACCAATACTTAATCCACGACAACCTGAAACAATCAATAAACTAATAAATGTAATGCATAAATATACTCTGGAATATAATTTTTTATTTTTATAATTACTATCATAAAGGATAATTGCAAGTAACAAAATCAAAAAAATAAGAAATAAAAAAATAGTCATTTATTTATCCTCTATTTTTTTTATGACCTTTGCAGGAATACCAACTGCAACTGAATTACTTTCTATATCATTTAGGACCACAGCATTTGCACCAATTGCAACATTATCTCCGATTTTTATTTTTCCAAGAACGACTGCACCTGTGCCTATTAATACATTATCACCAATTACAGGAGCCCCTGGTTTTCCACTTCTACCACCAATAACTACATTTGATTGTATTTTACAGTTTCTACCAATAATTGCCTCTTCATGTAGCACAACTCCACTTGCTCCATGTGGAAATATTGTACCATCACCTATACTTGCTTTATATGGTATTGTAGCTCCACAAATAATCCTAATTGACATTTTTATAATCTTTGGCAAAATTGGTATTTTATGTTCATATAACCATCTTGAAATTTTATAAATTTTTAGTACACCTTTATTCTCCATAAACTTCTCCTTCACTAATTATAAATTGATAGCCATTTGATTGCTGTGTTTTTTATATCAAAATTATCATAACATATTGATTTTGTTTTTTTATTTTTGCATTCTTTTATCGTACTTATCCATTTAGCATCGTCATTAATGGATATATAGCTAACATTTCCTAAATTTGCTTCTTTACTAACATTATCATTTGCAATGCAAATACATTTATCATTTACTATTTGTTGTTCAATTAATACTACAGGTAATCCTTCACCGTATTTAGATGGTAACAAATGGCAATCAAAAAGAGACATGTAATCATTTACATTTTTAACTTTACCCGTGAATACTACGTTATTAATACTTTCATCAATAACTTTTTTTTCTAAATTATTAAATAAAGGCCCTGATCCAATCAATATAAATAAATATTTATCCGAATCCAATTTTTTTGCTAAATCTATAGTATATTCGAAATTTTTCATATCATTAAATCTTCCAACTTGACCAACTACGATTTTTGAATCGGATATACCGTATTTCTTTCGTATATCATCCACTTCATTCTTGTCAATTGTCTTATATTTTTGAATATCTAATCCATTATACAACATATCTACATCAGCATTTTGAAAAAATAAATTATCAGCAGCAACTTTGCTGCATGCCACTAATTTTGTTGAATATCTATTAATTAATAACTTACATATTGGAAGATATATTATTTTTTTTAACTTACTGCACTTTCTTTGAACATCTGATGTGTGTGAATGACATATTCTGGTATTTACATTGCATTTTTTTGCAGCGTATAAACCAACACAAGATTGAAATGACGTATGAAAATGAATAATGTCATATTTATTATTTTTCAAGATACTTAATATTAATCTATAATACTTTAAAACACCAATTTTTCTTACATCACCTTCTAAAATGAATATATTTGATCCTTTTTTCCTTAATTTTTCAACCAGTTCCAAATCACAACCATCATGGGTAATAAAATCGAACATAAATTGTTCGTTACCGTTTTCTTGAGCATTTAAAACATTTAAGATCGCTGTTGTATCTCCACCATTTCCCAAAAAACCGACAACATGCAAAATTTTTTTCATTCACTACTCTCCTTTATTTTTGAGGTAAATTCTTTTTATACTTGCGTGGTAAGCCCAACCAAAAATACATCTAATAGATTTAAATATACTTAACTTTTCAACGCCCCTATATAAATACCAAGTTCTTTTTAATGCATTTAATTTGTTACTACTTAAAGAATTATTCACACGTCTATATGCAGCTAACACTTCGTTTTGACCATTAAACTTAACACCATTCTTCAACATTTGAAGCCAAGTTGCAGAATCTTGGCCTCTTCTAACATTAGGCATGACAAGTAGTTTCTTATTAACTTTTTGTAAATCAATAAATACACCAACTGTCTGAATAATTGTATTGCTCAACAACTGATTATAAGTAATAGATTTTGGCATTTTGACAATTTTATTTAATTTAGAACCATCTTCATTAATTTTTTCGTAATCACAACAAATAAATTGCGCGTTGTTTTCATTAACGTAATTCACCTGTTTTTCTAATTTTTCAACATACCATAAATCATCTGCATCTAAATATGCAATATATCTACCTGTAGATAATTCTAATCCTTTATTTCTAGCCACAGCAGCTCCACTGTTGCATTCTAAACAATAGTACCTAATCCTATTATCTAATTCTTCATACTTCTTGATTATTGTAGCCGAATTATCAGTAGAACAATCATCAACCAAAATCAGTTCCCAATCTTTATAACTTTGATTAATTACACTTTCTATAGTTTCCGATATTAATCCTGAAGCATTATATACAGGTGTTATAATTGAAACCTTACTATTCATTTCCATATGTATTTCCTCCCAAACTTCTTATCTTTAGTTTATTTCCAAAATATAAATCATAATGATCTAGAGAAAAAGGCATAAAATCAGAGCAAGGAGAAAACGTAAGCTCCGAAAAATATATTTTCTCATTTATACAGAATAAATCCACTCTTACAAAATCAAAATCAGCAGATAAATCTCTTGCTATTTTTTCCATTTCTTTAATCTTTTTAGGCAATCTTATTTTACCTTTTATTGGGTCATGATCTTTTCTGGTAAAAGGCGAAACTTTTCCATCCATATCAAAAAAAGTTGCTTGCATATTTCTAAAACTTCCTTCAGGAGCTACAGATACATAGAACATTAATGGTTCCCCATTAAAACAAAAAACTTATAATCTTTAATCTCATCTTCCAGGAATTTTTCGCAAATAATCTTTCTTTTAATTTTGCTATAATGAGGCTCTACAGAAACAAGCCCAAAATCTTCATTTATCCATCTATTTAGTTTTACTTTTGCAGCCTTGTAATCAAAAACGTTTTTATCATTACATAAAATGTTATAACCAGCGCCATGATTGCATTTTAAAACAAATTTTTGAGGAAGATTTTCCCATTTGATTTCGTCTACAGAATTACATGAAAAATACAAATCATTTAATAAATAATCGTAACCTTTCTCTCTTATATATTCTCGCACCAGATATTTATCTGTACATTTAATTACTAATTCATTATTTTGATAATTATTAAGCTTAAGCCAGTTAATTTTATCGTTAAATGTTTTAGGATTTTTAATATTTAGTTTTTTATGCATTCTTACTCTATACATTATTTTATTCGAAAATACAGGAGAAATTCTAGAGACACATTTTCTTAAAATTCTAATAATATTTTTCATTTTATTCATTAGTTCTTTAATCCCTTCTAAATAAATCTCTTGTGTATACTTTATTTTCAATATCATTTAGACACTCATCATATCTATTTGCAACAATTGCATCACTTTGTTTTTTAAAAATTTCTAAATCATTTACAATCTCACTTCCAAAGAACGTTTCACCATTTTTTAAAGTAGGTTCATAAATAATTACTTTTGCGCCTTTAGCTTTGATACGTTTCATTACACCTTGTATAGACGATTGTCTAAAGTTATCTGAATTAGACTTCATTGTTAATCTATATACACCAACGGTAATATCTTTTTCATTAGATGAATCATATTCGTTGTTATCTTGATAACTGTAATATCCTGCTTTTTCTAAAACACGATCTGCAATAAAGTCTTTTCTTGTTCTATTTGATTTAACAATTGCACTCATCATATTTTGTGGTACATCTTGGTAGTTAGCTAATAATTGTTTTGTATCTTTAGGCAAACAATATCCACCATATCCAAATGATGGATTATTATAATGAGAACCAATTCTAGGATCTAGACATACACCATTAATAATATTTTGGGTATCTAATCCTTTCATTTCTGCATATGTATCTAATTCATTAAAGTATGACACTCTTAAAGCTAAATAAGTATTAGCGAATAATTTAACTTCTTCTTCCTCTGTATATCCCATAATTAATGTTTCAATATCTTCTTTAATAGCCCCTTCTTTAAGTAAACCTGCAAATGTATTTGCAGCTTCTACTAATCTAGGATCATTCATATCTGTTCCAACAATAATTCTAGATGGATAAAGATTATCATATAACGCTTTTGATTCTCTTAAAAATTCAGGAGAGAAGATAATATTCTTAGATCCTGTTTTTTCTCTAATACTTTGAGTATACCCTACAGGGATAGTACTCTTAATAATCATGACAGCTTCTGGGTTATATTCTATGACTAATTTGATTACTGCTTCCACTGCACTAGTATCAAAGAAGTTCTTCTTTGAATCATAGTTTGTAGGAGCTGCAATCACCACAAATTCAGCATCACTGTATGCTTCTTTAGCATTTAATGTAGCTACTAGATTTAAATTTTTTGTACTTAAAAAAGTCTCAATTTCATTATCCTGAATTGGAGACTTTTTATTGTTAATCATATTAACTTTTTCTTCAACAATATCCACAGCCATCACTTCGTGATGCTGTGCTAATAATGTAGCTATACTTAATCCTACATATCCTGTTCCTGCTACTGCTATTTTATAACCCATATAATCATTCCTTCCGATTTGATTTTCACTATTTTAAACATACTCTATTACAATCTTCGAACCAATCATTAAAAGATTCTTCTAGTATCCAATGAAATTGATATCCTGAATTTTTCAATTTGTCACCATTGATGTTTGTACTAACCATTATTTTTTTAACTCTAGCCGGATGAATACCAACTGCTTTACCACCAATAGGACCCACAATTGCAGCAACTCCCATTAAAAATTTATCATTTACACTAGGAATCCAACTATTCATTCCAGTAGCTTTTTTCATTGTTTCACAAATTTGTTCAATATTATAGGCTGGTTCAAACATACAATTCCATACTCCAGATTTCCCATTTTCTAAACTCCACATAAAGAAATGAACTAACTCTTTAACATAGATACATGCTTTAATAGTATCTTTTCTAGTATAGAAGAAATAATGTTTTTTAATTCCAGAGTAAAGACGTGCCATATTTCCATGTTCTCCTTTACCATACACAATACCAAGCCTTTTTTATTTATGGTTGGCACAGTTCTAAGGTTTACTCCCTTATATTCATTTGAAGTATTACCATCAAACTCCTGTCCACTTACATGATGACCTCTTCTATTGAAACATGTAATACTATGGCCTAAGGCAACTATCCTTGTACTTAATTCTTCTACAACGATTTCTACACCCCCTCTCTTGATGGAATTCTTTTTTGCCCTAACATTGCTATTCCTAATTTTTCTTTCAAAATTTATTTATCAAAAAGCAGAAGGATCCCAGCGCTCATCAATAATGGATAATATATAATTGATTTATCATAAATAAGAAGCAATTTTTTAGAAATCACCATGATTAATGGATACAATCTTTTCCCTGATCCTCCTGCTAATATAATTTCTTTCATTTCTTTACTTCATTTTGTTTGATGATTTCATTTATAAATATTTTTGCAGAACTAATAGAATCAGTATACGGTCGCATAACATAAAGTGGTGTACTTCCATATGAGTATGTAGGCACCATATCTCCTTTACCATCTACCAAAGTGCTTTGCACATCCCATTTCGCCATATCATTTATCTGCATTTGTATTAATGCTGTTATCTCATCTGTTTTCATGTTTGTTTGAAACATACCTTGTACTGCATTCAAGATTGATTCATAATTCTTAATGATATTGGTTGTTGTCATCTTATTGATCATTGCACGAATGACTTCCTGTTGATTTTCTCCACGATGACGATCTCCTGCATTATAAGCATATCGCTCTCTCGCAAATCCTAATGCACATCTTCCATCCACAT
>OGXN01002064.1_pt1 | contig 16029 bp, 15 predicted proteins | sample 1576281 | NCBI WGS metagenome assembly OGXN01 (sample SAMEA3541494, study PRJEB24748) | human gut metagenome | biome: human gut; feature: human-associated habitat; material: faeces | place: China | collected 2012
GTAGGTTCCATCATTTGTTTTGATTTCATTGCTTGTTTCTTTGATATAATCAAGAATACGCATATCAGGGTCCATCTCTTCATGACCTTGTTTAAAGTAAGCAATTTTTACGGTTTCTCCATGGATAACACTTCCTGTATCCGGTGTGATTTCTTTCGCAAGAATATGCAAAAGCGTACTTTTTCCACACCCATTTGGTCCGATAATTCCGATTCGATCATTGCGTTTCATACGATAAGAAAAATCATGGAATAATACATGACCATCGTATTGTTTGGCAATCTGTTCGATTTCAATCGTTTTCTTTCCTAGGCGGGATGTCAAGGTATCCAAGGTTACATTTTCATCTGTTTTTACATCTTCGATTGCGCTCATATCATAAAAACGCTGTAAACGTTCTTTGCTTTTGGTGCCTCGTGCCTGTACGCCAGCACGCACCCATTCCAGTTCTTTTCTAAGAATACTTTTTCGTTTCTTTTCCTGAGATAATGCAATCTTCATCCGTTCCTCTTTCATTTCCAGATATTGAGAATAATTCGCATCATAACTATACAGATTACCACGATCTATTTCTATCATCTTTGTACACACACGTTCTAAGAAATAACGATCATGTGTGACCATAAAAATCGCTTTACTGTATTTTTTCAGATAATTTTCCAGCCATTCAATCATGGTGTTATCTAAATGATTGGTCGGCTCATCCAGCAATAATAAATCACAAGGCTTTAATAGCGCTCTGGCAAGTGCCACACGTTTACGCTGTCCGCCACTTAAGACATTGACTTTCTGGGTAACATCCTGAATGCCAAGTTTGCCTAAAATACTTTTGGCTTCATATTCCTGAATATCCTTATCCATCGCTAATATCTGATGCAGTATTGTTTCATGTTCTTCAAACACCGGTTCCTGCGGCAAATAGGATATACGTAAACCATTTTTCTTTAAGATGGTACCTTTTTCAATTTGTTCCTCACCAATCAGTATCTTCAACAAGGTTGTTTTTCCTGTACCATTCACACCAATCAATGCGATTTTATCTTTATCTTCTATCGTAAATCCAGCATCCATCAGGATTTCTTTAACATTTTGATGCTTTGTGATATGTTCTGCAGTTATTAACATTTGCTTCACCACTTTCCATCGTCTATTTTATCACAAACAAATAGGCTTCCACCATCGAATCTTGTAAATCATATGAGAAAGATGGGAAAAAAGCATAAATTGTGTAGCGTATTTCTAATTTTTTGTTCCTTATCGCGTTATTATAAAAAGTATTGTATAATGAAATATGCGATAAAGGATGTGATCAGTGTATGATGATAGGAATTGATTTAGGTACCAGCAATTCGCTGGCATGTTGTTTCAAAGATGGGAAATGTGTCTTGATTCCAAATCGTTTCCATGAATATTTAACACCCTCTGCCATCAGTATCATGGATGATGGGACAGTGGAAGTAGGAAAAATTGCAAAGCAGCGAAAAATATCACATCCGGATGTGAGTGCAACCAATTTCAAGCGTGATATGGGCAGTGATAAAATTTATAAACTCGGTGATAAATCTTTTACGCCGATAGAGCTATCTTCACTGGTAATCAAATCACTGGTTGAAGATGCTCGTATATTTTTAAATGAAGATATTGAGGAAGCGATTATCAGTGTGCCTGCATATTTTGATGATACAAAGAGAAATGCTACCAAATTAGCCGGTGAGCTTGCAGGTATTAAAGTGGAGCGGATTATCAATGAGCCAAGTGCTGCGGCATTATATGAGCATATGATGGATACCATAGAAAAAACTTATATGGTCTTTGATTTTGGTGGTGGTACGCTAGATATTTCCATTGTGGATGCCTTTGATAATATCATTGAAATTATTGCGGTAAGTGGAGATAATCATCTAGGTGGAAATGATTTTGATGAGGCTTTGTTAGAGTATTTTCTGATGGAGCATAATCTGCTTGGAAAATTAGATATTCATACCCACTCTGTTGCTAGAAAACAGGCAGAATTATGCAAGATTGCATTAAGTACGCAAAAAGAAGCGCAATTTCAATTACATGTGGAAGATCAATTATATACAAGTATTATCACAAGAGAAAAGCTTATTGCCATATGTGCAAAATTGTTTAAAAGAATCTCCATACCTATGAAAAGAGCGCTGTCTGACAGTCATTATGCCATTTCAGATATTGATGAAATCATTATGGTTGGCGGCTCCAGTAAGATGTGTATCGTTCAGGATTTTGTGAAACAATTGATGCATAAGCAACCTGTTGTATCGATGGACTGTGATACTTATATTGCCATGGGATGTGGTATCGCCGCAGGTATAAAAATGCGTAAAGATGATATCAAAGATGTTATTCTAACGGATATCTGTCCATTTTCTTTAGGCATTGATGTCATCAATCATGATCTAAATGATCATCGCATGTTATTTTCCACCATCATTGCGCGCAATACTACCTTACCAGCCAGTCGTACGCAAACCTACTATACAGCACATGATCGTCAAAAAACTATTGAATGCAATATCTATCAGGGAGAAAGCATGTATTGTGATGAAAATCTGTTTCTTGGTTCTTTAGACATTGACATTCCTCCAAGGCCAAAGGGTGAAATCATTATTCAAGTAACCTTTCGTTATGATATCAATGGTATTTTAGATATCGAAGTATATGTGCCTGCCACAAATGAAACAATATCAAAAGTGATCATTAATGAAAAATGTCAGTTAAGTGAAGTGGAAAAGGCTAAAAGACTGGAGGCTTTAAAACAGTTTACACTCCATCAAACAAATGATATGCAGCTTGCGGAGCTGATTTCAAAAGGAGAAAGTCTGTTTTATCAATGTAGTAATGAAACCCGTTCTCAAGTGATGGCAGCAGTAAATTATCTTAAAAAAATAAAAAACAGCAATCACATCAGTCAACAGAAAAAAGGAATGGAAGATATACAAAACTTCTTCCAACAAGTAGAATCCAGCTTGTATCAGGACCCTTTTCAAAACGATATAGATGATTTTCTTTCTGGCGAAGTTAAGCAAAGAAACTGGATGAATTAAAAAAGACAAGCGATAATTGCTTGTCTTTTCAATTTAAGTCAAATTCTTTAATATGTTTTCCAAAGGATATTAAATCATCGCCTTTATATTTTAGTATTCCTTCTTCTCCACAACATACAGAATCAAAAACCATGGGCCATACAAGAAATGAACGTTTCTTTCCATCTTCTAATTGAAACGTTAATTCATAATCTTCTTCTATAAGTGATGCACCTGATGCTGTTGGTGAGTGATGCAGAATATTTTTTTCTATTAAAATGGCATGACACTGTATTTTTTTTCGTATGTGCTCGCGTAGAGCGATAAGCCGCAAGGATCATCAACCCAAACATTAACACATTGATTATCCATATAAGGTGCTCCATAAAATCCATTAGCGTATTCTCATACCTTTCGGATATTTATTTTTTATGACCATGCCATCTCCTTTTCCAAAACCAATTGGATGATGATGCCAGCTTAATGCAATAAAACCTTTATAACCTGATACAGACAGCTGGTTCCCTTCCAAAAAAGCATGACATTCATCTTCACTCATATCATAAATATGTTGATAACGGTTTTGTAGAAGTGATGCTGTATAAAAATGTTGATGTGGTTCTATTCGATTTTTTATGATTTCTCCAGCAAGGATTCCCTGACGCAGGATTCTTGTTTTTTTCAACTTGATAAACGGTGTATTCTTTAGATATACTTTATCATATAACACGATATGATAAGGCAAAGCTTCATTTAACTGATTTGAAAGAAAATCATTCACAAAAGAAGGCAGTCCATCATTTGTGAGTTTTTTTAATTTAACACTTTGTTGCGGACCATGTTTTTTCATCTTTGCGATAAAATGTCCTTCTCCCTGATCCATTGGTAAAATTCGTCTTACCAGCGTGTGATCTAAATTTTTATAAGGAAATCCCACGCGGCCAAAATTAACGCCTGCATCTATCAACTCCATATCTGGATGTTTTTCTAAGAATGCATATACTGTTTCTTCATTTTCTTCCATAGAATAGGTACATGTAGAATATACCATGATTCCATCTTGTTTTAATGCTTCATAAGCACTGTCTAAAATCAATTGCTGACGTGTAGCACATGCACAAACATGTTCTTCACTCCAATCATCCATCGCTTTAGAGTGTTTCTTAAACATGCCTTCTCCACTACATGGGGCATCCACCAATACTTTATCAAAACATCCCATCATTTCCTCACATAGAATTTCTGGTCGCGTATTGGTAATCATACATTCTCCAAATCCCATACGTTCCATATTTGACATTAAAATCACAGCACGTTTCGCATCAATTTCATTGCTTACCAAAAATCCAGTATGATGCAATTTTGCGCCAATTTGTGTACTTTTACCACCAGGTGCTGCACATAAATCCAATACCCAGTCCCCAGCCTGTACATCCAATACTTCCACAGCACTACTTGCACTTGGCTCCTGCATATAAAACAACCCTGCTAAATGCGCCGGATGATTACCTAAATGTGCAACATCTTCTGGAATATAGAAAGAATCTGAACAAATCTTTGATGGTGTCATTTCACATAAAGACAATGCCTTGATTTCTTCAATATCACTTTTACAAGGATTGATACGTATTCCTCGATACATTCCTTCCTGTAACGTCTGTTCATATGCTTCATATTCATCGCCTAAATAGCGTTTCATTCTATCTAAAAACTGTTCTTTCATAGTCTACCTCTTTTTCATTCATTATTGTAACATATTACGATCATGCTGGACACATTCATCCAAAATCCTGCGCAGTTTTATAAAGAAATATGCAATTATGGAAGAAATCACCCACGATGCCAGCATAAATAAAACAGGAATAGAAATATATGAAATCATCGGTATTTCTACATTTGTAAAATCTTTATATACCAAAAAAATCAAAATATAAATACAAATCAAAGAAGCAATCATCGCAAACATATGGTGCTTTAATAAATTAAATGTTGTATTTCTTGCATATAATAACTCCAAATGCTGCTTTGTGTCGCCAAACAAATAATATATGGTCATCTCTTTTTGATTGGTTCTTCGATTGCGATCAATCAGATATAAAAAGCCAATCATATATATCATAAAGAAGGTCACACCAATAAATAATAAGACGCCTCTTAATTCCTTAATATCCACAACAAATACCTGAAACATACGCGAATTTGACACAAACGCCTGATAATATGCATTCGTATTCAAATATCGTAAAGCATCCAGCATTTCTTCTTTCTGATTACTTTGATAGAATAGTTTATCTATTTTATAATTGGCTTTCATATATGGTTGTAAAAATGATGCACTCATCATAATCTTTCCCGATCCACTTTCAGGGAAAAAATCATCAGAAAAAATATAATCTCCAATCGTCATAATTCCTTTAATTTTCACGGTTTTATTCATAATCATACTATTGCCCGGTTCTCGATTGATACGATAGGCATTGACTGTCACTTCTTTGCCAATCAGTTCTGATGCGAAATGATAGTAATCGTTCATTTTTTCTTCCAGACTCATATCATCATTTACTTTGACATCCCGATAGCGATCATGATAAATCAACTGATATACAGCATAAAAATCCAGATACGCCTCATCATCTTTCAAATGTATATCAGAAAGAAACGTTTCCCCGTTAAAAAATGCTATTTCATTTTTGGGATATTGTATCTGTGTTAAAGGAACTGATCTGTTTTGATAGGTCAGCTGTTTTACCACATCCGGAAACGTTGTCTGTTTAGAGGCATCGTGATTTTTCATAAAGCCGGCCTTCACAAACAAATTCCCTGTATATAACTGATCAATATATTTACTATCATTTTCATCAATACGCTGAATTTGGATACCCAGATTCGGATTATCATCAATTGACAAAATGCCACTGATTGTTAATGTTCTACCATACCATAAGATTTCTTTGCCTATGACCTTAGATACATCGCTGTTTTCATCTAATCCTTCAAAATACCCTGAGCGTAAAAGACTTTTCGCACTTACAGATGAAATACATGCTTCAAAATAATTCTTTGGGAAATGCCCCTGTATCTGATGAAATCCTTGATTCTCATTTTTTAGTTCAATCAAATGATATGTATATAAATCATCCGGATTCCATTTCGTACCGTAAAATCGATTCATTTCTTGTTCCGGATTTTCTATTTTATAACTATAGATAAGGTTTCCTTTCAAATGTTTTGATAAAGCTTCGCCATCACTTTCTTCCATATCCGCATAATAATTAGGATAGATTTTTCCATCATCCCCCACTGCCTGTTTTTCTATTTGAATCATATTCTGATGAAAACTGGATAATACACTTTCTTCTAAATCCACAAGATGCAGCTGGGAATTAAACATGACTACATTAATCGCAATTACGCTGCACAAAAGGCATAAAAATAATACACGGAATTTCCATAAAGAGCGTTGATTGATATCCCTCCAAATCGCTTTTTTCTTTATTGCGGGCATATGAAAAACACGTGGCTCTATGATATGTTCATGTGCAATCTGGTGTAAACTGTCAGATACCAGATATGCTTTACGACATTCTAAGATATGATCTGCGAAAGCATTTGCCTCAAAATCACCACATACAACTACTAATAACTGCTGGCTGCATTTTTTCAATAACTGATAAAGCTGAATACGTTCTTTCTGTGAAAATGGCGAACTATATACATCATATACTATCATCTGACATCTTCTTAACAAACAACGGACAATCACAACAGCTGCCTGATCTTCAAATTCTAAATCTTCAACTGCCACACGTTTTTTATCTATTAGATGCCATTCGCTTAATAATTGTTCCACATCTGCCTTGGGATATGCAAAGCCAAGTGTCGCATTTTCATAGACACTTTGATTCATTAATAATTGAAAATCACCAAACAATCCCTGTACAAAGGTATTACGTAAGATTCCTTTTGTGATGGCGACCTTATTTAATGGATTATCCTGAAAATAAACACTGCCATATTTAGGATAACATTGTGCTCCTAAAAGTTTTGCCATCGCTCGGCTGGCTTTTTCTTCTGCACAAAAAGAAACGAAACCTTTTGAAGCCAGTTCAAAGGAAACATCTTCCAGTATCGTTTCTTTATGATCATGAATGCTTAAATGCTCAACACGAATCATAGCGCACTCCTTTTCTATATTTTATAGGGTATCTTATCTATCTCCACATGTCAACATTTGTATAAAAATCGTAAGAATTCTATTCTTCATGATATGGACCCGTTACCTCTAATTCATTTCCATCAGGATCCTCAATTGTGAAATAGTAGTATGGTGCTTTGATATTTACATACCTTAAATCCGAAAGTTTTCCAATCTGTAGCTTTTTTAGTCGTTCATATTCATATCGCAAATCTTCACATTCATAATTGAAGGTCACCATCGTATTCACTGCCTTTTGTTTACAGGCAAAATCGGTTAAATAAGCTTCATTAAAATGTTCGTCAGTCTTATTTTGTTTTATCAATTCTTCATCAAATGCCTCATTATATAACGCAATTGTATCTCCACAAGTGAATTGAACAAAACGATTTTCTGAATACACCTGCGCCTTCTGATTCAGGAAAGCTTCATAAAACGCAATCGATTTCTGCATATCTTTTACAGATATATAAGTACAGGTCAATTTCATATTCTTCTCCTATTTTAAATCATAATTTTCTTTATAATGATCATATGCCACAAACGGCTGTTCAACATTTTCAAGCAAGTATACCAATGTTTCTGATAATACTTCTGTATATATGCCAATACGTTCTCCATAAGTTTCTTTTTGATGAATATATAAAATACTTTGTGCTTGGATACTTTGAATATCTGCCAAAAGATCTCTAGAAATATTTTCTTTATAAAACGAATCCTTCAGGCATTTTAAACAAGCAAATATTTCATCAAACAGTTTTTCAATTTCTTCTTCACTTTTGATGCCATAACGAAGCTTAAAACAATATCCCTGATCAAAACATGCTTCATTACTACCAGCGTGTACTTTCAACAGACTCCTTGCTTCATCCTTTGTCATCATCAAATCCTCCTTTTTCCTATAATTCTGAAAATATCTTAATACCTAACACCAACATGAATACACTAAACAATAAATAGAAAATGGACTCTAAAATCATAGAAATCGCACTTCCTTTTGTACATTTATCGGGATATTCAGGATTATACAGTATATTTATTTTTTTATAATATCCCATTTCTTTACTCTTAAACAAAAACGTAATAGGCCGCACACACTTTAATGTCTTATCTAACGTTTTCACCTCTATATATGGATAAAAGGAGGTTGATGTTTTCACATGTGAATATGTATATGATCCTGTGATGATTCCTTCATATTTCTTACTGTTTCTTCTGATTCGCATATCCTTGATCAACATACGAATCATCGCATAAAAAAGCAATATTGCACAGATGATTACCAATATTCCTGCTATGACCAATTTCATCTATATCTCTCCATTCGCATAAAACTGTTTTCTAATATTCTATCATAAAAAGCATTACTATAAAATAGTGAATTCTTAGTTCCTGTTACAAAGTTTCATATAAAGATAAAAGGCAGTTTAAAATAACAATCACAAAGTTACAAATTTATTGTTTTACATTTACTAGATTCAACATATTTCTTATATTTAATTTAATCAATAAAAAAAAGAGTGACTAATTACATAGTTCACTCCTTATAAAATGTTGATATTGCAGAACACAATAATTTTCATTGGTTTTTCTTAAGAATCGAAATACAGCCATGAGAGATAATGAGAAATTATCTTAATTCATTCCCTTTTGATGCTCAAAATAATAGCGTAATGCTTCACCGATATATTTTGATGCGCCAATTCCGTATTTTTCATCTATTATTTTAATAACATTATCATTTGTTGAATATTGATGAATCATATATTGCCAGGTTTCTTTTGTTTGTATTTGTGGGAAATCATCACTTTGTGTTAATTCTACTATTTTTTGAACACTACTTTGTACTTCTCGATCTTTAATATCTCTTGATAGATCCGATACAAGTTCCTTCATATATTGATCATTCTTTTTTATATAATCCAAGCTATTCAAATTTTCCATCTTCTCCATATTTTCTGAGAAATTTTCCATATTCTTTTTCATTGCGACTGCATAATTTTCCACGCTGCCATAATATTCGATTGCATTTTTAGCAATACTTTCTCCATGTTCTTCACATTTTTTAATGAGCTTATCAAATTCTTCCTCACTGCCCCAATGAGCAATAACATCCTCTTTATGTGTTTCTTTGAATTCTTTTAAAACCTCAAGATATGCGTCTATTCTAAATGCTTCAAAATCCATACATGATTCTCCTTTCTCAAGCTTATCCAGTAATGCCAGTAATCGATTATAACGATCACGTTTTACGGTTAATAATGCTTTTTGTTGTTTGATTGCTTCTTGTTGATTATACTCTGGATCTGACATAATATGCTTAATATCCTTTAGTGAGAAATCAAGTTCTTTAAAAAACAAAATCTGTTGAAGCTTTTCTAATGCTTCGTTATCATATAAACGATAACCAGCTGCTGTTAGTTTTGTTGGATGAAATAAACCTATTTCATCATAATATTGTAAAGTTCTGACACTGATTCCTGTAAGCATTGCTACTTCTTTTATCGTTTTCATATTACATCAACTCCTTCATAAAGATAGTAATCTAATCTGCCGGCTGATTAAATCATCTATCTGTCTATATCCTAGCTTATCACGTAACGTGAGAGTCAAGTCTTTTTTTTCAAATACTTAATATTTCTTAATGAATTCTTATGGTCACACAAAGAACTGATGAAAATAGATGCTCTATAATAAAAGGCAGCATAAGGAGGAATTAATTATGCATAGATTAGAATCTTACATCAGACTTGCTTTCATTTTTATTTTTATATTTACTATATTATATCTTCCGATTTCTCATCAATTGAAAAAACATGGAATCCCAATTCCTCGACAAATCAGCTGGCTGGGGTTATTCTTATCGTTATTTTTCATTATATTTGCGACTATTTTATATACGCCGATTTCTTTTCATTCAAACACGCATACCTTGAATCTGATACCTTTTTCATGGCTAAACAACTTAAACAAATTTGATGAATTACTTGTTGAGAAAATTCCTAACATTTTATTATTCATCCCACTAGGATTTTTTATTCCAATGGTGTATGAAAAAATGCGCTTTCTTCATAAAACTTTATGGATTTCATTTTTGATTACCTTTAGTGTTGAATTCATACAATTTTTCATTGGTCGTTCATCAGATATTGATGACATTATCACAAATCTATTTGGTGCAATGATTGGTTATGGTGTATTTCATTGTTTTCAAAAATCACTTCATTTTCATAAATTCTGGCATGTATCTACAACAAAGAAAAAACGTAGAAGCAAATGTGATTATTAACTTACCATCTTGCATTCACATCTTTTTCATAACTGATTCTTCAAAGATAGAGTAAACAAAAGTTATCATCAAGGTGTATTTTAACTTCATAATCAACCAATTTGCATACAGGTAGTATGATATCAAAACCACCCGTAAAACGGGTGGTTTGTTCTGAGCCTATAAGGCTCTTTTACTTTTGCTGCGCCTCAAGACGCTTGCTTTCACTTTGTTCAAGCTACTAATGCAACTTGCCCCTTTTGCTACCCCTGAAGGGGTCTATGTACTACTTGCCTTGACCCTTAAAAGGGTCTTCATATTCTTTTACACTTATTTTATCTTTTACTATATCTTTTTGCTCCTGCTCTCTTATATATTTTGCTATTGTGGCTTCATTTAATCCTACTGTACTGACATAAAATCCTTCTGCCCAAAAATGTCGATTCCCAAATTTATATTTTAAATTTGCATGTCTATCAAACATCATCAGTGCTGATTTCCCTTTTAAATACCCCATAAATGTTGATACACTATATTTAGGCGGTATTGCTAATAGTAGATGTACATGATCTGGCATCATATGCCCTTCTATGATTTCTACTCCTTTATATTTGCATAATGCCTTTATTATTTCGATTAAATCTTTTCGGTATTGATTATATATTACTTTTCGTCTATACTTTGGAATGAACACAATGTGGTATTTTCACATCCACGCTGTGTGGGCTAATGAGTTATACTTTTTGGCCATGCTTTATCACCTTTCCTTTTCTAATAGTAGCTTGAACAACTCTATTATAATACGGAAAGGTGATTCAACTGTATAACTTTTTTTGCCCACCCGCATAGCGGGTGGTTTTTTGTTTCGCTGGCTTCGCCTGCTCAACCGACTTAAGTCTTCCCGAAATCCACCTTCTGTGGATTTCTCCGTATCATCAAAAAAAGCCCTTAATTAAGGGCTTAATTGTTAACTGGTGCCGATACCCAGAATTGAACTGGGAACTGAGCATTACCATTGCTCCGTTTTACCATTGAACTATATCGGCAGGCATTTAATATAATATCAGTTACTTATAAAAAATGCAACAGTCTTTTTTTAGAAATCAAACTTTTTCAAAGCCCGCAGGACGCGCGCAACCGGGAATCCCATAATCGAATAAAAATCACCAGTAATTTTCTTCGCCAGAAAAAATCCCTCACCCTGGATTCCATACGCTCCCGCTTTATCCAACGGCTCGCCCGTTGCTACATAAGCGTCAATCTCCTCCGCTGTTAAAGGATAAAATTCCACATCACTCACATCACAGAAGCAAATCCTCTGATCAGCGGAAAACAGACATACGCCGGTCATGACCTGGTGCGTTTTCCCCGATAGCCGAGAAAGCATCGCTTTCGCTTCTTCCACATCTTTAGGTTTCCCTAAAATCTGCCTCTCCAACACCACGATCGTATCCGCACCGATCACTACCGCTTCCGGATGCCTTTCAAACACAGTGTGCGCTTTCCGCCACGCCAACTCCTCCATCGCCGCTTCCAGCGGAATATCCGGATTCAAAGCTTCATCAATATCCGCGACCTCGATGCGAAACGGAACATGGCAGCGTTCCAAAAGCTCACGCCGGCGCGGTGACTGGCTCGCAAGGATTAATTCACGCTTCATTCGCGATTTCCTTTCTGATTTTTATCATAAATAATCTTCATTCCCTTAAACGCCAAATCCGGATCATATTCATCAATGCAATCCGTTTCGTTTACCAAAATGCGGCCTAATCCTCCCGTAGCAATTACTTTCAGCAGCGGCTGATTCAGCTCTTCTTTAATCCGACGCACAAGATATTCCACCTGACCAATATAACCATAGACCAACCCCGACTGCATTCCGGAAACCGTATTCTTTGACAACACACGTTCCGGCTTGATGATCTCAATTTCCGGCAATTTTGCCGTCATCGACCACAAAGCCTGCGCAGCGATCTCAATTCCAGGTGAAATCACAGTATATTCAAACACCCCTTTGGCAGAAATGTAATCATAAGTCGTGGCCGTTCCGAAATCAATGACCAAACACGCCTGATGATATAAATGATAAGCAGCCGCAACGTTCACAATCCTGTCGGCCCCCACCTCTTTCGGATTTTCAGAATTCACAGAGATTCCCGTCTTCACTCCCGGGCCGATAATCAGCGGCGTACAATGGAAATATTTAATCACCGCATTTTCCAAGGAATGCATGATTTTCGGAACGACGCTGGAAATCACGACGTCGTGAATCAGAGAACTGTCAATCAACCGGGTCGACAACATCGTCCACAATACCATTCCCAATTCATCCGAAGTCCGCGGCGTTTTCGTCGTCATCCGAAATGTCGCTTTTAAATCGTCATGATCAAACACGCCGACTGTAATGTTGGTATTTCCAACATCCAAAGTCATCAACATAGGCTATTTCTCCCTTTTCTCTTTCAAAATTGCCAGACAACGCTCCAGCAGCTCATAGGCCAGATCTTCCTTGCGCATGAGCGGCAGCGTTTCTTCACCCGAGGCCGTGATCACTGTGACCCGGTTTGTATCGATTCCAAAGCCAGCTCCACTTTCCCGTAAATCGTTCGCGACGATCAGATCGGCATGCTTGGATGCCAATTTTGTACGCGCCCGCGCCAACAGTTGCTCGGTTTCCATTGCGAATCCGCACAACACCTGATCATCCCGCTTTCTCTCGCCTACGGCTTTCAGGATATCCTGGGTCCGTTTTAAAGTCAGCTGGAATTCCCCATCTGTCTTTTTTATTTTTTCAGAAGCTGTTTCCACCGGAGTATAATCCGCCACGGCCGCGGCCTTGATAATCAGATCTGATTCAGAAGCCCGGCTGAACACCGCTTCAGCCATTGACTGAGCGGAAGTCACCGGCTGGTCCTCCACCCCGCGCAAAGCAGGCAAGGCCGTCGGGCCATGAACTAACGTAACCTTCGCGCCCCAGTTTCGCGCAGCTTTGGCAATCGCATATCCCATTTTTCCACTGGAATGATTCGTCAGATACCGGACCGGATCCAAAGCCTCCCGGGTTGGACCGGCAGTGACCAGAACCTTCAATCCTGCCAGCGGCTTTTCCTTGATCAGAGCCTGCTCAATCTCATCCTCAATCACGGCCAATGGCGCCAGCCGCCCTTTGCCGACATCGCCGCACGCCAGCAAACCGCTGTCCGCTTCTACGATCCGCATTCCGTGAGCCTTCAATAACCGCAGGTTTTCCTGCGTCGCCGGATTTTCCAGCATCCCGGTATTCATCGCCGGGCAGATAATTTTCGTGCAGCTGCAGGCCAGAAAAGTCGTCGTCAGCATATCGTCCGCCAAACCATGAGCCAGCTTGGCGATCACATTCGCCGTCGCCGGGGCGATCACAAACACATCCGCCTGTTTTGCCAAGGAAACATGCTGAACATGATATTCGAAATTCCGGTCAAATGTATCCACACTGACCCGATGACCGCTCAGCGTTTCAAAAGTCAGCGGACTGACGAATTCTGTCGCGTTGCGGGTCATGATCACATGAACATCCAGATCCATCTTTTTCAGATCACTCGTCAGCTGCGCCGCTTTGTATGCGGCAATCCCGCCGGTGACCCCTAAAATCACAGTTTTTTTCATCGGTTCCTCCCTGCCGTCAAAAACGGTCTTTTCTATATTCTCACTCACTCCGGCTTACGCATCGCAAGAGCTATATCTGTAGTTTTTACAATTATTCTCCGGCGGCTTTTTTGATCTTTCCTTTCGTTAGCGGCAGAAGGACCCGGCCGACCGCGAGAACAATCACAGCGCCGATCGCCATTTCCAAAAGACCGTTCGTCATGACTCCCCCCAGCAACAAGGCTGCCAAGCCTGACAACGCAACCCCTTTTACCGCGGCATACGCTGAGCCGAAGAAAACATAAATTCCCAGCATGACCAGAGCCGTATGCGTCAACGTACTGATCAGCGCTGCCAGGATTAGACTGACATTGATCTTCTTCGTCGTTTTCATCAGCAAAGTAAACAACACGCCGGCCAGCCAGCCTAACAAAACCCGCGGTCCGATCGCAATGATCAAACTCGCCAATCCGCCGTGAAATTCGCCAACCGAATAAAACGGGGAAAAGACAAACGAGGTCACCGTTGGCGTCAGGGTGTTGATAATCACGCTGCTGATCCCGAAGATCAAACCGATTGCGCTCCCGGCGCCCGGCCCCATCAGAACGCCTGCCAGAATAACCGGAATATGGAGCGTTGTCGCCCGCACCGGACCGATCGGAATGTAACCTAACGGCGTCAGCATCAGCACAATTTCGATGCAGCCGAATAACGCCAGCAGCACCATGTTCTTCGTCTTCTGTTTCGAATTCATATTTTCTGTTTTCCTCCTGTCGCTCCCTACACGGGATGCAACGTACTGAAATTCAAGAATCCCTGCCGGAATTGCGTCCATCAGATAGAAGTCCGTTACGATCTCCTTGCGATGTGAAAATCCGGATTGTGGGAATTCATATTTATTATACTCAAGATCCCCTTCAATTCAACCGTTTCACAACCGGAAGACGGCAAAATTCTACCAAAAATAGACAGCTTTGGTTTTGTTGAACAGCCGCCATACTAACGGTACAGGAAATGAAGGTGAACGGATGAAAAGAATCCCCTATGTCATTTTAATCAGTCTGCTTTTGTTAAGCGGATGCCAGAGCCAGCCCGGGAATGACGATCCAACGGCAAAGGTTGGATCCATAACCGATGATGTTCCGGAAATCAATATTCCGGAAACCGATATCGACTTTTCGCAATTCAGTACGCTGGACGCCCGGATGCAGGCGTGGGGCTTGGGCAAAGACAAAGATGAAAACGGCCAGCCCGCAGACGCTGTACTCGCAAATCAAAAGTATAAAGCTTATGATGCTGTCTTTGTCGGCCGGCCGGATCAGAAGGTTTATCTGACCTTCGACAATGGCTACGAAAACGGAAATACGCCGAAGATTCTGGATACGCTGAAAGAGAAAAACGTCAGTGCCGTCTTCTTCGTCACATCGCAATATGTATTGGAAAATCCGGATTTGGTTCAGCGGATGATTGATGAAGGTCATGTGATCGGTAATCACAGCTATCATCATCACTCCTTCCCGACCATCAGCATTGAGAAGGTTTATGATGAAATCATGCAGCTGGACGCGCTGTTATTAGATCAATTTCAATACAAGATGACGCTGGTCCGGCCGCCGAAGGGAGAATTCAACGAGCAATCGCTGGCCTTATGTAACTTATTAGGCTATCAGACCGTGCTGTGGTCCTATGCTTACTATGATTACAATGTCGCCGATCAGCCCGATCCGACAGCCGCGCTGAAGAAAAACCTGGATAACGCGCATCCCGGCGCCATTTATCTTCTGCACGCGGTCTCGGATACCAACATGCAGATCCTCCCCGAGTTGATCGAAGGCCTGCGGAAGCTGAATTATGAAGTAGCCCGCTATGATTTAAAATAAGACTTACGAAATACA
>OGXN01002075.1_pt1 | contig 15861 bp, 16 predicted proteins | sample 1576281 | NCBI WGS metagenome assembly OGXN01 (sample SAMEA3541494, study PRJEB24748) | human gut metagenome | biome: human gut; feature: human-associated habitat; material: faeces | place: China | collected 2012
TTGGTATCATTGATGAAGATTATTTTTATTCTGATAATGAAGGGCATATTTTTGTGAAACTGACCAATGATAGCAAGGAAGGAAAAACACTTCAAATAGAAGCAAATGAAGCATTGGTACAGGGTATTTTTCTGCCTTTTGGCATCTGCGAGGATGATGAAGTGAGTGAAAAACGTAATGGTGGTTTTGGGAGCACAAATAAATAAGTGCTTCTTTTTTTTACTGTATCTATTGCATAACAACTGTATCTATTGTATAATCACAGTAGAAAGAGTGGTGACGACATGAAAATATTGATATCCAATTACTCTTCATTGCCAATTTATGAACAAATTCGTGAACAGATTAAAGAAGCTATATTAAAAGGCGAAATAGAACCTGGAAGTATGTTGCCCTCGATTCGTGTGCTGGCTTCTCAGTGTAAAGTCGGCGTAATTACCGTAAAACGGGCATATGAAGAATTGGAAAAAGAAGGGTTGATATTCAATCGACAGGGGAAAGGCTGTTTTGTGAAAGAAATCAATCAAGAGGAAGTAATAAAATTGTATGAACAACAGCTTAAGGAGCAAATAAAAGAGCTGTGTAGATTTTGTAAGGAACATGCCATTAGTGAAACACGCATGCTTGCCTTAATAGAAGAATGCAAGGAGGAAGAATGATGGATGCATTACATGTAGAAGGATTACAGGTGAAATTACATAATTTCACGTTAAATAATATTACTTTAGATATCCCACAGGGCAGTGTGATGGGATTAATTGGAAGAAATGGTGCAGGAAAAACAACCTTTATCAAATCCGTTTTAAACTTATTGGATCGAAAAGGTATCGTATTATTTCATGGACGTTCTTTAGAGAAGGATCATGAAGAAGTATGCCGTGATATTGCATATGTAGGAACTGATTTTGATTTTTCGCTCAACACGAAAGTAAAAACATTACGAAAGATCTATCGTGATTTTTATTCAGAATTTGATGAACAGCAATTTGAATCTCTGTGTGAAAAAAGTGATATCACTTTAAAAAGTAAATTATCACAATTATCACTTGGTCAAAATAAACTTTTACAGTTATATCTGGCAATCTGTCGTAAACCGGTATTATTGATTTTAGATGAGCCAATGGCGAATCTTGACCCCATTACAAGAAGAGAAATCATTGAATTATTAAGTGAATTCATGATTGATGAAACACACTCTATTTTGATCAGTTCACACCTGTTAAGTGATTTAGAAAAAATCGCAGATTATGTTACGCTGATTGATCATGGAAATATCGTTTTAAAAGATGATATGGTTCATTTACAAGATGGTTACTATGAAGTATTTGTGTCTAAAGAAGAACTAACAAAACTTCCTAAAGAAATCATTATTCATGTAAGAAAACTAGGTGATGAATATCAGGCACTATGCCATGTTTTGGATGAGTGTCAATTAGAAGGATATCATTATCAAAGAGCTGATTTAGAAACAATAATGTATTATTGTTGTGAACAAAAGTAGGTGGCACTGATTAAAAATTTTATGGCTTATCACAAAATTTATGCCGCTTTGCAAGTCACGGATACAAAAATTACAAGATATATAGTTTATCTATTGAGCTTGATGATGATGTTTGTATTTTCACCTATAAACATGTTTCTGATCACGATGTTTATCTCTAACATACAGTCTGAAAGATATAGTAAAAACAAACAGGTTATAACGCTATTGCCTTGTTCAAAAAAGCAGGATTGTTACTATTATTATGCAACTGGATTATATTCTTTATGGAAATGCTTCATATATGCAGCTGCCGGTGCGTTATTGATTTATTTTGTCTTATTTCTGTTTCATGCGGATGTTTCAAAATTGTTGTCGTCAATATTCAGCTATGATTCAAGTCTAACAATATATCGTATTACAGGTCTTTTTGCAGTCATGATTATTTTACATTTATGTTTAGCTTTCCTGGACCGTATTTACCATGAATCTAAAATGTACGTTATTATAGCTATGGTTGTTTCTTTCATCAGTATGTATTTTTTCTTTCATCATTTTGAAAATGAGATTGTTTATGTCTTCGCAATCATCATCGCAGGAATATCTATCATCTGTATTCCATGGATAACTTATCAAATAGAAAAAAGAGGAGGTATAAAGCATGCATAAGATCATTGCCTTTCAAAAATCTTTGTTTCGTTGTCAGCTTCGGGGAATCTTTCAAAGTGGCTGGATCCTGTTGTTGTTTTTACCTTCTATGTTAGGCTTTGTTGGTATCTTGTTCAGCTTACTGATGTTTTTCATGTATTTAGATTCCATCATACGAAATCATGAATCATTAAAGTTATTTCCAGTATCAAAAAGGTTTTATGTATTGAATATTTTTCTGTCCGGAATTATATTTCTAACGGGTGTATTTTTTATGTATATATGTTTGATAGGTGTTATCGTATTTGTATTTAATCTACTACAATCAGATGTTGAACAAGAGGTAACACAGATGGTTATTACACAGGGAACATCTTCGATTGATATCAAACGCATTATTGCCATTGCGATGATCATGCTTTTTGCCTATATTATGGGAGTCACGATGTTATTGAAATTAAAAAAAGAAGCTTCCTGTATCATTGGTATTATCATACTTTCCATTATTTCATCCATTCTGGTTCTAGCTTCCTATAAACAACCGGATACATTTATGTTTCCTATGATCATATTGGGATTAGCTACCTTGTTCGCTGGACCTTTATGGTGTATGAAAAAAGAGAAACGATTATGTTAAAAATACATTTTATCAGTTATTATGTTTGCTTATTGATGCGATTTATAAACGGTTAGTTATCGATTTCGTGAGTGGATGTGTGACAAGGCTATATGTCTACATCTGGTTGTCATACTTTACCTAAAATTCCTCTCTGAATAGGTGGAACAGACAAAGAAATGTACATTGTTTTTATTAGGTGGTTATACTACAATGAAGTCAAGTTTTTTTCATCTTAGGCAGAGAAGGCATACTTGGTGAATTTGATTTTGGAGGGAAGGATATTGTGGGTTAATATGTTCAGAATGCCCTGTATATATTGCAACTCAAACAGGAAATGAGGAACTGAAAGAACAGTTAGCAAGGGACTATTCGACAGATACCTGTAAATTTGAAAAAATGATATGATGTGCTGGGGTTGTCATTCTATGATAGGAATAAATGAAAAGATGTGTGTGGATTGTCCAATGCGAAAGTGTGGCATGGCAAAAAAGGTTTCCCATTGTGCGGAATGTAAAGATTATCCATGTTAACATATAGAGGATTATGTGCCGATTGAAAGTGATCATCGAAAGACTTTAGAAGAATTAGCTAAACAATCGTAGTTTGTTATGTTGATTCAATGCGTTTTATATAGCTTATCTTACAGTTGTTGGTATGTATGCCATGGCTTGTCAATTGATATGCAATGCTTGATTAAGAAATCCGATTTGGGTTTCTTTTTTTGACTATTATAATTCTATTGGTACTATATTTATTTTAGTACTTGACAATACAAGGTACTGGGATTATTATAATAGTGGAGGTGGAGCCAGTGAATACACAATTCAAAAAGGGAGTATTAGAAATGATCGTACTGCTTTCTGTATATAAGAAAGATATGTATGGCTATGAATTGGTATCAGAAGTAAGTAAAGTCGTGAATGTCAATGAAGGCACCATTTATCCATTACTGAAGCGATTAACAAATGAACACTATTTTGAAACGTATTTGGTAGAATCAAGTGAAGGGCCACCAAGAAAATACTATCGCATAACGTATTCAGGTAAAGAAAGAATGAATGAACTATTAGGAGAATGGAATGAATTTCATGAAACGGTGAATAATTTCATAAAGGAGAGTGATCTGCATGAAGAAAGATGAATTCTTAAACCTGTTAGATAAAAAACTACAGGTCATTAATGAACGTGAACGCCGCGATATCATTGATGAATACCGCACGCATATTGAAATGAAGATGAAAGAGGGAAAAACTGAAGAGGAGGCAATCGAAGATTTTGGTGACATTGATGAATTGGTGGATGACATTCTGGATGCATATAAAATCAATACCGATCGTGTACACCATCATGATTTCGATCGTAAATTTAACAATTTCATGGATGAGTTGTTTGATGGATTTAAACGCTTTGTTTCAAGTTTTACATCTTTAGATGCGGATGATGTCATTAAATTAATATTTGAATTTTTGATGATATTGATTTTCTTGTTTATTTTGAGAATCCCATTTGAAATTGCGTCATCATTAGGCGCAAGCCTGTTGAGAAATCTTGTAGGCTTCGGCATTGGACATGTGTTGGCTGGTTTATGGAAATTCATGATTTCCTTAGCATATGTTGTTATCTTTGTGCTGGCACTTTATGATTTATGTAAAAAACGTATCAATCGTTATAAATCACGTAGAAATGATTCTACAGTATTCGACGACTTTAAAGATACAATGCATGATTTCGCAAATGGTAAAAATACCTATCGTCAAAGAAATTCAAGTATCTATGATGAAAAAGATGATTGTAGCTATCAGGATTCCTATCGTAAAAAAAAAGCAACAATGAGCGAAGATGATGATACTTATACGCAAGAGGAAGAAGTAGATGAAGATGTATATGAAGATGTAAATGAACAGCCATATCGTAGAGAAAGAAATTACGATACGTATTATGATGATCGTCATAGTGTAGGCATTATCAGAACATTTTTAAGAATTTTCTTCTTATTGATCATGATACCATTTATCTGTGTTATTGTTGGATTATGTTGTGCATTAGGCGCAATGGTTGTGGTAAGTATTCAAGGTGTTACGATTTTTGGAGCGTACTTTATCGTTATTGGCGGATTGATTTTAACCTCATCTTTCCTGAGTGCGTTATATCAGCTGTTATGGAGAGGGGGAAGAAGATAATGAAACATTTCTTAATTACCTTTATTATCGGAATGACCAGTATCGCCATCGGATTTACGATGATTTTCTTTGAAATCAAAGATTATAAAGAAGTAAATGGCTGTGATTTATATAACCCGGAATATTACACCACAACGAATACATTTAATGTGAGTGATAAAGATTTAAATATCACATTGGAAGATGGATTTATTCGCTATGATATCATTATCGATGAGTCTATGAAAGATAAAGTAAAAGTAGAAACAAACGAAGCTGTTTTGACTGAAGTATCAGATAATCGCTTATATGTCAGGGAATCTGATTTGCATTCTTATCAAAATTATAATCATCGTGAAGATTTATTAGATTTATTTCATAAGGTGATCGATGGATTGAAAGAACATAAAATATATACTTGTGAAAGTAATGAAGTTGTGCGTATTACATGTTCAAAAGAAATGCGCAATCGTATCAAAATGAAGATGAATGATTAGAATATATGATAGAGTGTATAGAAACTAAAAAAAGTTATAAATACCTATTGTAAACCATAGAAAAGCTGATATAATAAACATGTATCAGTAATGCATACGCAAACAAAGAAAACATGAGAAAAGGAGAAGCCGGCTTGCTTCTCCTTTTCAATTTCGTAGTTGGACTGAATCAATGAGAGTTCTTTATGTACAAAAGGAGCTCACCATTCTTCCCAAAAGCTAATTACTTCTTTTTCTTTTTGTACTTCAGCTTACATTCATATAATCTGCATACTTCTCTTAAGATAGCGGGAAGTGTCTTGATCAACGTGATATAAATGCTGGTCAAACAGACTATGAAGAAATGATTCACCATAAAAACCCCAAAGATAAAGTACATACGCTCTCTTCAAAGAAAACATTTCAGTAATCCTCCTACAAGTATATATACGTAAAAAAAAGTAAAAATCCTAAAAAACTTTTGGAAAAAAGCAAAATAACCTATAAATAATATTGGTTTGTGTAAGATTTAAATACATTTCCGAAAAAATGTATGGAAAAGTGAATGAAATTTTCTGCTGAAAATATCATAGGGAGTGAATTTCTGTCGGGAATCTGATATCATAAAGAAAAGGAGATGTGTTTATGAATCAATTTGTATATTATGCACCAACAAAGGTGTATTTTGGAAAAGGACAGGAAAGCCATGTTACAGAATATATTAAACAGTATGGTGGAACGAAAGTGTTGCTGCATTATGGAGGACATAGTGCTGAAAGAAGTGGTCTTTTGGACCGTATCAAAAATCTATTAGAAGAAGCTGGATTAGCTTATGTATGTCTAGGTGGTGTTGTCGCAAATCCAGTATTATCTAAAGTCGAAGAAGGCATTGCTTTATGTAAAAAAGGTGGTGTTGACTTTATTCTGGCAATCGGTGGAGGAAGTGTGATTGACAGTGCAAAGGCAATTGGCTATGGTGTTGTAAATGAAGGAAATCTTTGGGATTATTATGAGAAAAAACGTACAGTTACAGGCTGTCTTCCAATCGGATGTGTGTTAACAATTGCGGCTGCTGGCAGTGAGATGAGTAACTCCAGTGTCATAACCAATGAAAATGGTCAGTTGAAGCGGGGACTGACAAATGATTATGGCAGATGTCGTTTTGCGATTATGAATCCAGAATTAACATATACGTTGCCTCCATATCAAAGTATGAGTGGTGCGGTTGATATTATGATGCATACGTTAGAGCGCTTTTTTGTCAGTGAAGAACCGATGGAAATCTATGATCATTTTGCGCTTGGTGTATTGAAGACAGTAGTTCATCATGCGCCAATTGTTTTGAAAGAGCCGATGAATTATGAAAGTCGCTCAGAGCTTATGTGGGCAAGCAGCTGTTCACACAATGGTATGAGTGGACCAAGAGAAATCGGCGATTGGGCATGTCATCAGCTGGAACATGAATTATCAGGAAAATATGGTGTTGCACATGGTGCTGGATTAAGTGCTGTGTGGGGCAGCTGGGCAAGATATGTATATGAAGCAGATGTAAAACGGTTTGCGAAACTTGCCAGAGAACTTTTTGATATGAAAGAAGAGGACGACCATGTTTGCGCATTAAAAGGCATCGAGGCAATGGAAGCATTTTTTACATCAATTCAAATGCCGATTTCTTTGCATGAATTAGGGCTTGAAGTCAGTGATGAGGATATCAGAGAACTGGCGCATAAGTGCAGCTTCTTTGGAAAACGAACAATTGGATGTGTAAAGAAATTAGATGAAAAAGATATGCGAAATATATATAAAAACGCAAAATGAAAGTAATTTTCAGAAAATAAATTAAAATATTTGTAAAATATCTTGAAAATGTTTGAAACGAGTGATATACTTTAATCAGATTTTGAAATAAATCTATTCTATACATTTTATAAAAGGAAGAGTTCGTGTGAACGTAGTGTTCGTTCAACCTCCTTATTTATAAACTTTCCTAATTATCTCGTTTCTTTCATAAAATGTACATTAAAATCGCCAAGTGCGATTTTTTTTGGTATAATAATGAGGGTTTTCAAATTTTGAAAAGAAAACAAGATAGAAAGGTGTTTTGTATGAAAATAAAACATGGAATATTGTTTGTCGTATTATTGATGATAGATCAGATTACAAAGTGGATCGTTGATACGAATATGCAGCTTCAGCAGTCAATGGATGTGATTCCCGGTTTTTTTAGAATCACGTATTTACAAAATACAGGTGCAGCATGGAGTATGCTGGAAGGTAAAATGTGGTTTTTCTATATCATTACCATCATTGCGCTTGCGGTTATGGTGTATTTCTATATCAAAAGTAAAAAAGGTGATATACTGTTTCAGACAGGAATCGTATGTATGATGGCAGGTACCGTCGGTAATTTAATTGATCGAGTTATGCTACAGCATGTGCGTGATTTCTTGGATTTTTTGATTTTGGGATATGATTTCCCAGTATTTAATGTTGCGGATATGGCACTGTGTTTTGGGGTATTCTTGATCATAGTGGATATACTGCTGGAAGAACGAGGTGTAAAGGCATGAAAGAAATAACCTATATTGTAAGTGAAGAAGAAGCTAAGACACGTTTAGATAAATATTTAGCAGCACAGGATGAAGCTTTATCAAGAAGCCGTATCCAATCCCTTGTCGATGAAGGGCAGGTATGTGTGAATGGGAATATACAAAAAGCAAATTATAAAGTAAAAGCCAATGATACCATTGTATTAAAAATGGAAGATGATCGAGAATTGGAAGTAGAACCGGAAAATATTCCTTTGGATATTCGTTATGAAGATGAGGATGTCATTGTGATCAATAAGCCAAAAGGTATGGTGGTGCATCCAGCGAATGGCAATCAGAATGGAACACTTGTCAATGCTTTATTGTATCATTGTAAAGATCTAAGTGGCATCAATGGCGTTTTACGTCCTGGCATTGTTCATCGTATTGATAAAGATACGACAGGATTGCTGATTGTCGCAAAAAATGATATGGCACATGCATCTTTATCCAAACAACTGCAGACAAAGAGTGTCAATCGTTTGTATTATGCACTTGTTCATGGTGTTATCCCACATGATTTTGGGACAATTGATGCACCGATTGGAAGAGATGTGAATGATCGTCAGAAGATGGCAGTAACAGCCAGTAATTCAAAGGATGCCAGAACCCATTTTAAAGTAATTGAGCGTTTTAAAGAATATACATTAGTAGAATGCCGTTTAGAAACTGGAAGAACACATCAGATACGTGTACATATGCAATATATTGGACATCCCGTCGTTGGTGATGAAAAATACAGCTATCGTAAAACCATGAAAACAGGTGGACAGCTGTTGCATGCACATCAATTGACGTTTGTACATCCAAGAACCAATGAAACCATCACAGTGGAAGCTCCTTTGCCAACGCAGTTTGAAGAGATTCTTGAAGAACTCAGGGCAAAGGAGGCGTAGCGTATGGATATTACGATTTATGATTTATATACCATGCAGTTGCTTCATTATTTGATTACGCAGTATGACTATACGATTGTAAAGGTTCAACAGCATAATGAAGATATATGGCTGATGAATGCCCGCTCTCAGGATTATCCGGTGCTTCGTATCTGTAACAAAGAAAATGCGTGTACACTTTCCGATACAGATTATATCCGAAATGTTCATCGTTTGATTTTAAATCTGATTCATCGTGAGGGTCCAGTAATGATTTTAAATGTGCATCCAGACAGTGCACCAATTGAAAATCCATTATTGACGCAGATTCGCATTACTAAAGATCAGGTAAGCAATCCATCCATTCTTAAAACTTTTCCAGGCATTGATCATATCATTCATGATGTAGAAAATGTACAAGATGAATATGCGAAATTAAGCAAAGAAATAGAAGAAGCTCAGCTGATTCAACAGAAAGAGTCTTTGGCAAAAGCCAAAAAAGCAGCTCGTCCAAAGGCAACGGTAATACTTATGGTCATTAGCGTTATCTGGATGGGGATAACCTATATCATGAGTATCTTGTGCAAAGATGCCCTGATGGGGGTATTGGTGAGTGGAGGCTACTATAAATTGAATGTTGTCGCTGCACATGAATTCTATCGTTTATTTACAGCGGGTTTTGTTCATGGGGATGTATTTCAGCTGATGGTCAATCTGTTTGTGCTATATAGCGTTGGCAAGGTATGTGAACGCATGTATCAAAAGAAACAATATGTATGGATCTTTTTGGTATCCATTGTCATTGGCAATATATTTGTTTATATATCAGCCGGCAACACGATTAGTTATGGCATGAGTGCTGGTATTGTCGGTCTGATTGCCGCTTATCTTACTGCCTTATTCAGTAATGGCAGCTGGCGGATTCCACTAGTACGTTTTTCGATGATCAAGATTATTTGGTTTGGTCTGTTGATGTTAATCGTATCTGGGGTACCGATGATTGGATGTATGGGCGGTGCTGTGTGTGGACTGTTTATGGGAATATTATTTTCTAGAGGCAGAAAATACATGTTTTTGAAAAATAACATTCGATTATCCGGGGCTTTTTTACTAGTGGCGCTAGCATTTATGATGAGCCAGGTATCTACGGTACAGCCGATTCATAAGGATGTAGATACACAATTAATTGAAGTTTATCGACATACACCGCTTGATGGGTATGCAAATTATTTACAGCGTTGTTTTGAAAAACAATATGCAAAGGAGGAGCTTTCATGAAACGTGAAGATGTATTGACTTGGGATGAGTATTTTATGGGACTGGCGCATTTAAGCGCAAAACGTAGTAAAGATCCCTCTACGCAGGTGGGGGCAGTGATCGTATCAAAAGATCATCGTGTTGTAGGAATAGGATATAATGGATTTCCAAATGGATGCAGTGATGATGAATTTCCATGGGATCGTGAAGGCGAATTCGCACAGACAAAGTATCCATTTGTTGTACATGCGGAATTAAATGCCATTTTAAACAGCAATTCTGATTTGCGTGGATGCAGTATTTATGTATCTTTATTTCCATGTAACGAATGTGCGAAAGCGATTATTCAAAGCGGCATTTCCAGAATTGTCTATGAATCTGATAAATACGCAGATACAGATGGCACAAAAGCAAGTAAACGTATGTTGAAGGCAGCTGGTGTACAGCTGGAACAACTGCCATATCAAATGGAATTGTCTATTCATAAAAAAGACCAATAAAAAAGCGTAAAATTATACATACGCTTTTTTTCATCAAATTTTTAAGTATTGCTTCATAGGGTGTATCCTATTACCCCAAAGCTTTCTTAGTATTCGCAAAGTGAAGCTTTGCGACCTTATATAACTCTTCTTTTCCAAAGCGTTTCACAAAATCACGGATATTTTGATCTACTTTATTACTTGCGCCTTTTAAGAAATGGAAATCATATTGTTTTTCCATCGCGTCAAAGGATAACAGAAAGGCATAGCGGGCAATGATGGATCCACTTGCGACTGCCAGATATTTGTTTTCTGCTTTTGTTTCAAAATGGATATCACGAATGACCTGTGGTTCTTCTTTCAGATAACGATAATAACTTTTTCCTTGTACGAATTGATCGATAATCACAAAATTCGGCCAGTTTTCTACTTTGTTTTTTAGATGTACAAAAGCCTGGTTATGCAGCTTGCATTTAATCGCGACCATATTATCTGTATCATGAATACGGTTATATTTCGTATTGTTTAATATTAATAAACTATGTGGTAGGCGTTCCATCAGCTTTGGTCCCAGCTCACGTATTTTGGTATCGTCCACGGCTTTAGAATCCTGAATGCCTAGTTCACGAAGCCATGCGACATCTTCTTTGGATACATAGCTTGCGCAAACAACAACTGGTCCAAAGTAATCTCCGGTACCAACTTCATCACTTCCACATTGGGGATACAGCTGCTCACGAAAACTGCCTTTTTCTTTTGTGACTTTTTTCTTTTCAATGATGGCATAACTGTCCGCATGATAATCGGCGCCATCTCCTTGAAAAACAACTTTTCCTGATTCATAAGCAGTAATGACACAATCACTTAATTTGATCTGATAGATTGCATAGGGAGGTGTTTTACGCTCCTGTGCCATAGGATAGCGGGCTTTTAAATCCATGATTTCTTTTTTTGATAAAACGACTGTTTTTGTACTCATAAAATACCTCCTCGTGCTTGTTATTTTATCATAAAAACAGGCATCCCGCATATATTTCATATAGAAAATGTGGTAGAATAAGAAAGCAAAAGTAGGTGTTAGATATGAATATTGAACAAAATACATGGTTGATGATCAATCTTGTTGTGGTCATAGTTTTCGCATTATTGTTATTTAGCGGATATAAACAGGGGTTTTTGATGAAACTCATCAGTATCGTTGGATTTGTGGTTGTCGGCATTTTTTCATGGTGGATATCCGCACCGATTTCTCGTATGCTGTCTTTATATCCAAAGAGTCAGCTGCCCATAGAAAATGATTTGATCAGCTCATTTATATATGATAATATCAATCGGTTATTCATCTTTGTGGTGTTATTTGTGATTTTAAATATCGTGATTTTATTTTTGAAGCCACTAATAAAAGCCATCTCTGATATCCCCGTGGTATCCACAATCAATAAGGTAGCAGGTTTGTGTCTGGGTGCGATACAGGCAGTTGTTTTGATGTTTGTGGCAACATTGGTTTTACGACTTCCTTTCATATCCCAAGGCAATACATATGTAGAAGGCAGTCTTTTAAAATATAGTGAACCAATGATGAATACCCTGATGTTTTATGCGAAAGAACCACTACAGCAGATATCCGCTGTATTCGATTTGATCAATGAAAAAGAAACATTAACGAAACAGGAAGTTGAAAATATTCATGACTGGCTTGTTTCACAGAATTTAAAGGAGGAACAGGTAAACGCAATCATGGCGAGCCTGAATAGTGAAAGATGATGAAAGATAAACAGGAAGCATTACAATTAGACGAGGTAAAAGAACAGTTTGTACATCACTGTTCCTTTTCCCTTGGTAAACAAAAAATAAGAGAAGCGTATCCCAATTATGATTTATTGTGGATCAATCGTGAATTAAGAAGAGCGAAGGAAGCGTACGATTTAGTCGTACGTTATGGAAATATGCCTTTTGGCGGTATACATGATGTATCCTTAAGTGTAGAGGATGCGATGAAGGGAATCACAATTCGACCTCAGGAGCTGCGTCAGATAGCAGAAGGAATCCGTGCATCCGAGAGTATGCGTAAATATATGAAAAGCAGTGAAATTGAAACACCATACATACAGGAGCTGGTAGATTCTTTAAGTGATCATATGAAATGTGCAAGCAAAATTGAAGCATGTATCAATGTGAATTATGAAATCTATGATAATGCCAGCAGTGAACTAAAACATATCCGAAAAGCGATGCATACATGTACACAGGAAATTTCCATTAGTGTCCAGCAGTTTATCTCACGCAATGCAAATAAGTTAATGGATACGATTACGACCATGCGTAATGGGCGTACATGTGTGTTAGTGAAAATCAGTGAAAAAAACAGTGTAGAGGGTATGCTGCATGGGGAAAGTGCCAGTGGACAGACCGCATATATTGAACCACGCTCTTTGGTAAATCTGAATAATAAACTACAGAGTCTGATCAGCAAAGAAAAAGAAGAAATTGAAAAGATTTTGGCAATGTTAAGCGCTGAAGTGGCATTGATTGGTCATGAATTATTAGGTAATTTGGATACATATGGTCTGTTAGACAGTATCTTTGCGAAGGGACAGTGGTGTAAACAGTTTGATGGATGTATCGCAAGTATTGAAGAAAAAACAGAGCGATTATATCTTAAATCTGCACGTCATCCCTTGATTGATCCACATCATGTTGTTGCGAATACATATGAAATCACACCACCTTATCACAGTCTGTTGATTACAGGAAGCAATACAGGTGGGAAAACGGTAACTTTAAAAACGATTGGTTTGTTTGCGGCCATGAGTATGGCAGGTTTTCCAGTCGCTGCTCAGGAAGCGATATTTCCAATGTTTGATGGTATCTTTGTGGATATTGGAGATGATCAATCTATTCAAGAATCTTTATCCACATTCTCTTCCCATATTTCTAAAATGGCATATATCGTTGATCATGCAGGACCAAAATCACTTGTATTATTAGATGAATTAGGCAGTGGGACAGATCCAAAAGAGGGAGAACCGCTGGCAGTTGCGATATTAGATGATTTACGTCAGAAACATGCGATGGTCATTGCGACAACACATTATTCCGCACTTAAAACATATGGCGCAGATCATGAGGATGTATTATTGTCCAGTGTGGAATTTGATATGGAGCATCTTCGTCCAACGTATCATTACATTCAGGGAATCTCTGGAACATCCAATGCTTTTGAAATCGCAAAACGTTATGGCTTAAAAGATGCCATCCTGCAAGAAGCACGCAAACGCAAGGAAGCGTCTAAGACTAGAGGGGAAGAAGCGATGGAACAGCTGGAAGCTTCTTTGATGGAAAATCACGAATTAAAACAGCAGCTGGAAGAAAAACTGGAAGATGTACGAAAGCTTCAAAAACAGCTGCAGGATGAAAAAACAAAACTGCAGAATGAAAAACAGAAAATTTTAGATGAAATCAAGGAAAAAGCAGAAAGCCGTCTTGAAGAACGTTTAAAAGAAGCAGATGATATCATTGATCTGTTGAAGGAAATGAAAACAGACGCAAAACCACATGAAATCAATGAATTAAAAGGCGCATTACGTTCACTTGATGAAGAGGAAGAAGAAGTCATTGAAAAGAAGAAAGAAACATTCACAATCGGTGATTATGTGAAAATTGATAAACTGAATTACTATGGAGATATCATCTCCATCAATAAAGAAAAAGTATGTGTCATGACCAATGGAATGAAAATGAACACGACCATACATGATATATCCAAGGCAGTAAAACAGGTAGAGAAGAAAAAGAAAAGTAAAGGCTACAGTAAAAGTGGTGTGAAATCTTTTTCCATGGAAGTCAATGTTATCGGTATGCGTGTTGCGGAAGCAATTCCCATTATTGATAAATATTTGGATAATGCATGCCTTGCGAAAGTTTATCGTGTACGTATCATTCATGGCATGGGTACTGGGAAACTACGTGCCGGCGTACATGATTATCTAAAACATAATGCAAGAGTGGAAAGCTTTGTCATGGGTGGACAAGGTGAAGGCGGCCTTGGCGCAACCGTTGTGACCTTAAAGCAGAAGAAGTAGGTGATCACATATGGCCAATATGGCAAAAATACAGGATAAACTGGCAATTCTGCCAGCACTTCCCGGCTGTTATCTGATGAAAAATAAAGATGGAGATATCATCTATGTCGGAAAAGCCAAAAAACTAAAGAATCGTGTGCGTCAGTATTTTGTGGGCGCACATGATTTTAAGACAACTCGTCTGGTTTCTAATATTGATGATTTTGAATATATCGTTACAGGCAGTGAAAAAGAAGCCCTTTTATTGGAAATCAATCTGATTAAAAAGCATACACCTCCCTATAACATCATGTTTATGGATGATAAGACCTATCCCTATCTGAAACTCACAAAAGAAAAAGCACCAGTGCTTAAGGTGGTACGCAATACCAAAGATAAAAAGGCAGAATACTTTGGACCATTTCCTGATTCTGGGGCAGCATGGGAAACAGTAAAGCTGTTAAACCAGCTGTATCCTTTACGCAAATGTAAACGTCTGCCAAAAAAAGAATGTCTGTATTTTCATATGGGACAATGCCTTGCGCCCTGCGTAAATGAGATTGATCCCAAAACATATCAGGATATGGCCGCAAATATTCGTAAGTTTTTAAAAGGCGATGTAAGGGATATTTTAGATACGCTACAGAAAGAAATGGAGGAAGCAAGTGAAAACCTGTTGTTTGAGAAAGCACAGGAGAAGCTTGATTTGATCCATGCGATTCATCATGTCACAGCCAAACAGCAGATTGACTTTAAAGATCGTAAGGACAGGGACGTATTTGGCTATTATGTAGACAAGGGCTATATCTCGATTCAAGGCTTCTTTGTACGTGGGGGAAAGCTGTTAGAGCGTACTTTGTCCATCGAGCCATTATATGAGCGGGAAGAGGATGCTTTTGTGTCCTTTGTTGCCCAATATTATAGCGCAAATCCATTGCCACAGGAGATTTTAATACCAAAAGAATATGATATTACCCAGCTGGAGGAAATTCTGGATCCTAAGATTTTACAGCCGGTACGCGGAGATAAATTAAAGCTGGTAGAAATGGTACTAGCCAATGCGAAAAATGCCCATGAACAAAAATTTGAACTGGTAGAACGTAAAGAAAGTCGTAAAGAAGAAGCGATGGCACAATTATCCAACCTTCTACAAAAAGAAATCCACCGTATCGAAATCTTCGATAACTCTCACATATCCGGTTCTTTTAATGTCAGCGGC
>OGXN01002093.1_pt1 | contig 15756 bp, 11 predicted proteins | sample 1576281 | NCBI WGS metagenome assembly OGXN01 (sample SAMEA3541494, study PRJEB24748) | human gut metagenome | biome: human gut; feature: human-associated habitat; material: faeces | place: China | collected 2012
TTCTCCAGTTCTTCCGTTTCGCTGTAATCATCAACAAGATCACTTTCTGTATAAACATCAGGATCATTTGCACGATCAGCAAATGCGAATTTCAACAATACTGGCGTAACCACAGTAGTCAATACAACCATGATGATGATTGGTCCAAAGAAATCTGGATTCATTAGTCCCACTGCCATACCTTTGCTGGCAACAATCAATGCGACCTCACCACGGGAAATCATACCAATACCAATACGTAAACTCTGAATATTTTCATAATGGCAGATTTTCGCACCTAGACCACATCCAATAATTTTGGTTAGAATTGCGATAATCATCAATAAAACAGAGAAGATCACAATACTGCTTGTCATTTCAGGCAATACGACCTTTAAACCAATACTTGCGAAGAATACTGGTGAAATCAACAAGTAAGACAATGTTTCAATACGCATTGTCACATAGGTTGCTTTGCTTGTACCTGAGATAATCAAACCGGCAATAAAGGCACCTGTGATATCTGCGACACCAAAGAATTCTTCTGCACAATAGGCAAACAATAAACAGAAGGCAAATGAGATGATAGAGAATCTTCTTCTCACCTTATCATCACGATCAAACCATTTTTCAATCAGTTTTCTTGCGATCAGTCCAATAATGACACTACATACAAAGAAGGCAACGATCTTCATCAATACAACGGCAAGATTTACACTTGTATCCGCCATACCTGTAATAATGGTTAATGCAACAATACCTAAAATATCATCAATTAAGGCAGCTCCTAAAATGGCATTACCACTAGGTGTGCTTAATTTACCCATTTCTTTCAATGTTTCTACACTGATACTAACGGATGTTGCTGTTAAAATAACGCCAATGAACATGTTTTGTAAGAATGCATTATCGCCTGTGTTATAGAAACTTGCCAGGAAATATCCCGCCACAAGAGGCACCAATACCCCAATCAAGGCGATCACAAAACTGCTCTTTCCACTTTTCTTCAATTCACTGATATCTGTTTCCAGACCTGCCGAGAACATCAATACGATGACACCGATTTCCGCTATCTGATCGGTAAAGGCAGATTCGTGAACGAAGTCCAATACTGCTGGTCCTAAGATAATTCCAGCCACCAATGCTCCAACGACCTGTGGCATTTCAATCTTTCTGGTCAATAAACCAAAAAACTTTGTGCTCAACAGAATCAATGCAACATCTAATAAATATCTGTAAGATTCCATGCTATACTCCACTCTCTTTCAACTTAGCCTTGATTATTATACATCGCTTTTTTGAAAATGCAATTCTTTTTGTGAAAAAAATCGAATTTTTCACTATACTATTTTTGCATAACATCTAAAAATATCGATATAATGCTACATCTTCGAGTGTAAACGTTTTTTGATCTAATTGTTTTATAGATGGATAATCCTTTGTAAAGTGAAAGCTTACCTGATATGCGCATAATGCCTGATAAGTAATGACATCCTTTTTCCCGCCATATTTTACATCTCCTAACAATGGATGCTTTAAATACGCCATGACTGCACGTATCTGATGGCTCTTCCCTGTCAATAATGAAACCTCCACAAGACTTTTTCCATCTTTTTCTTTTAAGACACGATACCCTGTTTCAATACGTTGATAGCCTTCTTTCGCATAAGGTATGATATCTGCTTTGTTATGCTCCATCTTTTTATGATATAACACCAGATGATCCTGTTTTTTCTTTAAACTGCCTTCCACAATACATAAATATCGTTTATCTAGCTCTCTTTCACGTATTACCTCATTCATCTGGCGCAGCGCTTCACTGGTTTTAGCACAGATGACGATTCCTTGAGTATTGCGATCGATGCGATGACATAAGGCAGGCGCAAAGCTTTGTTCCTTATCAGGATCATACTCCCCTTTTCTATATAAATAATGCAAAAGACGATCTGCTAGATTATCCTGCAGTTGACTGGTATCACTGTGTGCAAGCAAGCCAACCGGCTTATTCACAATGATAAGGGCTTCATCTTCATATATAACATCTAAGTCTGATGGCAGCTTGGTAAACGCCCGCTCTTTTTTTGACTCAAAAAATTCCTCTGGGATAAAACACTGCATCACATCTCCCTCTTGCAGCCGCTGGGATATTTCACAACGTTTCCGATTCACTTTGATTTTCTTATTTCTTATATATTTATACATCAGACTTTTTGGCATATCTTTCATTGTTTTCATGATAAATTTATCTACACGCTGATCTGCATCATTTTTTCCGATAACGATTTCTCTCATTTATACCACTCACTTTCCCAAGTACCTTAAAAGTATACCACAAAACTTACCATATGCTTTTGTTTCTTACGAATTCCTTATCTCCTCTTTGTTTTTTTCTTTAAATCATATACAATGTAGGAAGTGTGAAAGGGTGTCGCTCATGTATCAAATACAATTGTCTGTTAGAAATCTGGTGGAGGCGCTATATCTTGGTGGTGATTTAGTGTCTACATCACAAAGTATGGAACGTGCCAATTTAGGAGCCAGGATTCATCGACAGATCCAGTCAAAATATGGAGAACATTATCAAAGTGAAGTCTATTTAAAAATCACAAGTGAACTGGAAGATTTCTGTTTTACCATCGATGGACGTGCCGATGGCATCTGTATAGATGATGACAAGGTATTGATTGATGAAATCAAAACCACCTATGTGCCTTATGATGAAATCGATGAATCACATTTTGTCCACTTTGCGCAAGCCTATATTTATGCTTATATCTATGCACTTGATTATGATATCAAAGAGCTGGATGTACAGATCACATATTATCAATTAGAAATCAATGAAGTGAAATGCTTCCTGCATCATAAGACTTTTGATGAACTGGAAAGCTTTTATTTTGATACCCTTAAACAGTATTTAAAATGGGCGAACCTGAAAAAAGATGTGATAGAAACATCACAAGCTTCCTTAAAGCAGTTACATTTCCCCTTTTCTGATTATCGCAAAGGACAGCGCCAGTTTGCTGTTGCGGTATACAAAACCATTCTAGATAAAGATATCCTGTTTGCACAGGCGCCCACCGGTATAGGAAAAACGATTTCTACCTTATTTCCAGCATTAAAAGCCATCGGAGAAAAGAAATGTGAAAAGATATTTTACCTATGTGCCAAAAATATAACCGCATCTGTGGCTTATGATACCATCTCCTTGATTTATGATCAGGGTGTTCGCTTTAAAACCGTTGCCATCACCGCAAAGGATAAAATCTGTTTTTTAGAAGAACGCAATTGTGATTCTAAACACTGTCCATATGCGAAGGGATATTTTGATCGCTGTCAAGATGCATTATATGAACTAGTGTCACAAAATGATTTTATTGAAAAGGATATTGTGTGCAATGTTGCACAGGACCATATGGTCTGTCCATTTGAATTAAGTCTGGATGCTTCTTTATATGCGGATGTGATCGTATGTGATTATAATTATGTTTTTGATCCAAGGGTTTATTTAAAACGTTTCTTTACAGAAAAAGGAAATTATGTTTTTTTGGTCGATGAGGCACATAATCTTGTGGAGCGTGCAAGAGAAATGTATAGTGCTTCCTTATATTTATCTAATTTTGAAGATGCGAAAAAGCTGTTGCCAAAAGATCGTAAACTGGTATATAACAGTATACAAAATATCATCCGGCTCTTAAAGAAAATACGCAAAAGCTGTGAAGAAGAAGATAATTTCCAATATTATCCGGTTCTGGATGAAACCTTATTATCCACGATCAGTAACTTTTGTGAGCATCTGGATGCATATTTTCAAAGTGAACATGATGAACAACATGATGATACGTTAAAACAATTATATTTTGATTGTATCAATTTTGGGAAAATCGCTGATTTCTTTGATGAACACTTTGTTTATTATATCGCAGTGGAAGGCAAGGACTGCATGGTGAAACAGTTTTGTATGAACCCAGTCCATCCAATATCTGATATATTAAAGAAAGGGCGTTCTACGATTTTCTTTAGTGCTACCTTATCTCCCATCGATTACTATTTAACTTTATTGGGTGGTGATGAAAACACCAAACGATTATCACTGCCCTCTCCATTTGATGCGAAGAATTGTTGTTGTATGATCGCCAATCAGATTTCAACCAAATATGCCAAACGGCAAGCCTCTTTGCCAGCGCTTGTTTCCATGATTTATGCCAGTGTATCTATGAAAGCCGGCAACTATATTGTATTTGCGCCAAGTTATGCCTATATGCATCAGATCTATGAGGCTTTTGTGAAATGTTATCCCCATATCAAAACAACCCTACAGGCACAAAATATGAGTGAAAAAATGAAAGAAGAATTTTTATCTTCCTTTGATCAAAGTGATTCCCTGCATGTTTATTTCTGTGTCATTGGTGGTATGTTTTCTGAAGGAATCGATTTGAAACAGGAACGTTTGATTGGTGCGATCATCGTAGGTGTTGGCCTTGCGCAAATCAATCCCCAACAGGATTTGATCATGCACCATTTTGATGAAATCAATCACATGGGATTTTCTTATGCCTATCAATTTCCCGGCATGAACAAGGTCTTACAATCAGCTGGCAGAGTCATTCGTTCTAGTGCTGATAAAGGTATGATTTTATTGATTGATGAACGTTATACAACCAATCGCTATTTATCCTTATTGCCACCACATTACCGTCATTTTAAAACCGTATCTAGGCCAGAAGATGCGATGCATATCTTACAAGATTTTTGGAGGTCCACATGAAATATCATAAATCAATTCCCATCGTTTTTCTTAGCCTGTCTATGCTTTTTATAGGATATTATGCCCTGTTATCCATCAGTTATGGAATCAATGGCATTACCTTTTCCTGGACATGGCTTTGTATGGGCATCCTGTTATTCGGGATTGCTATCTTTGAAATAATCAAAAAGCGCCATCTGTTATCGTATTTTCCTAAAGTTCTTCGTATCCTGTTTATTATCTTTATGGTAACTTCCCTTGGTATATTCACAATCAAGGTGGGGGCGATTGTAAAGTGTGGTCAGCATGTATCCAAAACCCAGTATGATACAGTGATTGTATTGGGTGCTCAGTTAAAAGGCGAACAGATATCACGTTTACTGCGCTATCGTTTGGAAGCAGCTTTAAAATTCCATGAACAATATCCAAATGCGACCATCATTGTCAGTGGAGGCCAGGGGCCATTAGAATCACGAAGTGAAGCAAGCGCCATGAAGGCATGGCTGATACAGCATGGTATTGAAGAATCACAGATTCTTATGGAAGATCAAAGCCGTAATACAAATGAAAACTTTGCGTTTAGTAAAAAGCTGTTAAAAAAAGACACTCCAGTGAGTGTCATATCCAATGATTTCCACATGTATCGTGCCAATGTACTGTGTAAACAAAATGGCATGCAATGTGCATTATACCCTGCGAAAAGTGATTTTGATTTATCTTTTAATTTCTATTTCCGTGAATTCTTTGGTGTGATCAAAGATCAATATCTAACAAAACTGCAGTAGCCATTCCTGGGCTTGTTTCATCGTATCTACGCTTGGACACCCGGTATTCTGCAGTTTTTCTTTATGTTCATGACCATCCGCAATCAACAGACAATGACATCCTGCATTTGCTGCGACTTCACTATCATGTACACTATCACCGATAAAGATGGTTTCTGCTTTACATAAGCCTGCCTTTTCCACAAAGTTCTTTGCTAATTCTGCCTTTGAATGCGCATGAATATTATCTAGTCCCTTGATATCCTCAAAATAAGGAGTGATATCGTATTGTGCCAGCTGTTCCTTTAAAAAGCTGATATCACTTGCACTCAATAAATACTGGTGAACACCTCGTGCCTTCATCATCTCTAGTGTTTCCATTACATCACGATGTAGCTCACAATCAAGTGAATGTGGCTGATAATAATCCATATATTGTTTTGCCAATTGTGAAAATGGCGTTTTATCAAAATCAAATCCTACTTTTTTGTAATATTCAATGACTGGGAATTGAAAATACCGGCGATATTCTTCTTTTTCAAGAACTAATGGCAAATGCTGTGCTTCTAACAGCTGGTTTAATGCTTCCATACTGATATCGATATCATCTAACAGCGTTCCATTCCAGTCCCAGATTATATTTGTAATCTTCATAAATTCACCTCACTCATGTTATTATACCATGTGCAAAGGAAAATATGATAATGAATTCTTAGTGTTTTATTTGTGAAACTGGTGAGTATGTAGATGTCAGCCAGCCATTCATCAAATGATTTACTTCTTCCATGGTTTCCAATTCATCGTCATTGATTCCCAAACCATGTAGATAGATACCATCGTGTATCTGTTGTTTTAAATGGTCCTCATATACATCCTGATGCATGGCATCTAAATAATAAGAGGATACTTGTTTGCCTTTAAAATCATACCAGCTTAAAAACTGTTTCATTGATTCAGAGGTATCATCCTGATGTGCAATATCGCCTAATAATATCAGATCAAAATTGTCCGCATCCGGTACCTGCGCATGATCAATGTCATAAAGTGAGATATCCATTTTTTGATTGATACGCTCTGTAAGAATATGTAGACGTTTTATTTCATCATGATAAAGCACCAATATTTTCTTATCATGGTTTATATTTGTGCGTGTGATTTCTAAATGCCGGGGTTCTTGTTTGGGAATCGTTTGAAAAATCCCTGAAGATACACAAATAATCACCCATATTTGTAGTAAAAGTTTCATATTATCCCTCCATCAAGCTGTATCATATCAGATCAATCCCTCATATTTTGTCAAAGAAAAAGACCTTGCGGTCTTTTATTCATCATAATCAAAGTCAAAATCATATGCATCTCTTTGGTTATCTTCCTCTTCATCATAACGACAGTTTCTTAAACACTGACGATATTGTGCACGACAGCGGTCCTCACATGTTGGACGTTTTGGTGGACATGGTCTTGGTGGGCAAGGTCTAGGTGGACATGGTTTTGGACGACAGTTGCACGCATTGTTTCCACATCCACAACTACACTGGCTGCCACAGCCACAATTTGAAGAATTACCACAGTTTGGTTTCTGATTACAGCAGTGATTATTTCCACAGCCTGGACGGAATGTATTCTGGCACGCACAACGTCTGCGAGAATTGTTACAGCCACATCCCTGATTTACTAAAATACGTTCCCCATTACGATTACAGCTATTCATGTTATCATTTGAACAGTTACATCTTGAACTATACACGAAAGATTCCTCCTTTATCAATGAGATTTTCTATCCATCTCAATTTACTATATGCAAACCCGGTAATTTGCCTTAGGCATATCTCATTCATCAAAAGAAAAAGAGGTACATTTACCTGTGATAGTAAAAAATACCTCTTGCCATACCTAATGTATTGCCTTTTAACAAATATTGTTTCAGATTTCGCTGAAGACTGGTAGTTTCAGGATAATCTGCGATATCCATTACATCGCCAAAGATGCGTTCTTCACCCTGATGACAGGATTCATCAATTTCATAAATATGAAATAATGATTGAAAACGTAAGATATTACAATCCTTTGTCAACATTTTTTGTAAAGCAGGATGTAGTAACCAGCTTTCGCCCCAAAACCATGCGCCTTCCATATGATAAAAGGACAACGCCTGATTTAAAGATCTGATACAATCTTCATACACCAGTGCTTCTCCTTGTGCCACATGAATTTCAATTACCTCATCCCCCTGTTTTTTATGATAAGCAGGGATATCTTTAGTCAAATGAATCTTTTGAAAAGCTAATCGTCCCAAACGGAAAACTTCCATACAAATATGAAACCTTAACCAGATAACTTCATCAATTCCCCATTCATGAAATGTAGCATAACAGTTTTGACACCATAGAGTGATATCATAAAATGTATCCTTATAAACACGTTCCTCGATTCCTAACGCATCATAATCATCTTTGATATCAGCGGCTAATTCCAATATTAAACGTAAAGAAAACAAACGGTGTTGATGTTGTTTTCTACAGTAATCCAGAAATAAAGCTTCTTGTGTACATAGCCTTTTTCCCTCTTTCTTCATCTGTTCCGTAAAAGGATAAGCAAGCGCTGCTTCATAAGCTTCCAAAGGCAGGCTGATTAATTTTGCCAATGTTGAAATCTTCATATCATTCCTCCAGCATAGCCGCAAATACATCTAGTTTTGTATAACGGTTCACACAGAATCTAGGTAATGCGTAATCATCATCCGATATGACTGCTTTTCGATTTTCATTAAACCCAAATGCTAATTTTACACCCTTCTTCTTTAACACCTTTTTCGCAAGTGGATTGCTGTGTCCATAAGGATAGGCAAGGTATGTTCCATCCACAAGTGCATTGCTTTGTGTAATATCTTTGATTAATTCTTTTTCACTTTTTTGATCAATCGCAAATCCTTTATCTTTATGATGTAAATCATATGTATGAGAATAGAAATCAAGAGAAGATGCTTTGATATCAGCTAAGGAAGCGTGCTGACGTTTGGTATGATCATATGGTCCATGTTCTTTGATATCGGAAGCAATCGCAAAAACAGTACCATGAAACCCATAGCGCTTAAGTATTGGCTCTGCATAATGAATGGTTGATAAAAAGCCATCATCAAATGTCAATACCACACTTTTTTCAGGGATTTTTTTACCTTCTTTTTTCCATGCATAGACCTCATCCAGGGTTAAGCTCTGATATCCATGATCATATAAGTACTTCATCTCTTCTTCAAAAGTGGAAAGTTTTGTGACCCACATATTGCCTTTAAAATGGGTTTCAGCCTCATGATCTGGCGCAATATGATGAAAGCCAAGAATCGCAAGCCTTGTATTATCTTTATGCATTCCCGCATAAAATAAATACAATAATAGTGCAGCACAAATAATGATACAGGTCATACGTCTTTGTTTTAACATCATCGCATAACCTTTCTCATCAGCTGTTCTTTCCATTTTTTATATGGATAATAGCGAAATGGCAGATCGATCAGATTTGATTTTTTCACAATGGAGCGCATATGGGAGAACGTTAAAAAGGAATCATATCCATGGTATGCTCCCATGCCACTTTTTCCAACACCACCAAAGCCCATATAGCTACTGGCAAGATGAATGATCGTATCATTGATACAGCCACCGCCAAAACTGCATTCTTTTAAGACTTTTTTCTCGTGTTCTCTGTTTGTGGTAAACAGATATAATGCCAATGGATGCTCCTTTGAATGAATGAAGTGGATAGCCTCTTGCAGGCTGTCATAAGTAACAACAGGCAGAATGGGCCCAAAGATTTCTTCCTGCATGATCTTTGCGTGCAGATCAGATACTTCCATAATGGTAGGTTCTATTTGTAGACGTTCTCGATTCATACGACCACCACAACAAATGGTTCCCTGATGTAGATAAGCGCATAACCGATCAAAATGTTTTTCATTTATGATACGTGGATAATCTGGATGATGAATAGGATCATCTCCTAGTGCTTTTTGTATTTCATCATGCATATAACAGATGAGTTCATCTTTGATGGAGCGATGAACCAATATATAATCAGGAGCGACACATGTTTGTCCGGCATTTAACAATTTTCCAAACACAATACGCTTTGCCCCCCGTTTAATATTTGCACTTTCATCTACGATACAAGGACTTTTTCCACCTAATTCAAGGGACACCGGTGTTAGGTTTTGACTGGCTTTTTCAAGTACCAGTTTTCCCACCTGTGTTCCTCCGGTAAAGAAGATATAATCAAAATGCTGATTTAGCAGTTGAAGATTTTCTTCCCGTCCTCCTTCCACCACCGTGATATATTCTGAAGGAAAGTATGCTTCTATCATTTCTTTGATGACATGTGCGGTATGTGGAGCATATGCACTTGGTTTGATGACGACAGTATTACCTGCTGCGATTGCGCCAATCGTCGGCTCCAAACAAAGCTGGAACGGATAGTTCCATGGTGCCATTATCAAAACCACACCATAAGGCTGTGGCACAACAAAACTAACCGATGGAAAATGTACCAATGGTGTTTTTCTTCTGCTTGGTTTTGAAAAATCATCTATATGACGCAGCTGAAAGGTTAACTCCTCCAACACCAAACCGATTTCACTCATAAAATCCTCTGTGGAGGATTTATGTAAATCTTTGTATAACGCTTCTTCAATAGCCTTTTGATAGTTTCGAATTGCTTTACGAAGTGTACGCAGGGCTTGTTTTCGATATGCGATATCCTTTGTTTGATTACTTTGGTAAAATGTACGCTGATTTGCGATCGTTGTTTCTATATTCATAAATATTCACCTGTATTCTATAAAAAATAACACATCTAAGTATATCATATTTATAGACCTTTGAACGTAAAGATTTATGTACGTGTGAAAGAAGTTGAATTTTTTACTTACAAACACGAAGAATTAAAGTATAATGAAAGCAAGAGGTGATACAAATGAGTATGAGAGGAATTTATAGTTCTGTAACAGATATCAGAAGAAAGGTCTTTACAGAAATTGCCCGTTTGGCATATGAAGGCGGCGATTATGCGACGAAAATCGAACAGCTGCCTTATAAAATTTTACCTGGAGAACGCGCAACTTATCGTGACTCTATATTTCTGGAACGAGCAATCGTTGGGGAACGTTTACGTTTAGGTATCGGTCTGCCATTAAGAAGAATGGATGAACATGCGCCCCTTTCTGAAGGTATTGAAGAAAGTGCAATCGCAGAAAAATACTATGATGATCCATTGATCAATATTATTAAATTCGCATGTAATGCCTGTCCTGACAACAAGGTCGTTGTGACAGATATGTGCCAGGGATGTCTTGCACACCCTTGTAAAGAGGTTTGTCCAAAAGATGCCATTTCTATCGTGAATGGAAAATCTGTGATTGATCAGGATAAATGTATCAAATGCGGACGTTGTATCAATGTATGTCCATATAGTGCCATTCATAAATTAGAACGCCCATGTGCGAGAAGCTGTGGTATGGATGCCATAGGTTCTGATGAATTTGGACGTGCAGAAATCGATCATGATAAATGTGTATCCTGCGGTATGTGTCTTGTGAATTGTCCATTTGGGGCAATCGTTGATAAAGGACAGATTTTCCAAACAATTCATGCCATCAAAGAAGGCATTGATGTATATGCAGCGATTGCGCCAGCATTTGTTGGTCAATTTGGTGCCGGTGTTACACCAGAAAAAGTAAAGGGTGCTTTAAAAGAACTGGGCTTTAAGGATGTTGTGGAAGTTGCGATCGGTGCCGATTTGTGTACAGTAGAAGAAGCAGAAGACTTCTTAAATAAAGTACCAAATGAACAGCCGTTTATGGCAACCAGCTGTTGTCCTGCCTGGTCTGTAATGGCTAAAAAACTCTTCCCGGATTTCAAGCCTTATATTTCCATGGCTTTAACACCTATGGTATTGACCGGCCGTTTGATTAAAAAAGAACATCCAAATGCGAAAGTTGTCTTTATCGGTCCTTGTGCAGCGAAAAAACTGGAAGCCAGTCGAAAGAGTGTACGAAGCGATATTGACTTTGTACTGACTTTTGAAGAAGTCATGGGTATGTTTGAAGCAAAAGGTGTAGATCTTGCGATGGCACCTGTGGAGGCTCCATTTGAAGAAGGTACTGCCAATGGACGTGGATTTGCGATCAGTGGTGGTGTCGCAGGTGCTGTAAAACAATGTATCCAAAAAGAACACCCAGAGAAAGAAGTTCTGATTGACAGCGCTGAAGGATTGAAAAACTGTCGTACAATGTTAATGATGGCAAAAGCCGGTAAACGTAATGGTTATCTATTAGAAGGTATGGCATGTCCTGGTGGATGTGTTGCTGGTGCTGGTACATTACAGCCGGTAATAAAATCCAGTGCATTAGTTAAAAAATATACCAGTGAAGCAGAAAAGAAACTGGCATTTGAAAGTGAACATTTAGATAACTTGGAATTATTGACAAAAGAGTAAAATGAAAAGAAAGTGATATTTCCGTGTTAAATATCACTTTTCCTTTTTTATGATATGATAAGAAAAGATTGTTCATACTATTACATGAAAAGTGAGGTTATTTCCTATGCAGAATTATGGTTATTTTAAAGTTGCCTGTGCAACTCCTGCTTTAACAATTGGTGATGTACATGCCAATACACAAGAAATATTACATATTATTTCCACATGTGATCAGGATGTCCGCCTTATTGTATTCCCGGAATTGAGTCTTTGTGGATATACCTGTCAGGATTTACTGTATGAAAATATTCTGATGGACAGTATGGAAGAAGCGATTTTTAAAATCTGTCAGGAAAATACATCAGATGCCATCATCGTGATTGGCTGTGCCCTTCGTCAGTATAATCATTTATATAACTGTGCTGTTTTCATACATCAGCATTCAATATTAGGCATCGTTCCTAAGACATATCTGCCTAATTACAACGAATTTTATGAAAAACGCTGGTTTTCAAGTGCAGATTCCTGTATTGATGATGATATCTATCTACATGGACAGCGCATTCCTTTTTCCTCCAGGATTCTGATTCACGATGAAACAAGTGGTGCGATTATTGGCGCAGATATCTGTGAAGATTTATGGGTACCTATTCCTCCAAGCACCTACCATACATTACATGGAGCCAATGTAATTGTGAATTTAAGTGCCAGCAATGAAACCATCGGTAAAAAAGAATATCGCAGAAATATGATTTTATCACACAGTACAAAATGTATGTGTGGCTATGTGTATGCATCTGCTGGCATTGATGAAAGTACCAGTGATCTGGTTTTCAGTGGTCATGCGATTATCGCAGACAACGGCTATTTGGTTCATGAATCAGAAATATTCCATCGTAATAAACTAACCTATGGTGAAATTGATTTAGAAAAGCTAAAAAATGACCGGTTGCGTTTTTCTACCTATATGGAGCTTTCTGAAAAAAAGGACTATCAATTTATCACTTGTCAAACAAAACCTGTTACACAAAAGCTGGAACTTATACGTACCATTGATCCCTATCCTTTCGTTCCAAAAGATGAAGCAGTTAGAAAAGATCGCTGTATGGATATTTTACATATGCAGGCTACCGGATTGGCTCAGCGTCTGAAGAAAATCAACTGCAGCCAGTTGATTATAGGTATTAGCGGTGGTTTAGACAGCACCTTAGCTTTGATTGTCGCAAAAATCGCATTTGATATGAATGGTTATGACACAAAAGGAATTCTAGCTGTTACCATGCCAGGCTTTGGTACCAGCGAGCGTACATTACATAATGCCCAAGCATTAATGGAGGCTTTACATACCACCCAAAAGAACATTGATATTCGTAAAGCATGCGAACTTCATTATAAAGATATTGAGCATGATGCCACATCTTTGGATATCACTTTTGAAAATGTACAGGCAAGAGAGCGTACACAGATATTAATGGATCTAGCGAATCAACATCATGGTATCGTCTTAGGTACAGGTGATTTAAGTGAATTAGCACTTGGATGGTGTACTTATAATGGTGATCATATGTCCATGTATGCAGTCAATGCTTCCATCCCTAAAACACTGATTCGCTATCTGCTGGTTACATATGCACATTACTGTCGTATACAAAGTGATCAAAAACTTGCGGATATTTTAGATGATATCTGCGATACTCCGGTTTCACCTGAATTATTGCCACCAAAAGAGAATGGTGAAATTGCGCAGATCACAGAAGATGCTATTGGTTCCTATACATATCATGATTTCTTTTTATACCATATGCTGCGAAATCATTTTTCGCCTGATAAGATTTATCAGTTGGCTTTACTTGCTTTTGGTGAAGCCCATAAAGCAGATATCAAAAGTACCCTTAAAACTTTTTATCACCGCTTTTTCACCCAGCAGTTTAAACGAAACTGTATGCCTGATGGTGTAAAAGTAGGAAGTGTATGCCTTTCCCCAAGAGGTGACTGGCGTATGCCAAGTGATGCCAGCGCAGATTTATGGCTAAAAGAAGTTGACCAGTTATAAAAAAACAAGAGATTTCTAAAATGACTGTATTTTCCTCAATCATTTAAGAAATCTCTTTTTATAATGAAACATCTTCTTCTTGAAACGTATGATAAAACTCCATAAAATCTTTCATGCATAATGGTTTAGCATAATAATATCCCTGAATTTCATCACAGCCTGCTTCTTTTAGGAAAGCTACTTCCTTTTCTGTTTCCACACCTTCTGCCACTGTATGGATGTGCAAACTTTTCGCCATAGAAAGAACTCCTTTGATAATTTCAAAGCTTCGTTCTTTGTTTTCCTTTTCTGCACGGAAGAATACCTGATCCACTTTCATTTCATCAATTGGAATATCCTTCAACATATTTAAAGAAGAATAGCCGCTGCCAAAGTCATCCATCGCAATCAAAAAGCCATGATGCTGCAGTTCTTTGATAATCGAACGCAGTTCTTCACTATGATCATAAATAACATTTTCTGTGATTTCAAATTCAATCATAGAATGTTCTATATGATGACGATTTACCAGTTCTACAATTTTATTGGCAAAACCTGGTTTAAAGATATACATACGGGAAAGATTGACAGATATACGAATTGGCATTTTTTCTTCTTTCTGCCAGTTCTCTAGCACCCGACAAACCTCTTCTATCATATACATATCTAGTTTTTCAAGAAAGCCGTTTCGTTCAAATAATGGAATAAAGCGATAAGGTGGAATCAATCCATACACTGGAGAATTCCAGCGAACCAATGCTTCTGCCGCATGTATTTTCTTATCTTTCAACGTTACTTTTGGTTGTAGATAAATTTTAAATTCACTTGCTTCCAATGCACTTTCCATTAAACTTTCCATCCGTTTTTCATCAAGCTGCATTTCATACATTTCATGAGAGAAGAAACTAAAGGTTTCTGGTGTATCTTTGATACGTTTTTTCGCATACGCACAACGATCATGACATTTACCAATATCTTTATCACTTTCTTCAATCATATAGATTCCGATCTTATACTCTAAATTAAACATACTGAACATACCTTTGCTGGCATACTTGATAGCTTCGATAATATGATTTATACGTTTGATGATTTCTTCTTCAGTTTTTGTATGCAGTAAAAGAATATAGCGATCCCCAGATATGCGTGAACATGCCTCTTCTTTTGTACATTGTTCCTCACAGGCATTCATGATGATACATAAAAGTTTATCCCCACCCTGATAGCCATAAATTTCATTAAATAATTTAAAATCTCTGACATCTGCTTCAATCAGGGTATATTCATTGCCAACACCTTGATCTAATAACGCCTGAACTTTTAAACGGAAACGATTATAATTGTAATGTCCTGTTAATTCATCATAGAACACCAGCTCTTCCATTTTTTTATCAGCTTTATTTCGTGATATATAAATATATATGATAATTGCGATAAACAATACTGCCAATAACAGCCATGTTACAATCGCCATCTTCAGAAAATAATTGATTTGCGTTGATACCACATTACTTGGCACAATGGATAAAATATACCAGTTATTGATATCTAAGCGATGAAATGCAAGATAACGATGTTCTTTATCAGGTGTAATAAATTCTTCTACACCGGTTTTTTCGTTTTTCATCTGACTTACATCAAAGTTATCCACAAAATTCAATTTTGTGATAGAATCAATACTCTGCTTACGATTTTTACTATGACTGGATATAACAATTTTCCCCTCTTCATTCTCCCATAAAAACAGACTGCCCGACACAGACTTT
>OGXN01002104.1_pt1 | contig 15619 bp, 8 predicted proteins | sample 1576281 | NCBI WGS metagenome assembly OGXN01 (sample SAMEA3541494, study PRJEB24748) | human gut metagenome | biome: human gut; feature: human-associated habitat; material: faeces | place: China | collected 2012
TTGCCGCGTCGCTGCTGGCTTGCGGCGAGCAGCCGGCCAGCCCTGCGGCTCCGGCGGCCATGGCGGCTGTGGCGCCCAAGCCTAGAAACGCGCGGCGGGACAGCCCTCGTTCATTGCGTGACATGGTCATGTCGTCCTCCCTGTTCGAAGTGTTCTCGCGTCATCCCTCATGTGACGCTGGCATGACGATACGTCGCAGCGCGTGGTTTGCCGCCGACCCAAAGGGTTGATTCCGAAGGGGGTGGGTTGATATCGTCCCAAAGGGTTGATGCTGGCGTGCGTTCGCGCTCCGGGTGAAAAAGTCCGGTACAATGACGGAAGTTTTCAGGGGCGTGCGAGGGGCGAGCGATCGTCCGGAGGGAGGAGGATCGGTGAAGGCTGCGTTCTCGTCGACAAGCCGCGAATTCACTTCGCGCTACGCCGGTCTAAGCTTCTACTGGGCCTGGGTGTTCTTGTCGTTCAATTCGCTGGATATAGTGGGAGGGGACGGACGGGCAATCTCGATAGTGCACATTATGTCGTCGGCTACCGCTATGGTGATGTTTGCGGTATGTGCGTTGAGCTGGCGCTCGGTGATGGGGTGGGCGGCCAAGCGCGTTCGAATCGTGCTGCTGGCATGCGGCGTGACGGCGCTTGCCGGAACCTGCCTGTACGCACTCCCCTTGTTCTCCGCTTTGCCTGCGGCGATGGGCGCAGGCGCGTTTGCCACGGGATTCGCTTGCACGCCTATCGTCTTGGCTTGGGGTGTAATCTATCGTGACCTCGACGCCCGGCGCGCCGTGCTGTTCACGTCCATGACGTTTCTGGGCGCCGCCTTGCTGTACGGGGCGATCATGCTGCTTGGGTCGACGATGGCGCCGGTTGCGGTGTCGCTGCTGCCCTTGGCCGCGGCGGTTGCTGCGATGGTGAGCTTGCGCGATTGGCGGGCCGAATGCGCGCCGGATGCCGAAGCGCGCCGCCGCGCGCGGAGCGAGATACGCGACCTCGTGCGCACGGCGCTGTCGTGGCGCGTGCTGGTAGGGCTGATCGCGGCGTTGTTCTCGTATGGCGGGCTGCGGGTGTATTTCGGCTCGGTTGCGCCGAGCGTGTTCTCGGATCCCGCGCTCATGGCGGGCACCATCGCGTTGGCGGCGTTCGTGTTCTTCGTGTATGGCGCTCTGGTGTCACGCACGAGCCTCAACCTTGGCGTGCTGTACCGTATCGCCATGTCGGTGTGGGCGTTGGCGTTCGTGTTGATCGCGCTGGTGGGTCACGACAACGTGACGATGGTGTTCTTCATGGCGTCGCTCAGCTCGGTGCTGTTCGAGGTGCTCACCTGGGCGCTTTTGGTCGAAATCGCGCGCACGACTCATTTTGCGGCGCTGCTGGTGTTCGCGGTGGGCCGTTTGGCCGTGCATGTGGGAATAGTGGCTGGCGAGGTGGCTGCGTTTGCATTGATCGACGATATGGCGTTGTTCGCGGTTGTGGCCGTGTTCGTGTTGGTGGCGTCGACGGGTTTCGCGTTCGCCGACCGCGATACCACGTTCGCATTTGAGAGCCCGACGCCGGCCGAGTTGGAGCGACTTTCCGGTGGGGACGGGCGTTCGCATGCCGACGAGTCGGTTTCGTCTGGCTCGGGGGCTGCGGGCTCTGCGGTTGAGCCGGCGGATGCGAGCCTTGTTCCTGTCGCCGCGGACGTTGGGGCGCGCATCGAAGCGCTGGCGAAAGCGTATCAGCTATCGCCGCGCGAGAAGGAGGTGTTCGCTCTGTGGGTGACGGGGCACGGCTCGAAGTACATCCAGGAGAAGTTCGTCATCTCGCCGGCAACGGTGAAAACCCATGTGCGCCATATTTACGAGAAGTGCGATGTCCACAACCGCGCCGAACTTATGCGCAAGCTGGAAGAGGCCGGCTGAGAAGCGACGCGGCTTCGACGCGCTGCCGGGCGGCATTTCCCGCGCGTGCCCGCGGATCGGGCGTGCGGCTTCGGCGCGCTGCCGGTTTCCGGAACGTGCGCCGGTCGGCTGCGATCCTGCGAAAGCGCGGCGTCCTTGCTTGGCGCCAAAACGACGAAGCCCTCCAACATCTGGTCGGAGGGCTTCGCGGGGGGCGGTCGCGGAGGCGCGCCCTTAGGCGCGCGTTGCCAGCTTGCGGTTCACCACGCGCTTGAACATCACGGTGAGCAGCACGAGGCCCACGCCGATGAGGATGTGGCCGATGCCGGCGATGCCCGAGATGGCGGCGTCGGGCATCGCAAGCGGTGCTCCGGTGACTTCCACGACGCCGCGCACCAGCATCATGCACACGGTGACGACCAGGCCCACGTTGTACACGATGTAGAACGGCTTGAACAGCTTGTCGCCGGTGAAGTCGTCCTGCAAAGCGAACAGCGTGGCGATCAGGAATACCGCGAACCCGAGCACCAGCAGGTGCGGGTGCATAAGTCCCAGTGTGGTCTGCCCGGTGAACTGCGCGAAGTTCGTGAACTCGCGGAAGAATACGCCTGCCGCCGCCCCGGCGATAAGGTATACGAGTGCGGTGTTGATCAGTTTCTTCATAAGGATCCTCCCTGGTCCGTATGGTCAAATATGAACGTTGTTCATTATCCGAGGTTTCTTTTTCCGAAGGGGATATGTCACCAAATCGTCATCAATTGCCGTTTCCCTGCGGGCGATCCACGAGCGCGAGCGGTTGTGCTACTCTGTTCCTCATCGAAATCAACGGCGGAGCCGGGCGACAAGACGAGGACGTGGTGCATATGGTGAACGAGAGAATGTACGGCTTGGGAGCCGAGCCGAGCGCGATTCGCGAGTTGTTCGCGTACGGCATGGTGCGCAAGGCGGAAATCGGCGCCGAGAACGTGTTCGACTTCAGCATCGGCAACCCTAGCGTGCCGGCGCCCGATGCCGTGAAGCAGGCGGTGCTCGAGCTCATGGACGAGGAGCCCAGCGCCTTGCACGGCTACACGCCGGCAGCGGGCGATCCGCGCGTGCGCCAGGCCGTGGCTGACCATATTCGCCGTCGCTACGACGTGCCCGCCCAGCCCGAGCAGGTGTACCTCACGGCAGGTGCCGCCGCAGGCTTGGCCATCTCCATCTCGGCCGTCACCGAGCCTGGCGACGAGGTCATCATCATCGCCCCGTTCTTTCCCGAGTACAAGGTGTGGATCGGCACGGCGGGATGCGCGTGCGTGGAGGTGCCGGCGCATGTGCCCGACTTCCAGCTGGATATCGACGCGCTTGCGCAGGCCATCGGACCGAAGACGGCCGCCATCATCCTCAACTCGCCGAACAACCCGGTGGGCGCCGTGTACTCGCGCGAGAACCTGGAGGCGTTCGCCGCGCTGCTTGCGCGCAAGGAAGAAGAGCTCGGCCGCAAGCTGTACGTTATCAGCGACGAGCCGTACCGCGAGATCACGTACGGCGCCGAGGTTCCCTACGTGCCGTGCGTGTGGCCGCGCACCATCGTGTGCTACTCGTACTCGAAGTCGCTGTCGCTGCCGGGCGAGCGCATCGGGTATCTGTACGTGTCCGACCTGATGGACGACGCGCGCGAAGTGTCCACGGCGGTGGCCGGCGCGGGCCGCGCGCTGGGCTTCATCTGCGCACCGGTGCTGTTCCAGCGCGTTATCGCGCGCTGCATCGATGAGCCTTCCGACGTGGCGGCCTACGCGGCCAACCGCGAGCTGCTGACGACGGGCCTCGGCGAGTTGGGATACGAGTTCGTGGAACCGCAGGGCGCGTTCTACCTGTGGGTGCGCGCGCTCGAGAACGACGCGCAGGCGTTCAGCGATCGCGCGAAGGCTCATGAGCTGCTACTGGTTCCATCCGACAGCTTCGGCGTCGGCGGCTGGGTGCGCGTGAGCTACTGCGTCTCGCGCGAGGTCATCGAGCGCAGCATGCCCGCGTTCAAGGCTCTCAAAGAATCGTACGAAGGCTAAGGGCTTGCCGTAAAGGGCCGGCGACGCGGCTTCGGCCGTCGTTGTCGGCTTTTTGTTTTGCCGAACCGGAAAGGTCGGGAAAAAAGTGTTGCCCTCCTCGAACTAATGATGGCGCTCTCGTCCTCGACGCGCGATAATATCGCTAGATCGCTTTGCTGCGATAAAGCAGCATAGCGATGCAGACGGTATAGGTTCGAACAAGGGGACACACGATGGCTCAGCAAGACGGTTCTCCGGCGAAGGCGTCCGGAGAGAACATCGAGCAGTTCGGCTACAAGCAGGAACTGCGAAGAGGTATGGGACTATGGGACGTGGTATTGTACGGCGTCCTGTTCATGGTGATTATCGCGCCGCAGTCCATTTTCGGCACCATCCAGCAGAACAGCCACGGCATGACGCCGCTGGTGTACATCATCGGCTTCGTGGCCATTCTGTTCACGGCTATGAGCTACATGCGCATGAGCAAGCGGTTCCCCATCGCGGGCTCGGTGTACTCCTACGTGCAGCGCGGCATCAACCCGCACGTGGGCTTCATGGCGGGCTGGCTGATCCTGCTCGACTACGTGCTGGTTCCCTCCTTGCTCATCGTCATGGTGATGAACTGGGGCGTGGCGCTGGTGCCGGGCAGCCCGGCATGGCTGTGGGCTGTGGCGTTCATCGCGTTCAACACGTTCGTCAACATTCGCGGCATTCAGATGAGCCGCGGCGTTGACTGGGTCATCTTCATCGTCGAGATTGTGGCCGTGGTCGCGTTCATCGCTCTTGGCACCAACTTCGTGTTGGGCGGCGGCGGCGCGGGCGGCTTCGTCCTCGACCCGATCTACCAACCGGGTCAGGTGGACGCGCACTTCGTGGCGGCGGGCATCTCCATCGCGGCGCTTTCCTTCCTGGGCTTCGACGGCATGTCCACGCTGGCCGAGGAAACGCACGAGCCTGAGAAGAACATCGGCAAGGGCATCATCATCGCACTGTCCATTATCATCGTCGTGTTCGTGGCGCAGACCTACATCGCCGCCATCGTGCAGCCCGATTGGGCTGCCACCGATCCCGACATGGGCTTCTTCGATTGCGTCTCCCTTGTGGGCGGGCCGGTGTTCTACAAGATCATGTTGCTGGTCAACATCGTCGCGGTGGGCATCGCCAACATCATCAACGCGCAGATGGCATCCTCGCGCCTGCTGTACAGCATGGGCCGCGACGGCGTGATCCCGCGCGTGTTCGGCAAGGTGCATCCGAAGTTCCAGACGCCGTGGTTCGCCTCCATCTTCTTGGGCGCGATCACGCTGTGCCTGGCGCTTCCGCTGCAGGACTACATGGGCACGCTGGCGGGCTTCGTGAACTTCGGCGCCCTGTCGTCGTTCATCCTGCTGAACTTCGCCGTGTTCTGGTTCTTCTTCGTGAAGGAGAAGAAGCGCGCGTCGTTCAAGGACATCCTGATGTACCTCATCTGCCCGTTCATCGGCATAGCCATTTTGGGCTACGTGTTCACCGGCTTCGAGTGGGCCACGTATGCCGTGGGCGTCACCTGGCTGGTCATCGGCCTGATCATCGGCGCGGTGAAATCCAAGGGATACAAGGAAGTGCCCGAGGCGTTCAAGAACCTGGAAGTGTAAGGACGCATTCGTTGATTGAAGGGACGGCCGCGGCGTATTTGCCGCGGCCGTTCGCGTTTTCGTTCCCCGCAACGCATCATCGCCCGAAAAACACGCCTCAGCTTCGATTTCCGTGTTTTTCGGGCGATGATGGTGCGCAAGCCGAATGAGAAGGAGATGACGATGGGCGAAGGAAAGGCCGTGCTGGCCGTCGGAGCCATCATGGTGGACATGCTGTGCCAGGTTCCGCGCCTGCCCCGATCGGGCGAGGGGATCGTGGTGGAGGAGTCGCGCGCCGTCGTGGGCGGTTGCGCGTTCAACGCGGCGAACGTGCTGCGGCAGCTGGGTGCTCCGTACGAGCTGTTCGCGCCGGTGGGGTGCGGCATCTTCGCCGGGTTCGTGGAACGCGAGCTGCGCGAGCGCGGGCTCGAGGCGCCGCGGTTCGATGATCGCGACAGCGGCGGCTGCATGTGCTTCGTGGAGCCGGGCGGCGAGCGCACGATGGTCACGCTGCCGGGCATCGAGCGCCATTTCGTGCGCGCATGGTTCGACCGTGTCGAGGCCGCGCGCTTCGGTTGCGGGTTCGCGAGCGGCTACGAGGTGGAAGGGCCGGGCGGCGACGCCATCATCTCGTTCTTCGAGGATCATCCCTCTATAGAGCTGTATTATGCGCCCGGTCCGCGCGTCTGCGGCGTAGGCGCGCAGAAGACGGCGCGCATCAACGCGTTGCATCCGGTATGGCACCTGAACGACCAAGAGGCGCTTGCGTATACCGGGAGCGCCACGCTTGAAGAGGCGGGCGCCGCCATCGCCGAGGAGTGCGGCAACGCAGTGGTGATCACGGCGGGCAAGGACGGCGCGCATCTGTTCGTCGATGGGCGGCATGCGGTGATTTCTGCCGGGCTTGTGGATGTGGTGGACACCGTCGGCGCGGGCGATGCGCATCTGGGCGCGCTGACCGCGGCGCGCGCGGCTGGACGCTCATGGGAAGACGCGCTGGCGTTGGCGAACCGCGTGGCCGGAGCGGTGTGCGGCGTGGAAGGGTCGACGCTGGCCGACGAGGCGTTCGCGAGGACGGGCGCGCGGCTGTAGGGCGCGTTGTCTGATGGCGTAGTCGTTCGTTGAGATATTCTCGGACGAAACTGTTATCTATACGTAAACTTGTCGTACAATTGAAGTTACTTTTGAAGTTACTTTTCCCTAACGGCTAGGAATTGTCGTCGGTGCTTGCCCGTGCGATCTTCCCGGATGAAAGTGGTATGCTCATGGAGGCGATGTTCGGTGAAGTCGAAACTCTTGCCTACGTGATAGACAGTGAATGCCGCGTCGTCTACTTCAACAAGAAGATGGAGGTTGCGTTTCCTCATCTTGAAACGGGCATGCTTTGCTATCAGGCCTTGCGCGGCGAGCCCGCCTCTTGCCCGGATTGCCCGCTGATGCTTGACCATGCCAGCAAGGGACGGGTCTACAACCAGCGCATCCGGAGCTGGATAGAGACAGAGGTGAGCGACATAGACTGGCCTGGCTCGGGCGCGTGCCACATTTTCCTGAGCCGTGTCATCGATCGGCCTGATTTGGGCGCGGCCGATCCGAAGCCGTTCGATGCCCTGACGGGCCTGTATACGCGCGAAGCGTTTTTCTCGGCGGTCTCCACTGCGATCCAAGCATATCCGGAGCGCTCGTATTGCCTGATGGCCGTTGACATCGAACATTTCAAGCTGTTCAACGAATGGTACGGCGAAGAGGCCGGAGATTTGTTTCTGGAAGAGGTGGGGAGGCTGCTCGGCGAGGCTGCAGCCGAGAGCGGCGGCGTTTCAGGCTATCTGAGCGGTGACGACTTCTGCATGCTGCTACCTTGCGACGAGGGCATGATCGAGACTCTGCGAGCCCGCATTACTCAAAGCGCGCTTCATCACGGCAAAGGCATGGGCTTTCTTCCCGCGTTCGGGCTGTTCCGCATTGACGATCGGTCCCTGCCCGTCGGCATCATGTACGATCGCGCGTTGCTGGCTTTGGCCTCGGTCAAGGGGAATTACGCTCAGCGTTTCCGATGGTACGACGATGGTATGCTCAGAGAGATCAAGGACGACCATTCGCTTTTGCTCGAAGTGCAGCAGGCTTTGGAGAAGGGCGAGATCACGTTCTACGCTCAGCCGAAATGCAACCTCGACACGGGCAAGATCGTGGGTCTCGAGGCTCTGGTTCGCTGGATGCACCCTGAGCGCGGGCTCATCCCGCCGATCCAGTTTATCCCCATGCTGGAGCGAAATGGGCTGATAACCGCGCTCGATCTGCATATTTGGGAGGAAGTGTTCCGCGCTCTGCGCGCGTGGGTGGACGCCGGCCAGGCGCCCGTGCCCATTTCCGTGAACGTGTCGCGCCGCGACCTGTATGCGCTCGATGTTTTGGGCACGTTCGAGGGATTGATCGAAAAGTATGATATTCCCCCTCGTCTGCTCGCCGTCGAAATCACCGAAAGCGCGTACGTCGAGGATTGCGAGCTGATCGTGGACATCGTCGAGGGTTTCCATGACCTGGGCATCTCCGTTCATATGGACGATTTTGGCAGCGGGTATTCGTCGCTTGGCATGCTGAAGGACGTGAACGTCGACGTCTTGAAACTGGACATGAAGCTGCTGGACGCGATAGACGCGCAAAGCCGCAAAGCCCGTAGCATTCTGGAAGCCATCATCGGTATGGCGAACTTGCTGGACATCCGCGTGATCGCGGAGGGGGTGGAAACCGAATCCCAACGGCAATTGCTGGTGAAGATGGGGTGCCTGTACGGGCAAGGGTACTTCTTCTACAAGCCCATGCCGAAGGCGGAGTTCGAGCCTTTGATTGCGAATCGGACGAAGGTTGATTTCCGCGGCATCCATGCGGACTCCATCGAGAGGTTCCGTATTCGCGACCTGATAGAGAGCAGGGTGCTCAGCGATGCCATGCTCGACGATATCCTGGGTCCCTTGGTGCTGTACGATCTGTACGATGGCGAAGTGGAGCTTCTGAGCGCCAACGAGCATTACTGTCAGCTGAACGGGGTTAACGCCGTTGACCTGCACGAGCTGCGTTCCACGTTCGCGCGTCGAGCGTTCGAGTCGGATTGGGACGAGGTCATGGAAGCGTTCGAGCAAGCTCGCGAGAACGTCCCGAATGGCGCGGTCGTCGTAGTGCGTCGTATGCGCCCGGACGGGTCGACCGCTCACCTGCTCGTCCATCTGCTGTTCCTGCGCGAGCACGAAGGCCACTACCTGTATTTGGGTTCGCTGAGGGATGTGACTCGCGAGCGGCAGCAGGCGCGTCAGCTGGAGTCCTCTCGTCGAGCGTTATCGGCTGCCACGGACGCTTCCCCGCGCGATCCGCTGCTCGTAGCGTTGGGGGAAGAGAACCGGCGAACCGCCCTGGCGCTTTCCGCCGAGCTTTCGCCCGGAGGCATGATCGGAGGATACTGCGAGCCAGAGTTCCCGCTGTACTTCGCCAACGCTGCTATGGTGGAGCTTCTGGGTTACGACACGTACGAGGAACTGGCTGCGGGCATCGATTGGCGCGTGGGCAACACCATACATCCGGACGATCTGGCCTCGGTTGCGCTCGACATCGGGCCCGAGTATTACGTGGGGCTCGAGTACACTACCACGTACCGCATGGCTCGCAAGGACGGGACGTGGTTCTGGACGCTCGACAAAGGCCGGGTGGTCGAAGCGGAAGACGGCAGGCTTGCCATCGTGAGCGCTTGCACCGACATCACCGAAGTCATGGCAGTGCAACAGCAGCTTGCCGAGCGAAACAAATTGTTGATCAGCCAAAACGAAGAGCTTGCATTCCTGAATGAAGATATGCCCGGTGGCTATCATCGCTGCCTCGACGCTCCCGGGTGCGATTTCCTGTACATGAGCGACCGCTTTCTGGACATGTTCGGCTACACGCGCGAAGAGATAAAGGAGCTGTTCGACGACAAGTACATGCTCATGGTGCACCCGGACGACCGCGACAGCGTGGCCAAAGGCGTGACCGCGCTCAGGGAGGGCACTGCGGGGTCGGATCCGTTGGAGTACCGCATGAGAGCCAAGGACGGCTGGCGCTGGGTGATCGACCAGAGCCGTTTCTTGGAATACGATGACACCTCGTTTCTGCAGGGCGTCGTAGTGGACGTGACGGAAACCGTGGAACTGCGCGACATGATGAGCATGCTGATCGAGCACACCTCGAGCGACATCGTGCTGCTGTCATGGTCCGACAAAGAGGACGTCCGCGTGAACGTGGTGGCGTGCGGTGCGTCGAAGAAGTACGGGCTCTCGCCCGAGCAGTACGAGGATATCATTCGCGGCCAGCTGTACCTTCCGAGCGGAGACGGGGGCGGGCGCCTGGTCGACGAGATTGTCGACAAGATCGATCGAGGCGAGAGCTTGGCGATTGTGGATCGACCGCGCTTTCCCGGGCGCGAGAACGTCTGGATGCACATTGAGGCTCGCCGCGTGGGCCTCGAGTCCTTTGAGCGTATGGCGTTGTGTTTGGTCACCGATGTGTCTTCTATGAAGAACCAGCAACAGGAGCTGTGGCTCACCAAGCGAAAGCTGGAGGGGGTTCTGGATCAAGCCGGCGTCCAAAGCTGGGATTGGGACATCAGCAGCAATCGTTTGGTACTCTCGCGCAGTGAGCTTATGGAGCGTATATTCGCAGGTCTGAGTCGCTTCGAGGACGACATGCTGGTCGTGGACGGGTTCGACCCCGAGACTATGCGGTTCCGCTTCGTGCCGCCCGACTACCAGCAGGCGTTCAGGGACTCGTTTCGGGGCGTGCGCACTGCTCGCGATCGACAGCGCTCGGTGTTTGAGATCCCGTTCACGTTCGAAGGCGAGGCGCCCTTGTGGATCGAAGTCTCGTGCGAGACGGTGCGCGACGAGCAGGATCGGCCTGTCCGTGCGGTGGGATACTACCTTGACATGACCGATCGCAGAAACGAATCCTTGCAGAACAAAGCGAACTCCGAGGCGTTGCGGCAGCTGCGAAAAAAGAGCTTCCAGCTGCTCAAGATGGCGAAGACCGATGCGTTGACCGGGTTGCATAACCGCCAGGCGGCCATCCCGAAGATAGAGGAGCGCCTACGCGCGGTCGAGGCGGGCGAGCTGGGCGATGCTTCGTGTGCGCTGATCATGTTGGATCTGGACTCCTTCAAGCTGGCCAACGACGTGTTCGGGCACGCGTACGGCGATCAGGTTATCGTGCATGTGGCCGAGGCTCTGAAGGAGTCGTTCCCTGGCGACGTCGTCTGCCGTATGGGTGGGGACGAGTTCCTGGTGTGGTGCGAGGACGTGGACGAGGGAGCGTTGGAGGATAGGATCGCCTCTGCGCTGCGTGCCATGGAGGTCGAACGCGTTGAGGACGGTCGAACGTTCCTGTTCTCAGCGTCGGCCGGCTACGTGCTGGTTCCGCAGGAGGGCTTCTCGTTCGACGACCTGTATCAGAAAGCGGATTCGGCGTTGTTCTCGGTCAAGATGGGCGGCAAGCGCTCCTGCTCGCGATACTGGTCTGGGATGAAGAGCGTTCGCTGCGAGCTGGCCGAGTGACGGGTGCTGCCGGCTCTTTGTCTGCAGCCGCTTCGGCTCGCTTGCTTGCGCGATCATGAAAACAACACTTACGAGAATGCTTGAGATTCGCTAGAATCGAAGATGCCACGGCGCGCTCCAGCGCGCCCGGCGTGTCTCGTTTCCCCGAAAGGCGCCTTCTGCGCTGGTAGGTTCGATGGGGCCAATCAAGACAACCGAAGACGAAAGGACGATTCCTTTATGCAAGGGAAACCTCTTGTGCTGCTGCTGTCCGTCTTGTACGGCAGCGCGTTCATTGCGGGGTTCAACGAGAACCTCGTCAACATGGCGCTCGTGTCCATCATGGCGGAGTACGGCGTCGATTCCGTGACGGCTCAGTGGCTGGTCACCGGCTATATGATCGTGGCCACCGTCGTGGTCACGTGCATGGCGTTTCTCTATCGGCGCTTCCATGTGCGCACGCTGTTCTTCGGCGCGGCCGGCTTGAGCATCGTCGGCTCCGCGATGGGGCTCGTCGCTCCCAGCTTCGAGCTGCTGCTGGTCGCGCGCCTCGTGCAGGCGGTGGGCACGGGCATCTTCATCCCGCTTATGATGAACACCATCCTCGTGGTCACGCCGAAGAACAAGCTGGGCACGTACCTGTCCGTCGGCGGCTGCATGATCACGTTCGGCCCCGCGTTCGCCCCGGTGGTGTGCGGCGCGCTGGTGACGGCGTTCGGTTGGCACAGCATCTTCGTCGTTCCCATCGCGGCGATGGTGGTGCTGACCGTGCTCGGCTTCTTCTACATGAAGAACCTCGAAACACATGAAGCGCATCTCGACGTGCTGTCGGTGCTCCTTTCCGCCGTGGCGCTGACCGTGTTGTCGTTCGGTTTGACGCAGCTGACCACCGACGGTGTTCTGGCTGCTGCCGCCCTTGTGCTGGCGGCGGCCATGGTTGCAGTGTTCGTGGTGCGCCAGCTGCGATGCGCGCATCCGCTCATCGATTTGGCGCCGATGAAGAATCGCGCGTTCTGGCCGGCGCTCATTCTGGTGACCATCGCGATGATGAGCATGTTCTCGATGAGCGTGCTGTTGCCGCTGTACTTCGAAGGCGCGGCGGGCATGACCGCCTTCGCCGCTGGTCTGGTGATCCTCGTTCCCGTGCTGGCGAACGCGGGCGCCACGCTGCTGGGCGGCCGCATCATGGACAAACGAGGCGAATGGCCCTTGCTGCCTCTGGGCTTCGGCGGCATCGCCATCGGCTTCATCGCGTTGGTGGCGGTTGCGCCGCAGTTGTCCGTGCCGGCGGTGTTCGCGGCCATGCTGGTGATGTACGTGGCGGTGGGCTTCATCTTCTCGCCCTCGCAGACGGCGGGCCTGCGTGCGCTGCCGCCTCGGCAGAATCCGTTCGGCGTGGCGCTCATGACCACGTTCGTGCAGATCGCCGCCTGCATCGGGCCGTCGCTGTACATCGGCATCATGTCGTCGGGCCAAGCGGGCGCTGCGGCTTCGGGCGCGTCTGCAGCGCAGGCGACCGCGGACGGGTTCGCGCTTGCGATGGCAGTGGCCGCGGCCATCGGCGTCGTTGGGTTCGCTTTGTCGCTGGCGTATGCTCGCGCGGCGCGGAAGCGTGCGGCCGTGCAGGCCGTGGAACGCGCGGCGCAGTCTCCGGTGCAGTCGGTGCTGGCGTCCATCATGGAGGCCGACCCCTACACGCTGCCGGCCGCCACGCCGGTGCGCGAGGCGATGCGCGCGTTCGTGGATTTGAAGGTCGGCGGGTTGCCGCTGGTGGACGAGCAGGGGCATCCGGCGGGCTTCGTGTCCGACGGCGATGTGATGCGCTACCTCGCCGACAAGCATCCGCTGATCACGGGATCGTATTCGCTGGTAGAAGCTGCCAACAGCCAGACGTTCGACGAGCGCCTGCGCGAGCTCATCGAGCTTCCGGTGAGCGCGATCGCCACCGACAAGCTGGTGGCCATCGAGGCCGGATCGTCGCTGGAAGAGGCGTGCAACCTGCTGGCCACGCGCCGTTTGAAGAAGGTGCCGGTGGTGCGCGACGGCGCGATCGTGGGCACCGTCAACCGCTCCGACGTGCTGCGCTACGCGATGGACACCTGCCTGCAGGGAGTGTAGCGCGAGGCGGGGCCGCCGGTTTATTGGGCGCGAAACGGCACCCATGACAATTTCGAAAGCATCGACGGGCCTTGGAAGGCTTACGACATTTTCACCACCTGGGGTTTCCGTTTCTTGAGGGCGCATAGCATACACAATGCGCCCTCGAAATTGTCATAGGCGCCGTTTTGCGCCCAACTCTGCGCATGCGGGCTGCGGCAGGGCGGTCGCTTCTCGTGTGCGCGTGTTCTGCAATCGGGGCGTGTCCCGCTTGACATCATACCGCGTCGTACTAAAATCCCGTTTAGCACTCGAAGTCCGAGACTGCTAAACGGGCAGACCGGCAGGTACGAAAAGGAGAGCGACGCCAACTATGCGCAAGTTCAAAACCGAGAGCAAGAAGCTGCTCGACCTCATGATCAACTCCATCTACACGAACCGCGAGATCTTCCTGCGCGAGCTCATCTCGAACGCGTCGGACGCGGTGGACAAGCTGTACTTCCGCAGCCTCACCGACAAGGACATCCAGCTGAGCAAGGACGAGCTGGGCATCCGCGTGGCGTTCGACAAGGACGCGCGCACCGTCACCGTGTCGGACGGCGGCCTGGGCATGACGAAGGACGAGCTCGACCGCAACCTGGGCACCATCGCGCACTCCGACAGCATGGAGTTCAAGGCCGACAACGCCGAGGCCCAGGGCGACGACGTGGACATCATCGGCCAGTTCGGCGTGGGCTTCTACTCCGCCTTCATGGTGGCGTCCAAGGTGCGCGTCGTGTCGAAGGCGTACGGCAGCGACGAGGCGTGGGCCTGGGAAAGCGACGGCGTGGAGGGCTACACCATCGAGGAGGCCCAGCGCGAGGGCCACGGCACCGACGTCATCCTCACGCTGAAGGACAACACCGACGACGACAACTACGACACGTTCCTCAGCGAGTTCGGCTTGCGGAACCTCATCAAGCGCTACAGCAACTACGTGCGCTACCCCGTGCAGATGGAAGTGTCGAAGACGCGCGAGCTGCCCAAGCCCGAGGACGCCGGCGACGACTACAAACCCGAATACGAGGATTACACCGAGGTCGAGACCATCAACTCGATGATCCCCATCTGGAAGCGCAGCAAGTCCGAGGTCACCGACGAGGAGTACAACGAGTTCTACAAGACCGACTTCCACGACTTCACCGACCCGGCGCGCACGTTCAGCATCCACGCCGAGGGCGCGCTCAGCTACGACGCGCTGCTGTTCATCCCCGGCCGCGCGCCGTACGACCTGTACAGCAAGGACTTCAAGAAGGGCCTGGCGCTGTACAGCTCCAACGTCCTGATCATGGAGAAGTGCGAGGAGCTGCTGCCCGACCACTTCAACTTCGTGCGCGGCGTGGTGGACAGCCAGGACCTGCAGCTGAACATCAGCCGCGAGACGCTGCAGCACAACAGCCAGCTGCGCGCCATCGCGAAGAAGATCGAGAAGAAGATCACGTCCGAGCTGAAGAAGATGCGCGACAACGATCGCGAGGAGTACGAGAAGTTCTTCGAGAACTTCGGTCGCGGCCTGGAGTTCGGCATCTACAACAGCTACGGCATGCTGAAGGACCAGCTGGCCGACCTGCTGCTGTTCTACTCGGCCAAGCAGGAGAAGCTGGTCACGCTGGACGAGTACCTGGAGGCCGCGCCGGCCGACCAGAAGGCCATCTACTACGCCGCCGGCGAGAGCGTCGAGCGCCTGGCCAAGATGCCCATCGTGAAGACGGTGCTGGGGAAGGGCTACGACGTGCTGCTGTGCACGAAGGACGTGGACGAGTTCTGCTTCCAGTCGATGATGACGTACGGTGCGCCCGCGGCCGACGGCGAGGATGCGCCGGAGCCGTTCGAGCTGAAGAACGTGGCGTCGGGCGACCTCGACCTGGCCTCCGAGGAGGAGAAGAAGGAAGCCGAGGAGACGACGAAGGACAACGAGGCCCTGTTCGCCGCTATGAAGGACGCGCTGGGCGACTCGGTGATGAAGGTGGCGGTGTCGTCACGCCTGACCGATGCTCCCGCTTGCATCACCGCGGCCGGTCCGGTGTCGCTGGAGATGGAGCGCATCATGGCACAGATGCCCGACGGCGGCGAGGGCATTAAGTCCGAGCGCGTGCTGGAAGTGAACGCGAAGCACGCGGTGTTCGACGTGCTGCGCGCCGCGCAGGAAGCCGGCGACGCCGACAAGGTGAAGCTGTACGCCGAGCTGCTGTACAACCAGGCGCTGCTGGTTGAGGGCCTGCCCATCGAGGATCCGGTAGCGTATGCGAACGCGGTGACCAAGCTGATGGCGTAACTTGGTTCCGGCGGCTTGCCAGCCGCCGGAACAGCTCGACGCTGCGGGCCGCTGCGGCACCCCGCCTTCGCGCGATCCCGGAAGCTCGCGTACCACAGTATCCCCTACGGGGACTTCCTGCGGGGCGCGCTTCGCCTCCGCGATCCCACGA
>OGXN01002108.1_pt1 | contig 15606 bp, 14 predicted proteins | sample 1576281 | NCBI WGS metagenome assembly OGXN01 (sample SAMEA3541494, study PRJEB24748) | human gut metagenome | biome: human gut; feature: human-associated habitat; material: faeces | place: China | collected 2012
TTTTCCGGGCTCCAAAGCAGGCTGTCCGGAATACGTGCCAGGAACCGCAGGGTGTCCTCGCCGCGCATGTTGAGTTTGATGTCCTTGTAGCCCGTTGCCGAGGTCTTACCGGCTGGGGACAGCAATTCGTAGTGAACGCGCGACGTGCGCGGGTTGAGGGCTTCGCTCTTGACGACGAGTCCGACTTCGGCCATGACGTTGTCTCCCTCTTCGGTGCTGCGCCATGTCTTGGGGAGTATGTCGCGTATGCGCAATGTGGGCTGGCTCATGACCCATGCAGGACCTATTGCCGGGGCCGGATCGCTTTTCCAGCTTTCGAGACGCGCCACCTGCGACGGAGCGCTGACGACGATTTCCAGCGTGTTGCGGCCCTCCTGCGCATGGCGCGTGAGGTTGAATTCCGCCGGAGCGCTGCAGTCGCTGTCATAGGCCACGGTTTTGCCGTTCACGCGCACTTCGTAATCGGCCGAAGCCCATCCCAAATGGAAGAATACCTGCCGGTTGGCCCATGCGAACGGTACGGTGAACTCGGTCGAGAAAACGTTGTCTTTTTGCGTCCAGTCCGCCAGACGGGTGAAGTAACGGGTGTCGCCCGCAGAGGCTGCGGCCGCTTCCTGCGCCGTGGGGTAGGCGATCACTTCGCCGCGCGGCAACTCGCGGCCGTAGGTCGGAATATACTCCTGCGCCGCCAGCGTGCAGCACGAGAAGAGTGCTATGATCGAAAGAATACTCCTCATATATTCGCTTTTTTAACCTTCATTTTCGCCGTCCGGCGAAACGAGTTTCCCCGCTCGGCTCCCGCTTAACGAAAATGTTCGTATATTTGTGCAGGTAAAGATAGTAAATTTTCCGGAACTAAAGATGTCAGAACTTCCCAAACTCAATTTTCCTGCCATCCGGCTGCGTGCCCGCCGTCGCGGTGAGCAGGTCGAAGTGTGGGACGACCTGCGGGGAATTTACCTCGTGCTGACGCCTGAAGAGTGGGTGCGGCGTCATCTGATCGCCTACCTCGTGTCGCACTGCGGGGTGCTGCCCAAACGCATCGTGCAGGAGTATGCCGTGCCGGTCAACGGACAGCCGCAGCGCGCCGACGTCGTTGTGGTCGGCGACGGCGCCGAACCGCTGGTGCTGGCCGAATGCAAGGCCCCGGAGATACGGATCGACGAACGGACCCTTTCGCAGGCCGTGCGTTACAATTCGGTGCTGGGGGCGCGCTACGTCATTCTGACCAACGGCCTGCGGCATTACTGCTGCGAATGCCGCGACGGGGAGTATGTCCAGCTCGGCGGCTTCCCGGATCTTTCCGGTGATTGACCGTCCGTTTTCCCCGTCCGTTTCCCTGTACTCGGCGGTACCTGATCTCCGCCCGGCCGGATCGCTACAGATTTCGGAAATTCTTGTCGATATATCCCTGGAAGGCTTCCTTGTAATTCTCGCCGATCGGTACGTACTCCGTGTCGTTGAGGAAGATGCGCCCTTTGACGTAGGCCTTGATCGTGCGCAGGTTGACGATGTACGAACGGTGCACGCGCATGAACGACTCCGAAGGAAGCGCCGTCTCCATGTTCTTGAGCCGGAACAGCGTGGTGATGGTCGTTCCGTCGGCGAGGTGCATGCGCACGTATTCGCCTTCGCTTTCGAGATAGACGATGTCGCTGATTTTCACCAGCGATACCTTGTAGTCCGCCTTCACCGAGATATACTCCTTGTCTTTGGGCAGCGCCTCCGGAACGGGTTCCGATGCGTCGGCCGGTCGCTGGTTGTGGCGCAGTTCGTAGAGCGAGTTTGCCTTGCCCGCCGAACGACTGAAGTCGGCGAAGCTGAACGGCTTGAGCAGGTAATCCACCGCGTCGAGCTTGAACCCTTCGACGGCGTATTCCGAGTAGGCGGTGGTGAAGATCACCATCGGCCTTTCGACCAGCGAACGGACGAACTCCACGCCGCTCAGGTCGGGCATGTTGATATCTACGAAGATCAGGTCGGCATGCTGTCCGGCGAGAAACTGCTGGGCTTCGAGTGCGTTGTTGCACGAAGCGGTAAGCTCCAGATAAGGAATCTTCCGTATGTAACTTTCGATCTGACGCAGAGCCAGCGGCTCGTCGTCAATGGCGATACACTTAAGCATTGAGGGTCGGTATTACGAGTTTTACGGTGTATGTCGTAGGGTTTTCTTCTATGTCGAGCGTGTAGTTCCGGGGGCCGTAGATCAGTTCCAGACGCTTGCGGACATTGTCCAGTCCGATTCCGGCGCTGTGTCTTTCGCCTTTCTGCGTGTGGCGGCTGTTGCTGATCGTGCCGGTGACCTTGCCGTCGGCGTAATCGACGTGCATGTGGATGAACGACGGGTTGTTGTAGCTCACGCCGTGCTTGAATGCGTTCTCCACGAAGACGATCAGCAGCAGCGGCGGAATGGAGACCTGCGTCGGCAGGTTGTGCGGATACTCCACCCGGATGTCCACGTCGTTGGTGTAGCGGATGCGCATCAGCCCGATGTAATTCTGGATGAACTGAATGTCCTTGTTGAGCGAGATGATTTCGCGTCCCGAATCGTAGAGCACGTAGCGCATCATCTTCGAAAGCTCGATCACGGCGCTCTTGGCGTATTCGGTGTCGATGTCTATCAGGGCGTGGATGTTGTTGAGCGTGTTCATGAAGAAGTGGGGATTGATCTGGTACTTCAGATAATCCATTTCGGCCTGCATGTTCTGCTGTTTGAGCTCCTCCATCTGCTGTTCGTCGCGTATCGACTGGTACATGAGCTTGATGCCCGTATTGGCCCCCGACATGAAAAATCCCAAAATCACGTTCCAGTACATTTCCAGATCGGTGAACGACGCCTTGCGGTGCTCGATGAACTGGTCTTCGGAGAGGTCCGAGAAGAGCAGGCTGTCGGTGATGTGCTGTTCGTAGAAGTCCACGAACCAGAACGTGCCGATGATCAGCGTCAGATTGGTTATCAGATACTTCCAATACTTGTGCTTGAGCATGAACCGCGGCGCGATGACGCTGTTGTGGACGATGAATATGATGAGGTAGGGCGCGATCTTGCGCCATGCGATCAATACGTTTTCCCAGCTGACGTGAAGCTCTGACATCATCAGCGAGTTGAGCACCGGCACCAGAATGATGGCCGACCAGACCATCACATAGAGCAGGTTTTCGCCGATCGTCTGTTTCTTGGTGATTTTCATGCCGTAAAGATAGAGTTTTGAATGATAATATGAAAATTCAATCTAAAAAGAAATATGTGGGTATATTTCAAGAATATTTTTTAGATGAAAATATTGATGAAGAAATTATTTTCATATTTTTGTAAAAAAGTGTTAAGTACATGACAAAATTTTGAATACATCGAATTTAGGTGTGTATGTCGGTCGGAAAAGCACGTTTGAGATTTCCTCAAGACCATACTTGACCAAAGACTTAGCCCTTCGTCCATGCTTCAGAATTTTTATCGGTTTAACGTATATATCTTTATGTTCACCAACTAGATACGCCCATACAAAAGCAATGCAGACTATCGCAAACAGACGCGCGATGCGCCCTCTGTCGCGCAGGTGGGTGTCCTCGATATTGAAGCCCGAAGATTTCATGGCACGGAATGCCGTTTCAATCTCCCAGCGTTTTTTATAGGTCGCAACTCCATCTTCAGGTCGGTTGAAACAGAGCAGAATCTGAAGTTCGGGTATCCCATCAGAGTTCTTGATTCGACTTCCGGCGAGATAGACATACTGCCCTTTGTGCAAAAAGAGCTTGTTGTAGAATTTCTCCTGTCCGACTTTGAGGGAATTGAAGAGCGACCATGCTCTAATTCTTTCTCCTGTGGAAGGCTTGACAACCCAAACGTCCTGCCGGATACGGATATAGTATCGAATTCTGTTGTCGTTAAGCCAGCCTATCCACTCCTTGCCGATAAACTCGCGGTCGGCCACAAGGCAGTCGGTACAGTCATGTCCAAAAAGTCGGAAGAACCGCTCCATGATATCCTTGCGTTCTTCCCAATTGGAATTTCCGCGCTTGTCCAAAAGGCTGAACAGCAATGGAAAGGCAATACCCTTGTAGGTGATGCCGAGGGTGAGTATATTGATGTTGAACTCTCCGAACTTCCAGTTGGTGCGGTCCATACTCAGAACCAAACCGTCCTTAACAGGAAGCAACGAGAAGATCATCCTTGCTACCAGGTCGAGGTTCAAGGCATAGTTGGCGATGAACCGCTGAATGCAGCGCAGATTGGAATCGCGCTCAACCGACGCAGGCATCGCCGAAGCCAGTTTGTGAAGGCTCACAGTCTGCACCACACAAAGTGCATGGAAGCATGTAAGCCATAAGCTTTATGCGGGCCAGATTCATCGATTTTCCAAAATACTCTTGCATAATCGGGAGGATTTGGTTAATTTTGACCAAGTCCTTGGAATCAGTAGCCTTCATGGAAAAAGCAGCGAACTTTTCTTTAAAACTACTAATTTTCAGGGACTTTTGCAAATATAATCTATTAATAATTAGATGTTTAACAATAGAATTTTAACTTTTGTCATCTACTAAAAAAAAAGTGGTATATGATTTATGTAGTATTTATCGTTTTTGCTGTAATCGTAATTTTTATCATTAATATTAATAATACGAAGAGTAAGGAAGATGCGAATAAGCAATATTTTAGTGAGTCGATAAAGTCATATGAAAATTTTAATCCAACTTATATAAAATATGGGTTAGATAGTGAGTATATTTTTGCAATTGATGAGCATGCTAAGATGTTATTATATCATAGGGTAAATACAGAACCTGTTTTTTTAAGATATGAAGATATAATTGATGCCGAGTTATTAGTTGAAGGGAAGGTTGTATCTAAATTGTCGTCTGTTGGTATTGGGAGTGCAATAGGAAGTTTTGGAGTGGAATATGGAATAGGTGCAATCAAAGATAAGGCAAAAATAGATGCTCTAGGAGTTAATATACTTGTGAATAATATTACTATGCCTCGTCTATTAGTGGTGTGTTATTCTGGGTATACAATTTCTAGTAGCGGAATTACTGCCATTACATTTAATCAAGTACTTGATGATGCAAATTGCATATTGGACCGTTTGAAGATTATAGTTGCTCGACACCAAATTTACCAACAAAAGGAGTTAAGTCCAGAGTTCAGATCATCGACTGTAGATCAAATATTAAAATTAGTGCAATTGAAAGAATTAAAAGTAATAACAGAAGAGGAATTCCAAGTCGAGAAGCGAAAGGTGTTGAAAAATAGTTAACAAAGATAGATGTCTGCAAAAAATAAAACCTTCGGGATTTACCCCGAAGGTTTTATTTTAAAAAGCAGGTAACCGAACTATTAGTGACGCCTCATTGTTGGAATTGGATTCAGTGACTATGAAGAATTTGGGATAGAGAATCCAAAGTATGCGGTTACCTGCTGAGACTTGTTTTATTTGGTCAATAGCGACGGACTGTATAGATAACGTTTGATACTGCGTTTTGGTGTTTTTTCGAACTCGGTCGGATAAATTGCCAGCTCCGAGACGCGTTCGTACGCCGCCAGCAGCGTATTCAGCTCCGTGAGGTTGTTCTGCATGATCTGCGGCAGGTCGGCCTTGTCCACGCCCTCGGCCTCGGCCTGTTCGTAGTCGGGGACCACGAGGGCCTTGATCTTGCCGTTTCCGGCGTCGAGCACCAGCGATTCGAGCACGAGGTACATGTTGTTGAGCTTGTCCTCGATCTCCTCGGGATAGATGTTCTGGCCGTTGCCCGAGAGGATCATGGTTTTCGAACGGCCGCGGATGTAGAGCGTGCCGTCGGGGTCCATCGTGGCCATGTCGCCCGTATGCAGCCACCCGTCGGGTTCGAGGACCTTTTCGGTGTCCTTTTCGTTCTTGTAATATCCCTTCATCACATGTTCGCCGCGGACGATGATTTCGCCCGCTTCGTGCTGCGGGTCGGGCGAGTCGATCTTCACTTCGAGCTGTTCGTGCAGGTAGCGCCCGCACGATCCGGCCTTGAACTCGTTGTCGGGCGTGAAGCTGATGAGCGGCGCGCACTCGGTCATGCCGTAGCCGATGGTGATCGGGAACTTGATCTTCATCAGGAACGCTTCGGTCTCCTGATTCATCGGTGCGCCGCCGACGATGAATATGTCTACGTTGTTGCCGAAGGCCTCCAGCAGTTTTTTGCGGATCACCGAGTAGATGGCCGTGTTGAGCAGCGGAATCTTCACGGCGATCGACATGGGGCCTTTTTCGAGCATCGGCATCACCTGCTTGCGGTAGACCTTTTCGAGAATCATCGGCACGCAGCAGATGACCGTCGGTCTTACGACGCCCATGGCTTCGAGCAGAATCTTGGGCGACGGAATCTTGCCCAGCAGGGTGATGTGTCCGCCCACGGCCAGCGGCGAAAGGAAGTCGAACGCGCAGCCGTAGGCGTGCGCCAGCGGCAGGAACGACAGCGTGCGCCCGCCTTTGCGGAAATAGAAGGTGCCGGTCTGGGTGTTGATCATCCGCTGGGCGAAAATCACGTTGCCCGTCAGGTTGTTCACCGTGAGCATGACGCCCTTCGAGTATCCCGTGGTTCCCGACGTGTAATTGAGCAGGATCACCTGATCGTTGGGAATTTCGGGGTATTTGATGTCGTTTATGCTGAATCCGCGCGGATATTTCGAGCGGTAATTCTTCAGGATGTCGCGCTGGAACTTGGTGAGCGCCTTGCCGTCGCGTTCGTAAATGGTATGGAAGTCGGTCAGCGAAAAGACGGCTTCGATCTGCCGGATCTGCTCCTCTTCGATATTGTCCCAGAAGTTGTCGCCCAAGAAGAGCATGCGGCTCTCCGAGTGGTTGATGATGTGGATGATGTCGGCGGGGGTGAAATCCTGCAGGATCGGGACGATGACCGCTCCGTATGTGATCGTGGCTATGTAGGTGATGCACCAGCGGGGATTGTTGCGGCCTATGAGGGCGATTTTGTCGCCCTGCCTGATGCCGGCCTTTTTGAAGAGGAGGTGCAGCTTGGCGACCTCCTTGGCCATCTCGTAATACGAAAAAGTTTCGCCCTTGAAATAATCGGTCAGGGCGGGCATTTCACGATTGTCGCGGAAACTGGTTTCGTATATTTTGATCAGATTCTCCTGTAACATGGTCGCGTCCTAATTGCTGAGCAAAGATAGGCGAAAAAAACGATTTTACCGCCAAATCGCGGTATTTTTTATCCTATATTGCCTATGTTTTGAACCGTAAGCCCTGCCGCAGAGCTTTTTGAGCCGTTTTTATTCCTCTTTCTTTTCCGGCTTGGGGGGCTGCTGTTTCACGTGGCGGGGTTTCCAGATGTAGATTTTCGATTCCGTGCCGGCCTTGAGCCTTTCGATATTTTTGCGGTGCGTGTAGATCAGCAGCACGGCGATGATGAACGAGAACACGACGAACGGAACCAGATGGTTCACTTTCGGCGAAATGAGCGTGAAAATGGGGAAGCTGCACCCTGCGACCATCGAGGCCAGCGATACGTAGTGCGTAATCATCAACACGAGGAACCAGACGCCGAAGCAGAGCAGCACCAGCGGGGCGTTTACGCCCATGATGGCGCCGACGAGCGTCGCCACGCCCTTGCCGCCGCGGAATCCGGCGAAGATCGGGAAGATATGCCCCAGAACGGCGGCGAATACGGCGATGAAGCGCAGGATGTAGAACCACGTTTCGTTTGCGCCGTCGGCGAAAACGCTGTCGTATTTCATCAGGTCGATGATCGTCACCGCCACAAACCCCTTCAGAAAATCGAGCCCGAATACGGGCAGTGCGGCCCGCCTGCCCAGCACGCGCAGCATGTTGGTCGTGCCGGCGTTTTTGCTGCCGTGTTCGCGGATGTCGATGCCGTAATATTTTTTGCCGATCCACACGGCACTCGGAATCGAACCCAGCAGATAGGCGATGATAATCAGGGTCGTGGCGGTGTAATATGTCAGAATCATAGTGACTTTTCCGGGGTTTGTATAATGCAAATATAATAAAAAAATCGTATTTGCAGCTTCGGGATGAAAAATCCGGCGCGGGGGCGCCGGGTTTTCGGAGAATTGCGTTATCTTTGCCTAAAAATATACCTTTATGAATACAAAGGCTTTGCTGGAGCCGATGGGTTCGTGGGCGTGGTGGCGCTCGTGGTTCCTGATTTTCCTCGGCTGTTCGATCATGGGCGCGGGTTTCGTGCTGTTCGTCAATCCCTACAATTTCGTGCCGGGAGGCGTCTACGGTATGGGTATCGTACTCCACAACATCTTCCCGTCGATTCAGGTCGGTACGTTCGGCTATATGTTCGACGTGCCGCTGATGCTTACCGCGATGCTGGTTTTCGGCGGGCAGTTCGGTACGCGCACGGTGCTGGCGGCGCTCTATACGCCCGGTTTCATGAACGTGCTGACGCGGCTGGTCTATCCCGACGCCGCGGCCGTCGAGAGTCTCGATCCGGCGTTGCTGCTGGGCGGGCGGCTCGACCTGTCGAACGACCTGCTGCTGACGTGTATCATCGGCGCCGTGGTCATCGGTATCGGGCAGGGTGTCGTCGTGCGCCAGCAGGCGACTACGGGCGGCACGGACATCGTGGCGATGCTGCTGCAGAAGTTTGCCGGCATCAAGTTCTCGACCGGCATCCTGCTCGCCGACGGTTTCGTCGTGCTGTCGGGTCTGGCCGTTATCGGTTTCGGACTGGGTACGGGCGACGCTGCTTCCAACGGCTGGATGTTGACGCTCTATTCGCTCATCACGATCTACATCACCTCGCGCGTGATCGCCTATCTGCTGAACGGTGCGTCGTACGACAAACTGCTGTTCATCATCAGCGACCATCACGAGCAGCTCAAGCGCTTCATCATCGAAGACCTTGACCGCAGCGCCACTTATATCAAGTCGAAAGGCATGTACACCGACGCGCTGCGCGACATGATCTTTCTGGTGGTCAGCCGCAAGGAGGTGCGGCTCGTGCAGCACAAGATCAAGGAGATCGACCCGAAGGCATTCGTCGTGGTGACGGATGCCTACGAAACCTTCGGGGAGGGCTTCAAGCAGTTCCCCGAGAAAAACGAGATACAGGCGGAATAGGCTCCGCCAATTAAGAATTAAAAATTAAGAATTGAAAATTGGGATTTAACGTCAATACATTACGGCCTTTGGAGGGCGCCGGGCGCAAACTTTTCATCGAGACCTACGGCTGCCAGATGAACGTCGGCGACACGGAGATCGTCGTTTCGCTCATGCAGCGCGAAGGCTATGTCTATACGGACCGCATCGGCGAGGCCGATGTCATCCTGATCAACACCTGCTCGATCCGCGACAACGCCGAGCAGCGCATCTGGGGCCGTCTGGCCGAGATGAAACGCTACCGGCGCGCGAATCCGGGTCTTGTCGTGGGCGTCATCGGCTGCATGGCCGAACGCCTGCGCGAGAAGCTGGTCGAGGGACCTGCGGGCGTCGATGTCGTGGCCGGGCCTGACGCCTACCGCGACCTGCCCCGGCTTGTGCGCGAAGCCGAAGCGGGCGGCAAGGGCGTCAATGTCCTGCTCTCGACCGAGGAGACCTATGCCGAGATCGCTCCCGTGCGGCTCGACCGCAACGGCGTAAGCGCCTTCGTCGCCATCATGCGTGGCTGCAACAACTTCTGCTCATACTGCGTGGTGCCCTATACCCGCGGCCGCGAACGCAGCCGCGATCCCGAAACCATTCTCGCGGAGGTCCGGACGCTGTTCGGGAACGGCTACCGCGAGGTGACGCTGCTGGGGCAGAACGTCAACTCCTACCGCTTCGGCGAGGTGGACTTTCCCGGCCTGATGCGCCGCGTGGCCTCCATTTCGCCCCTGCTGCGCGTGCGTTTCGCCACGTCGCACCCCAAGGATATCAGCGACCGCCTGCTGGAGGTCATGGCCGAAATGCCCAATATCTGCCGTGCGATCCATCTGCCCGCCCAGTCGGGTGCCTCGTCGATGCTCGCGCGCATGAACCGCAAATATACCCGCGAATGGTACCTCGACCGGGTCGCGGCCATCCGCCGCTACCTGCCCGACTGCGCCGTTACGACCGACCTGATCGCCGGATTTTCGGGCGAGACGGAGGAGGAGCACGCCGCGACGCTCTCGCTGATGCGCGAGGTCGGCTACGAGTTCGCCTATATGTTCAAATATTCGGAGCGCCCCGGCACTTACGCGCACAAGCACCTGCCCGACGACGTGCCCGAAGAGGTGAAGTCGGCGCGGCTGGCCGAAATCATCGCCCTGCAGAACGAACTGAGCCGCGCGAGCAACCTGCGCGACGTGGGGCGCGAATTCGAAGTGCTGGTCGAGGGAACGTCCAAGCGCGACGAGAACCAGCTTTCGGGCCGTACCTCGCAGAACAAGGTCGTGGTCTTCGACCGCGGCGGCCACGGCGTCGGCGACTATGTGCGGGTCCGCATCACGGGCTGCACTCCCGCGACGCTTTTCGGAGAAGAAATTTCAGAAGGATAAAATTAAGATACGTAAAATGCGATTTGACGAACTTGAGTTGGAGGATGAGATCCTCGACGGACTCTACGATATGAATTTTCAGGAGATGACTCCGGTGCAGGAACACACGATCCCGGTGATTCTCGAAGGCCGCGACATCATCGGATGCGCGCAGACGGGAACGGGCAAGACGGCGGCCTACACGCTGCCGTTGCTGAACCGGCTGCTGCTCGAAGGCAACGAAGACAATGTGATAAAATCGGTGATCATCGTGCCCACGCGCGAACTGGCGCAGCAGATAGACCAGCAGTTTCAGGGCTTTTCCTATTACCTGCCCATCTCGACCACGGTCGTTTACGGCGGCGGCGACGGCAAGGGCTGGGACGTGCAGAAGCGGGGTATGCTGATGGGGTCGGACGTGGTCATCGCCACTCCCGGCCGCATGATTTCGCATATCCAGAACAGCGGCATCGACCTCTCGCATGTCGAATGCCTGATTCTCGACGAAGCCGACCGCATGCTCGACATGGGTTTCAGCGAGGACATCATGAAGATCGTCTCGTACATGCCAAAGGAGCGGCAGACGATCATGTTCTCGGCGACGCTGCCCCCGAAGATCCGCGAACTGGCCAAGACCATTCTGCGCAATCCCGCCGAGGTGAATATCGCCATTTCGAAACCCAACGAGGCTATCGACCAGTCGGCCTATGTCTGCTATGAGAACCAGAAGCTGGACATCATCCGCGAGATGTTCGCCGAGCCGACCGAGTCGAAGACGATCATCTTCTCGTCGTCGAAGATGAAGGTCAAGGAGCTGGCCCATACGCTCAAACGCATGAAACTCAACGTGGCGGCCATGCACTCCGATCTGGAGCAGGCCCAGCGCGAGGAGGTGATGCTCGACTTCAAGAACAACAAGGTCTCGATCCTCGTGGCCACCGACATCGTGGCGCGCGGCATTGACATCGAGGACATCGGACTGGTCATCAATTACGACGTGCCGCACGACCCCGAAGATTATATCCACCGCATCGGCCGTACGGCGCGTGCCGCGGCGACCGGCGCTGCCGTGACCTTCGTCAGCGAGGAGGAACAGGGGAAATTCCACGCCATCGAGAAGTTTATCGAGCGGGATATCCGCAAAGCCGAACTGCCCGCAAGCGTGGGCGAAGGCCCGAAATACGCACCCGACGAAAACCGCGGACGTTTCGGCCGCGGCGGCAGGGGCGGCCACGGGGGATCGGGACGCGGAGGTTCCGGCCGCGGCCGTGGACGCGGCGATAAAGGCGACGGAGGACGCTCAAGCAGGGGCGATGGCGATCGTAATCGCGATCGTCGCGGCGACAGAGAGCGTGCGGCTGCGGCGCCGGCCGAAAACGGCGCCGGGACTCCGCAGGCTGCGCCGGCGGATAATGACCACGCATCGGGCCGCGGCGAAGGCAACCGCGGAACGCGCGACCGCAAACGCCATCGCGGCGGCCGCAACCGCAATCGCAACCGCGGCGGAAATCCGCAGGAGGGCGGGGCTACGCCGCCGGCGAATTAGACCGGCGGACACTTCAGATAAAAGAGACCGGACTCAACTCTGAGTCCGGTCTCTTTGTTTGCTTCCCGTTTGCAGCCGTTTTTATTTCTGCCGGAAATAGACCTGCATAGGTGCTCCGGAATATAAAAAAGTCCCCCTTTGTCAAAGGGGGACTTGGCGGGAATATCGCTTCCGGATTTCGTCGTGCGAAAGAGGTCCGGTAGCCTTGTATTGCGGCCGTCTTACTTCTGCCGGAAATAAATCTGCATCGGCACCCCGGCGAAATCCCAGTGGTCGCGGATGTTGTTTTCGAGGAAGCGGCGGTAAGGTTCCTTGATGTACTGCGGCAGGTTGACGAAGAACGCGAACTGCGGCGTCGGCGTCGGCAACTGGGTTACATATTTGATCTTGATGTATTTGCCCTTGGTCGCGGGCGGCGGGTAATTTTCGATCAGCGGCAGCAGGAAATCGTTGAGCGCCGAGGTCGAGATGCGGCGTTTGCGCGACTCGTAGACCCGGATGGCCGTCTGGAGTACGTCGAAAATGCGTTGTTTGCTCAGAACCGAGGTGAAGATGATCGGAATGTCGTTGAACGGCGCGAGTTTCTTTTTCAGGAACTCCGTCCACTCCTTCATCGTGTTGTTGTCTTTCTCTATGAGGTCCCACTTGTTGACTACGATCACGCAACCCTTGCGGTTGCGGACGATCAGGTTGTGGATGTTGAGGTCCTGCGATTCGAGTCCCTGCTGGGCGTCGAGCATCAGGATGCAGACGTCGGAATTCTCGATGGCGCGGATCGAGCGCATCACCGAGTAGAATTCGAGGTCCTCCATCGCCTTGCCCTTCTTGCGCATGCCTGCCGTGTCCACGAGGTAGAAATCCATGCCGAACTTGTTGTAGCGGGTGTGGATCGAGTCGCGGGGGGTGCCGGCGATCGAGGTCACGATGTTGCGTTCCTCGCCCAGCAACGCGTTGGTCATCGACGACTTGCCGACGTTGGGACGGCCGACGATGGTGATATGGGGCAGGTCCTCGTCCTCTTCGGGGACGGTCTCCGCGGGCAGCGCCGCGAGGATGGCGTCCATCAGGTCGCCCGTGCCGCTGCCGCTCATCGAACTGATGCAGAACGGATCGCCCAAACCGAGGGCGTAGAACTCGTGCGAGGAGTAGATCTGGTCGTTGTTGTCCACTTTGTTGCAGACGAGGATCACCTTTTTCGAGGTGCGGCGCAGGATATCGGCCATCAGCTGGTCGAGGTCGGTGATGCCGGTCGCAACCTCCACCAGAAAGAGGATCACGTCGGCCTCGTCGATGGCCAGCAGGACCTGACGGCGGATTTCGTCTTCGAAAATATCCTCCGAATTGACGGTGTAGCCGCCGGTGTCGATCACCGAAAATTCCTTTCCGTTCCAGTCCGTTTTGCCGTAGTGGCGGTCGCGGGTGGTGCCGGCCGTCGCATCGACGATGGCCTTCCGCTGGCCCACCAGACGGTTGAAGAGGGTGCTTTTGCCGACGTTAGGACGGCCCACGATTGCTACAAGGCTCATATTCTTTTCTTTTTTCTTAGGGCAAAGATAGTGCAAGTCGGGGGCTGGGGCAAATCGTTTTGCCGCTGCCGGGGACGCTGCCTGTCCGTGCGGGAGTTTATCTTCGGCAAAGATAATGAAAACCGCGTGCAAACCAAGCCCGTCCGGAGCCGGCGGAGCGCCTTTTGCCGCAGGACGGAAGCGCCGCGCGTTCCGGCAGATCGAATGGCGTGCGGGATCCTTTGGCATATAACTTGCTGATTGGGGGTTTGAATATCAACTGCTTGTGCTCCAAAAACAAAACATATCGGACAAATTTAAAACCAAATCAATTCAGCTTATGAAAACATTTCGACTTTTGATTGTGGCTCTGCTGCTTGCGTCTTCCGCTTCGGCCCAGCGACACATGCGCGACGGCCGCAACGGAGAGTATTCGCCCACGGTCTACCTTATCTCCGTGCACGAAGTGGACACGGTTTACAACTGCGGCGGCTGCGGCAGCCGTCAGGCCGCGGCGCTCAACCGGCTGGCGATGGACAATGCCACGCAGGACTATATTGAGACGCACCGCCCCGGTTTCCAGCAGTCCGAGAAGCCCCAGTTCGTATTCGCGTCGAAGAACAACCGGTTCTCGTTCTCGCTGGGCGGCTTCGTGAGCCTGCGCGCCGGATACGACTTCGACGGCATCGTGGACAATATCGACTTCGTGCCCTACGACATTCCCGTTCCGGGCAATTACAATTCGAAACAGAAGCTGATGATGGACGCCTCGACTTCGCGTCTCTTCATGAAGGCGATCACCAACACGCGGGCGCTGGGCCGCGTGGTGATTTACATGGACGCCGACTTCCGCGGCGGCGCGGAGGGCAGCTATACGCCCCGCCTGCGCTCGGCTTACGTGTCGTTCAAGGGGCTGACCCTCGGACGCGACGTGACGACGTTCTGCGACCTGCAGGCCGCGCCCACGACCATCGACTTTCAGGGACCGAACGCCTACAACTTCAATTTCGCCACGATGATCCGCTATGAGGTTTCGTTCGCCCGCCGGCACATGACCTTCGGCGTCGCGGCCGAAATGCCCAATGTGAGCGCGACCTACGGCGAAAACTTCAAGCCGATGCACCAGCGCGTGCCCGACTTCCCGATGTATCTGCAGTATGCGTGGGGCGACGACCGCAGCGGCCATATCCGCGCGTCGGGCGTCATCCGCAACCCCTACATGCACAAGGTCTCGAAAAATTCGACCACCTCGCTGCTCGGCTGGGGCGTGCAGTTCAGCGGTACGATCAAGTGCTGCGACTGGTTCCGGCTCTTCATGAACGGCGTTTACGGCGAGGGCATCACCCCCTATATTCAGGACCTGACGGGTTCGGGACTCGACTTCACGCCCAATCCCGAAGATCCGTCGCTCGTGCGCATGATGCCGATGTGGGGCTGGCAGGCCGCCGGGCAGATCAACTTCACGCCGCGCCTGTTCGTTTCGGGCGGCTATTCGACCGTCCGCGTGCAGCGCAGCCACGGCTATTACACCGACGACCAGTACAAGCAGGGGCAGTATATCTTCGGCAACATCTTCTATTCGCTCACGCCGCGCTGCAAGGTGGCCGGCGAGTACCTCTACGGTTCGCGCAAGGACATGAACAGCATGAAGAACCACGCCAACCGCGTGAACGTGATGGTGCAGTACAGCTTCTGACGGCCTTGTCGGCGTCATTTATTCGGGCGGTCCGGTGCGGGCCGCTCTTTTTTTCGTATATTTGCTTTCAAACTGTTGCTGAATCATGATGGAATTTCTGACGGAATACAACCTTACGGGGCTGGTGATCGGCGTCGCTACGTTTCTGATCATCGGTCTGTTCCACCCCTTCGTAATCAAGGGCGAATATTACTTCGGCGTGCGCTGCTGGTGGTTTTTCCTGCTGATGGGCGTCGCGGCGATCGCGGCGTCGGTCGCCGTGCGGCATATCCTCTGGTCCACCCTGCTGGCCGTCTGGGGCGCGTCGTCGCTCTGGTCGATCGGCGAGCTGTTCGAGCAGCGCGGACGTGTGGCGAAGGGATGGTTCCCGGCCAATCCGAACCGGAAGAAGAAATAATCCGGC
>OGXN01002116.1_pt1 | contig 15547 bp, 11 predicted proteins | sample 1576281 | NCBI WGS metagenome assembly OGXN01 (sample SAMEA3541494, study PRJEB24748) | human gut metagenome | biome: human gut; feature: human-associated habitat; material: faeces | place: China | collected 2012
GTATCTGTATTTGAAGCATTACATGTTGCAGGTGGTGTATTGATGTATGGTATTCCTGAATTCCGTTTACCAAAAGCAATCGTACAAAATGAAATCGAAGGCTTAAAGAACATGGGTGTAGATATTGAAACAAACATGGTAATCGGACGCAGTGAATCTGTGGATGATTTATTTGATGCAGGTTATGAAGCTGTATTTATCGGTAGTGGTGCAGGTCTTCCTAACTTTATGAATATGCCTGGTGAAAACCTGAAAGGTGTATATTCCGCAAATGAATTCTTAACACGTTGTAACCTGATGAAGGCTTATAAAGAAGGCAGTGATACACCAATTCAGCATCCAAAACGTGCTGTGATTGTTGGTGGTGGTAATGTTGCTATGGATGCTGCACGTTGTGCAAAACGTTTAGGCGTAAAAGAAGTAACAATTGTTTACCGTCGTAGTATGGAAGAACTTCCTGCACGTAAAGAAGAAGTAGAACATGCGATGGAGGAAGGTATTGTCTTTAATCTGTTGACAAATCCTGTACGTGTACTTGGCGATGAAAATGGCTGGGTTAAAGGTATGGAATGTGTGAAGATGGAGCTTGGAGAACCTGATGAAAGCGGCAGACGTCGTCCAGTTGAAATCAAAGACAGCAACTTTGTATTAGATGTAGACTGTATGATCATGGCAATTGGAACAAGTCCTAATCCATTGATCCGCTCTACTACAGAAGGCTTGGAAACAAATCGTAAAGGCTGTCTGATTGCAAATGAAAACGGAGCGACTACACGTGATGGCGTATTTGCCGGCGGGGATGCTGTAACAGGTGCCGCAACGGTTATCTTAGCTATGGGTGCAGGTAAAACAGCAGCGAAAGCAATTGATGAATATATCCAGAATAAATAACATAGAAAGCCTAGCAGGAATGCTGGCTTTTTTTTGGTTTCACAGAAAAACAAAAATATACATATATCATTATATTTTAGGAATCTTGCGAAATTTGTTATAAGAAAATCACTGAAAATTCAATGGAAGGGTTTACAGTTGGCAACAAAAATGTTATTATATTTACAGAAATAAGTACCTTATTTCTGATATCATAATATTGGCTCTATTATGATAAGAAGAAAGATTGTGCATTCTTTACATTCCTTCCTTTAATTGTTAGATTGCATAAGCTTTCTGAATTTATTCATATCGATTTCCTTTCGATAACCTAGTGAGAAGAACGTGATTCCTGTCACGTTCTTTTTACATCAAAAAACCAATGTGATTTCATGTGAAAATAAAAACTGGTGATTGTAAAATTAAAAAATACATGATATCCTACTAATGGTGATAACATGAAAAAGAAATACAGAAAATTGATTATCTATGGAGTAGCAGGCATCCTGTTCTTCTTTCTGCTGTCTTTGGTATTCCCAGGACTAATGTTTATCGCAAAAACAGGTGCTTTGCTTGTTTATGCCGGTGTTAGTTTTACCCAGATCTTAATGATGAGAAATATGCATGAGGATGTAGAAAAGCCAATCATCTTTACCATTGCTGTCACATTGATTATGGGATATTTACTGTTTTTTGTTTAAAATCCATTGACAAATATATGTGCATTTCGTTATACTAAACAAGTAAAGGCGATGAAATAAAGTAGTACCTGCGAAAGTGTTTTAGAGAGCAGCTGGATGGTGGAAAGCTGTACATGGAAACGGGGAACTCGTTATGGAGCCGATAGCAATATCCGTCTTACTTCGCGTTAAGAAGAAATGAAGGGCATTTTTCTTTTGTGAAAGATGAACTAAGGTGGTACCGCGTTAATACAACGTCCTTAGATACAGGGACGTTTTTTTTATGAATGTAAAGGAGAGAATTAGTATGGCATTCAATCATGTTGAAATTGAAAAGAAATGGCAGAAGTTCTGGCTGGAAAACAAGACATTTGCTTGTGATACCCATGACTTCAGCAAACCTAAGTACTATGTACTGGATATGTTCCCATATCCAAGCGGCAATGGTCTGCATGTAGGACACCCGGAAGGATATACTGCTACAGATATCATTGCACGTATGAAACGTATGCAAGGCTTTAATGTATTACATCCAATGGGATGGGATGCATTTGGTCTACCTGCAGAACAATTCGCAATTCAGACAGGAAATCATCCTGCTCAGTTCACAAAGAAAAATGTAGATCATTTCCGTGAACAGATCCAATCATTAGGTTTTTCTTATGACTGGGATCGTGAAATCTCTACTACAGATCCATCTTACTATAAATGGACACAGTGGATTTTTATTCAGTTATACAACAAAGGTTTGGCTTATGTAGATGAAATTCCTGTTAACTGGTGTCCAGAACTTGGAACTGTACTTGCCAATGAAGAAGTAATTGACGGTAAAAGTGAGCGTGGAGGATATCCGGTAATTCGTAAACCAATGCGTCAGTGGGTATTAAAAATCACGGAATATGCAGAACGTTTACTGGAAGATTTGGAATTATGTGACTGGCCACAATCCACAAAAGAAATGCAGATCAACTGGATTGGAAAATCACAGGGTGCCAACGTTATCTTTAAAATCAAAGATACCAACAAAGAATTCACAGTATTTACAACACGTTGTGATACATTGTTTGGGGCTACGTATTGTGTTATGGCACCAGAACATCCTTATGTAGATGAAATCTGTACACCTGAACAGAAACAGGCAATTGATGAATATAAGAAAACTTGTGCCAGCAAGTCTGATTTGGAACGTACAGAATTAAACAAAGAAAAGACGGGTGTATTTACAGGTGCTTATGCCATCAACCCGGTAAATGGAAAAGAAGTTCCAATCTGGATTTCTGATTATGTATTAGCATCTTATGGAACAGGTGCAATTATGGCTGTTCCTGCACATGATACACGTGACTATGAATTTGCTAAGAAATTTGGTATTGATATCATTCCAGTATTAGAGGGTGGCAATATCGAAGAAGAAGCATTCACAGAAGATGGTGTACATATCAATTCTGAATTCTTAAATGGTATGGGTAAACAAGAAGCAATCGATACCATGATCAAATGGCTGGAAGAACACAAATGTGGATGTGCAAAAACAACCTATAAATTAAGAGATTGGTTATTCTCACGTCAGCGTTATTGGGGAGAACCAATTCCTATCATTCATATGGAAGATGGTACAATGCGTACAGTTGATATCGATGAATTACCACTTGAATTACCTGAAACAAAAAACTTTAAGCCAAATGAACACGGAGAATCACCACTTGCACACTGTTTGGATTTCATCAATGTGGAAATTGATGGTGTTAAAGGAAAACGTGAAACCAACACTATGCCACAATGGGCTGGAAGCTGCTGGTATTATTTACGTTATATCGATCCTAAAAACAATGATGCAATCGCTGATCCAGAGTTATTAAAACACTGGCTGCCAGTTGATTTATATGTAGGTGGTGCAGAGCATGCCGTACTTCACTTATTGTATGCTAGATTCTGGCATAAGGTATTATATGACTGTGGTGTAGTCCCTACAAAGGAACCATTCCAGAAGTTGTTCCACCAAGGTATGATCTTGGGTGAAAACAATGAAAAAATGTCCAAATCAAGAGGCAATGTTGTAAATCCTGATGAAATCGTAGAAAGCCATGGTGCAGATGCACTACGTGTATATGAAATGTTTATGGGACCACTTGAAGCTGCACTTCCTTGGAGTACAACTGGCTTGGATGGTGCTAGAAGATGGTTAGATCGTGTATGGCGTTTATATACAGAATATGATAAATTCACAGATACCAATGATGGTAAATTAGATCGTGTATATCATGCGACAATTAAAAAGGTCACAAGAGATGTAGAAACATTAAATCTGAATACAGCAATTTCCCAGATGATGATCTTTATCAATGAATGCTATAAAGTGGACAGCATTTACAAAGAATATGCTATTGGCTTTTTAAAATGCTTTGCATGCTTCGCACCTCACTTAGGAGAAGAAATCTGGCAGAAGGTATTCCATAAAGATACAACGATTACGTATGAACCTTGGCCAACATATGATGAATCTAAACTGGTAGAAGATGAAGTAGAAATCATCGTTCAGGTAAATGGCAAGCTGCGTGGTAAATTTAAAACCGCAAAAGATAGCAGTGAAGATGTCATCAAAGAAACTGCAATGCAGATGGAAACAGTAAAAGCACAGATTGAAGGCAAAACCATTAGAAAAATTATTGTCGTAAAAGGCAGAGTTGTTAATATCGTAGCAAATTAATATATAAGGTGTGGTGATTCATCACACCTTTTTCTAAAAGGATGAAGATATCATGGATGCAAAGAAAATCGGGGCATTCATCAAAATGATGCGAGAAGAAAAAAAGATGACAATTGATGAATTTGCGAAAGCAGCTAATCTTGAATCAAAGGCAATCATAGAATATGAAGCAGGGGTAAAAAAATTAAACAGCAAAGAATTAACGAATATTTCCAAGGCATTACAAGTGCCGCTGATCAGTGTGATTTGGGGTGAAAAACCTAATTGGGAACAAAAACCGGCTATTCATAGAAAAGAAAAGTTGTAAAAAATCATGCCTGTAATATAAGATATTGGAAAAATACGGTGGTTTCATGCGGTTTCTGTTGCAAGCCCCTTGTTTTTTATGCTATACTAACTAAGGAAATTTGGAAGGTGATTAAAATGGGTAGACATTTTGAAGTACGTGCCGCTTCTATGGCAAAAACCGCAGCAGTAAAGGCAAAATTATATTCAAGATATGGTAAAGAAATTCTGATGGCAGCGAAAGCCGGTGTGCCTGATCCAGAAATGAATGCATCTTTGAAAAAAGTAATCGAACGTGCAAAAGCAAATCAGGTACCTGCAGATGTTATCAAAAGAGCAATTGATAAAGCAAAAGGTGGAACAACAGAAAACTATTCACCAGCTACATATGAAGGGTTCGGTTCTGGTGGAGCCGCAACTGTAATCATTGACTGTTTGACAGATAATGCAAACAGAACAATCGCTGATTTACGTGCTTGTTTCAATAAATCACACGCAAAATTAGGTGTTGCAGGATGTGTATCTTTCAACTATGAACACGTTGGTTTGTTATCTATCGCATACGAAGATGAAGAAGCGATGATGGATGCTTTGATTATGGCAGAAGTTGAATTAAAGGATATCGAAGTTGAAGATGGACAGATGAATATCACTGTGGAACCAACAGATTTGAATAAAGCAAAGGACGCAATTGAAGCATTGATTCCTGATGTAACATTTGACGTATTGGAAGATACTATGCTTCCTAATGAATATGTTACATTAGAAGGAGAAGATTTAAAATTGTTCCAGCGTTTGATCAACCTGTTGAATGAAGTAGATGATGTACAGCAGGTATATCACAACTGTGGAAATATTAACGATCCTGCAGAATAATGAAATGAAACGGGCAGAAATGCTCGTTTTCCTATATCACAAGGAAAAAGGATGTGAGCATAATGGGAAATAATCAAATGCTGGTTTTTCAGGCAATCACAAAGTATCATCATGCGACGATGGTTGAGCTGGTAAGGGAAAGCAATCTTTCATCTCCTGTTGTAAAACAGATCTTAGAAGAAATGGAATCACGGGGATATGTTGAAAAACAGATGTTGAATACATCTTCCAAAGGTAGAAATGCCAATGTATATAGTTTAAATCATAAGAAATTTATGATTTTGGGATTATTTATTGATGAGCGAACAGTGGATATATCCATACGAGATGCTTTATCACATACGCATTATGAAAACCATCTCTATCTGAAAGAAACAAAAGAACTGGAAGATTTTATTGTGACACTGGTAGAACGTTTTGCGGTGACATGTGTCAGTGTTGCGGCTGCCGGTATCGTGGATGGTCTGTATTTTTATCGTAATCAAAAAGGAACGCTTGGTCAATTTGGCATATGCGAACAACTAAGCAAACGTTTGTCAATTCCTGTCATAATTCAAAATGATGTAAAAACGATGATGATGGGATATGTTGCCAATCATACAATGAAAGATCTAGCATATGTATATTTTAGTACGACAGGTGTAGGAAGCAGTTATTGTTTTCATAAACAGATGATACAGGGGGTTCATCATTACAGTGGAGAACTAGGAATGATTCCATTTTATGGAAAAAGTATCAATGAAATCATTCAATCTGGTGTAGATGATCAGTTAATGAAAAATATTATCACACAGATCATCACCATTGTATCGGTAACCATTGATCCACAATGTATCGTTATTGCAGGTAAAAATATTCCTTTTCATTTAGAAAAAGAAATCAAAGAAAGTTGTAAAACATATTTAGGGGATCGATATGATCTGCACTTAGAATTTCGCAATGTTCCATTACTTGATGTAATGGAGGGGGTTCATTATCTAGGAATCCAGCGTTTGTTTGAAGAATATGTAAAACAAGGTAAAAAAGCGTAATTTTCAGTTGACAAAGCGATACGAAATGAGTAAACTAAAAGTACATCCGATGAAAAAGAGCATGTGCATGGATGTTTAGATAGAGAAGAAAACCTTGGCTGGAAGTTTTCACTAGACGATTGCATGATGGACACTTTGGAGGAGTTATCAGGAAATGGATAACCGTAGTTCTTGCGTTAAAGATAAAAGTGCATTCGTTATGAATGAAGTTAGGTGGTACCGCGTGAACAACGTCCTTTCATGTAAAGGACGTTTTTTTTAGGATGAACGTGGTGATAACATATGATAAAAAGGAGGAAATCAGTATGAACTATCAGGTCCCAAGAGGAACACAGGATGTATTGCCAAAGGATATTAGTAAATGGCACCAGATTGAAGAAATGATCCGTCAGTTTTGTTATGTATACAACTTTGAAGAAATCCGTACACCAATTTTTGAGCACACTAACGTATTCAAAAGAGGAAATGACTCCAGTGATATGGTCAATAAAGAAATGTATACTTTTACATTGGAAAACAGCTCCACATCATTGACACTTCGCCCAGAAGGAACAGCTGGTGTTGTCAGAAGCTTCGTGGAAAATAAAATGTTTGGATATCCGGATTTACCAATGAAAATGTATTATGTCGGTCCACAGTGCCGTCATGAACGTCCACAGAAAGGCAGAATGAGAATCTTCAACCAGTTTGGTGTGGAGGTCGTCGGCGCAAAAAGTCCAATGCTAGATGTAGAAGCCATCGCTTTAGGGTATTCATTTTTATCTGCTGTTGGTTTACAGGATATGAAGGTATTAATTAATACTTTGGGTGATGATGCATCACGTGATGCTTATCGTACGGCATTAAAAGAACACTTTAAAGACGGTATTAAGGATATGTGTGGAGATTGTCAACGTCGTTATGAACAAAATCCTTTACGTATCTTAGATTGTAAAGTCGATCATGATTCTGAATTAATGAAAACAGCGCCTAAGATGAGTGATTATCTTACAGAAGAGAGTAAAGCTTATTTTCAGGCAGTATTAGATGGCTTGGATGCACTGGGTATCCCATATGAAATTGAGGATACATTAGTACGTGGGTTAGATTATTATACACACACCGTATTTGAAATCGTAAGTGAAAATAAAGAAATGGGTGCACAGTCTACTGTACTTGCTGGTGGCCGTTATGATGGACTGGTTGAATATTTTGGTGGTCCTGAAAAGATGAGTGGTATTGGATGGGCACTAGGTATTGAACGTTTGATTATCGCATGTGAAGCAGAAGGTATCGTATTAGGTGAAGATGAAGGCTTGGATGCTTATGTATTATGTTTATCACCAAAGGTACAAATTGAAGCTTTACAGATTGTTACAGAGTTAAGAGCTGCCGGTTATCGCAGTGAATGTGAATTCTTAAATCGTTCATTTAAAGCGCAGTTTAAAACTGTAGAGCGCAAGAAAGCTAAGACTGCAATCATCGTTGGTGAAAAGGATATTGAACAGGGTACCGTCAATATCAAAAATATCGCTACACAAACACAACAGACAGTTGCATTAGATGGTGTTGTGGATGCAATGGATGCATTGTTTGGTGAAGAAGAACATGAACATGTTTGTACATGTGAAGATGGAAACTGTACATGTGGACAGCATAAAGAATAGGAGAATAAGCATGAAAAGAACACATACAAATGGAGAATTAAGATTATCCAATGTGAATGAACAGGTGACACTTATTGGTTGGGTCGCAAAACGCAGAAATTTTGGCGCACTTGTTTTCATTGATTTACGTGATCGCTCTGGTATCACACAGCTGGTATTCAATGAAGAACTGGCAAAACAGATCAGTGACGTACGTAATGAATACATATTACAGGTAAGCGGCATTGTTGTGGAACGTAAAGATAAGAACCCAAAACTTGCGACAGGGGATATCGAAATCCAGGTAGAAGAAGTTACCATCGTAAATAAAGCAGAAACTACGCCAATCATTGTTGCGGATGAAACAGATGCATTGGAAGATACACGTTTGAAATATCGTTATCTTGATTTAAGAAGAAGTCCGATACAAAAGAATCTGATGCTTCGCCATCAGGTCACAATGATCACAAGAAACTTCTTGTCAGATCATGGATTCTTGGAAATTGAAACACCAATCCTATGTAAGTCTACACCAGAAGGTGCTCGTGACTATTTGGTCCCAAGTCGTGTAAGTCCTGGAGAATTTTATGCACTTCCACAATCACCACAGATTTATAAACAATTATTGATGGTGGGTGGATTAGAAAAATATTTCCAGATCGCAAGATGTTTCCGTGATGAAGATTTACGTGCAGACCGTCAGCCTGAGTTTACACAGATCGATATTGAAATGAGCTTTATCGAAGAAGAAGATATCTGGAATATTACAGAAGAACTGATGCGCAAGATATTTAAAGAAATCAAACATGTGGATCTTCCTGAATTTGTACGTATTCCATATGATGAATGTATGGAACGCTTTGGAAGCGATAAACCTGATATGCGTTTTGGTATGGAATTGTGCAATGTAAATGATATTTTTGCGAACACAACCTTTAAGATTTTCGCAGACGTATTAGAAAATAAAGGCGTTATTCAGGCAATGGTTGTGAAAGGCGGCGCAGATAAATTCTCACGTAAAGATTTAGACAAGCTGCAGGAATTTGTAAAAGTATATGGCGCAAAAGCGCTGGCGTATTTAAAACTTTCGAATGGGGAATTCAGTGGCTCTGTCGCAAAAGTTGTAAGTGATGAAGAAAAAGCTGTACTAAAAGCACAGCTTGGTTTAGAAGATAATGATTTATTGTTCATGGTTGCGGCTAAGAAAAAAGTTGCCCAAACATCACTTGGTGCCTTAAGAAACAAGCTTGGTCATGATTTAAATCTGATCGATGAATCAAAATTCGCCTTCCTTTGGGTCACAAACTTCCCAATGTTTGAATATGTAGAAGAAGAGGATCGATATGTTGCGGCACATCATCCATTCACTTGTCCAAATTTAGAAGATGTAGATAAACTAATGAGTGATCCGGCAAATTGCTATTCTCGTGCATATGACCTTGTATTAAATGGCTATGAACTGTTAAGTGGTTCTATCCGTATTCATGATCAAGAACTTCAAAAGAAAGTCTTTGAAGCAATTGGCATGTCTTTAGAAGAAGCTTATAATAAATTTGGATTCTTCATTGATGCATTTAAATATGGTACACCTCCACATGGTGGTGTAGGTATTGGATTAGAGCGTTTGGTCATGATTCTGGCAGGAACTGACAATATCCGTGATGTTGTCGCATTCCCTAAAACAGCTAGTGCATCTGATCTAATGAGTGAAGCACCAAGTCCGGTATATGATGAACAATTGAAGGAATTGCATATTGGTATTACACATCCTGTAAAAGAACACTAATGAATATATAAAAAAAATCGGTTGAAAAATCGATTTTTTTTATTTTTAAAATGGAGTTTATTGAAAAATGGTTAAAGATTATCTTTTAATTTCCAAAATGATGACACGACATACATATATAATCTATTTTTTTATTATATTTCAAAAAAATGAAAACGTTTGCTTTTTTATTAAAACTGATATATTATTAATTATATGGTAAGCAAAATCATATTAGATTAATATTTAAAGGATTCCACAATGTAAGAAAGGAGATTTCTATGATTTCATTAAACAACATAACAAAACAATTTGGAAAGCATGTCGTTTTACAAGATTTAAGCCTTGAGTTTGAGGCAAACAATATGTATGCCATCACTGGTGTAAGCGGCTGTGGCAAGAGCACCTTATTAAATATCATTGGAAAATTGGATAAACCAACACAAGGAGAAGTTTTATATCATCAAAAGCCAATTAAGAACGTAAGAAATTATTTACGAAGTGAAATTGGTTATTTGTTTCAAAATTATGCGTTGATCGAAGAACAAAATGTAGAAAAAAATTTAAAAATCGCTTTGGCTTATCAAAAAAATAAAGAAAAATCTATATCTCAGGTACTCGAAACTGTTGGACTGAGTGGCTATGAAAAGCAAATGATTTATGAATTAAGTGGTGGAGAACAACAACGAGTAGCATTGGCAAGAATTTTGTTAAAGCCATGTAATGTGGTATTAGCAGATGAACCGACCGGAAATTTAGATGAAAAAAATCGTGATGAAGTTATCGAAATATTAAAAGGGATGAAAAAAGAAGGAAAATGTGTGATTATTGCGACTCATGATCCATTTGTGGCAAATGCATGTGATCATATCATCACATTGGAAAAACATAAATGAAAAAAGTGCTGATTCTTGTATGGCTGTTCATATCTGCAATTATGGGGTATATGTCTATACAAACAGTTTCTAAAATAGATCAACAAAGAAGTTTTTCCTTCCTTTATACGAACGATAATGTGTGGCGATACAATATCGCTAATGATACAAATAAAGATATCACTAATCAATTACAACAATTCGCCAAAGAAGAACACTTAAATATGTTTTTTACAAAAACGAAAAAAATATTTTATCCTAATATGCCAGTGCAAGAAGAATTTGAAGCCATTGTGGGTAATCCTCAACAGATGAATGAAATTTGTTCTGATTGGGAGAATGATCATCAATGTCAAATTGAATTTAGTGATAAAAAAAATCAGGTAACAATTAAAAATTATGAAAATATTGATCCTACAATATTTTACATAAGTGGAAACATACAAGAACTAACTGATATACAAACAAAGTTATCTAAATTATTTCCAGATATGAAAGTAACAACTGAAGAAATGCCGGGATATGAGATTCACAATAGTCTAGTTGTATCCATGATTGGCACAGTATTTATGGAAGATACAAAACCCTATCTGGTTGCCATTATTGTTTTACTAGTTATCACATTATTATATTTTGTCGATCAGAGCAAAACGTTTGCTGTAAAAAATCTTCATGGATATGCATTTATACGGACATATTTAGATGAGATGAAAGAAATTATAAAAATAGGTTGTATTTGTACTGTTATCATATTCGGTATAAAAATCATCTATCTGTTTATAATGAAAACAGCATTTAAAAACATTTTGTTTTACCTATGGATAAATTTACTTTCTGTTTTGTTTTTGTTTATTCTATATTTGCTGCTCAGCTTCCCAAGCTTATATTTGTGCACAAGACAAAAAATTGTTAATTTATTAAAGGGAAAGTTAAATTTAAGACCAGCCAAAATAACCATTTCGGTTTTAAAAGTAATCTTGGTCCCTTTATGTATTGTGAGTAGTTGTGAATATATGTTCAGTATTGAAAGGGCATATCATAATATTCAGCATAAAGAAGTGTATGAAAAATTATGTACAGGTTTTTCTAAGATTCAGTTAGATGAGAACTGGAACTATGAATTTGATGATAATAATTATTTCACAAACACAGTAGATGCACTGAGTAAGAAATATGAACTAATTTATTGGAGAGAAAGGATTAGTGTCGCAACAAACGTAGAAATCGACTTATATGATGAAATTGGTCGTACAACGAATTATGAGTATATCAACCGTCTTAAGTTGATAGATGTAGATGGAAATGTCGTACATATTGAACCTCAAAGCGGAAAACATCTACTTATGAGTGAAAAATATAAAGATCAGCAAAAAGAAATTGAAAAAGTATATCCAATATTATCGACTTATGTGACATATTTAAAAGAAGATCAACCAATATTCTTGTTTGATGTACAAGATAAAAAATATGCGACAGGAAAAGGAGAGGATTACGTCTTATTTACAGATACACAATTACTGACATCTTCCATGAATCAATCATATATATATTTTAAAGCAACACCAGAGGAGTTGAAAGCAACACTTCAGGAAGCTGGTATAAAAAATCATCTTTTATATGATGATTTAGCTGTTTTAAGCAATTATGAATATGATCGTTGGATGAAACGAGCAGAAAATGATATTTTCAATTTTCTAGTCTATTTTACAATGATTATAGTCATTCTTAGTATGGACATAAGTTTCTATAAGAAAAGTAACTGGAAACAAATCATGGTAAGACAGTTATTAGGATATAGTGAACGAAGGATTCATCGTAAAAAGATATTGAAAGAAATTGGCTTTATACTCATAGAATGTATACTATCCTATTTTATCATGTTTGTATATGGACATAACGGATATTATACAGATTACTTTATTTTCATGATGATTACAATTACAGTTTTAGATTTTATAATGTTTAGTGTATCCATGTATTTGATGAACCGAAATACGCTTCAGGAAAATCTGAAAAAATAAAGACCAAATGGAGAATAATAATAGGAAATCATAAACGAAAAGAGATTTCTAAAATGATGAGTATCATTAATCATTTTAAAAATCTTTTTTCATCTGTAATTAGAAAAATTGTACTTTATACTATTGTGCTTTTTTCATACACTCTTCAGGTAATTTATCATCACGAAAACCTTTAAATACCGGTTGACGAAGGCCACCTTGTTTTGTATATTCCATAAACTTAACGGTACCAACTAGAAATGGCTTGATCCATATCGCATTTTCATTTCCTTCAGGATAAATATCAAATGGACAGTCTTCACTTTTCTTACTGTGCGTTTGTAGATAGGAAAGGGAAACACCCATACTGACATGCCCCATATAGGTAAGATGTTGATGATCATATTGTGCCATTACCAGTGAAACAACACCTTTTTCTTTTAAAATATATCCTGTAATCACAAAGTCATCATCTAAAAGATTTTTACATTTGATCCATTCTTTTGTACGTTTATCTATATGATATTTGCTTTCCTTGCGTTTGGCAACGATGCCTTCTAATCCATGTTGTTTCGCCAAATCAAACAAACGGATGCCATCTTTTTCAATATAGCGGCTGATATTGATTCTTTCATTTTCTTTGATGATTTTTGATAAATGCTGCTTTCTTTTCATCAAGGGTAGATCCACAAGAAATTGATCTTTATCATATAAGATATCAAATGCTGTAAAGGTAGCTGGATATTTGGAAGCATGCAGCCTGATTTTGAAAGGATCACTTGTTAGAGTACGTTTCTGTACTTCAAAGAAATCGTTGATGCCATCTTTGAAAATATATAACTCACCATCCAGAATACAACGGTGCTTTACTTGTTTGCCAATATCTTTTAACTCTGGAAACTTTCGATTCAATAATAATCCACGTTTATTTTGCAAGACAGCTTTATGCTCATCTACATAAACCAGACAGCGAACACCATCCATCTTCCATTCATAGATATAATCTTCATCATCAAATGCCGGCTGTTCAACACCAATCAACATAGGGCGGATATCCCGTTTATCAAAGTCCATCAGTGAGTAACCCGCCGTCTTCTACCTTTGGCTTTTGGCTTACTTTGCTCAATAGACTGTTGTAAAGCTTCCATTAAATCCATTGGTGTAATGTTATCTTTACGTGCATCACTGCCATGGACAACATCATCTCCATGAATTTTAGCTTCAATGGCTTCTTTTAAACGTTCCTGAAACTCATCATGATATAACTCTGGTTCAAATGGTTTCTTCATACTTTCAATCAATTGTTTTGCCATATCTTTTTCAGCTTTTTCAATTTTTGGATGTGTAAGAGTTTTAGGCATATCCACAATTTCATCATCATAAAATAATGTTTTCACTAAAATGCCTTCCTCTTCTGGACATAATGCCAATAGTGTTTCCTTTGTGCCAATCACGGTTTTCGCAATAGCGACAACACCTAGATCCTTCATTGCGGCATATAATAACTCATATGCTTTTTCCGCATGTTTTTCAGGTATCGCATAATAGTTTTTTTCATAGAAAATATCGCGTATCCCTTCCAGCTCACTGAACTGAAGGATATGAATGGTACGATCTTTTTCTGCCTTTAATTCTTCAATTTCATCATTTGTCATAATGACATACTTATCCTTTTCATATTGGTATCCTTTCACGATATCATCACTTTTTAATTCTTTCTGACAATTAGGACAATATTTCTTATATTTGACACGTTCTTTCGTATCCTTGCATAACTGATTAAAAGAAATATCATTATCCTGTGTTGTACGATACATTTGGATAGGAATATGTACAAGTCCAAATGAAATAGCGCCTTTATGTGCGACTGCCATGTTATCACCTCTATATTATTCTGTAAGGTTTTTGACAAATCATTCCATGAAGATAGGAAACAATCAGCAAGTGAGGAAACAGCACGATTTAGAACAAGAAAAAAAATAATGTCAAGGGGTATATTTTTTTAGAAACCATGATATACTATATTTGTCCAAGAGGTATACATTTTTCCTACACTTAGAGATAAGGGAGCCCGGACGTCGCATTTTTGTGTTGAAGACCTGCTACGTGCAGGGATACTGAAAATTTGCGCAGGACACCCACCTGTATATACAGGGAAAGATCTCTCCTCTTGGACTTAAAAAAGCAGATGAAGAATGTTTCATCTGCTTTTTTTATGCTTTATTGATATGACGGGAAATATAATATATTAAAGGGGGGATACTAAATAGATTTGTAATAAAAAATTATATTTTCATAAAATATTGTTTCGTTTATTTTTACTTTTTATTTCCGTACGGTAATGTTATAATGAAGCCATATCATACAAACATTCAGGAGGATTTTTATGGACGCAAAAGAACGTTTTATCAACATATATAAAGAGATGATTCATCGTGAAGGCAGTGATAAATTGTTAGATTATTTATTAAGTGAACACTGTGATTTTTTCACTGCTCCCGCTTCTACCAGATTTCATGGCGCATATCCACAAGGACTTCTTGAGCATAGTTTAAACGTTTATGACTGTCTTTGTGATTATTTATCAAGAGAGCGGGCAAAGCAGGTTTATCATATGAATTATTCAGATGAAACAATCGCAATCGTGGCCCTGTTACATGATATCTGTAAGGTCAACTGTTATAAGGAAAGTACACGGAATGTGAAGGTGAACGGTACATGGACACAGGTACCATATTATGAATTTGATGATCAACTGCCATATGGGCATGGAGAAAAAAGTGTATACATCATCACAGGCTTTATGCGTTTAAGCAGGGACGAAGCATTCGCA
>OGXN01002121.1_pt1 | contig 15515 bp, 17 predicted proteins | sample 1576281 | NCBI WGS metagenome assembly OGXN01 (sample SAMEA3541494, study PRJEB24748) | human gut metagenome | biome: human gut; feature: human-associated habitat; material: faeces | place: China | collected 2012
CATACAACTTCGGAAATGAACTGGAACATTTATTTTCAAGCGTTTACTGTGAGGATTTGGAGAAAAAGGCTATCTAATCTCAATACATTTCTAACTCCCCATATATACTGGGGAATACATATCACAATTTGCGTAAACTACAACCAGCACACGGCGGACGTGATCCCGGTGCAGTCTATCAGGGACGGCAGGAAAAGGATGATACGCTCCGCCTGACGCTGGCAATCGGGGAAATTTTACAAAATAACGGGATTGATGTAGAATATACGAGAACGACGGACATCTACGAGTCGCCGCTTCAAAAAGCGCAGGAAGCAAATGCCGCGGGAGTGGATTTTTTCGTATCGATTCACCGCAATTCGTTTCCGACTGACAATGTTGTGTCAGGAGTGGAATCTTTGGTGTATGATTTGTCGGGAATCAAATATGAAATGGCAAAAAACATCAATGCACAGTTAGAGACGGTCGGGTTTGTGAATCTTGGTGTGAAGGCGAGACCGAATCTTATCGTGCTTCGGAGGACAAAGATGCCGGCGGTGTTGGTGGAAGTGGGATTTATCAACTCGGATGTGGACAATGAATTGTTTGACAGCCATTTTTATGATATTGCACAGGCAATCGCAGAGGGGATTTTAGATACACTGGAGGTTGAAAATGCACCGAGTACAAATAGATATAAAGTACAGACAGGGGCGTTTCGGAATGAGGAGTATGCAAACAACCTGAAAAATGAACTGACAGAGATGGATTTCCCGGCACGTGTGGAACAGTCTAACGGATTCTTCCGTGTGATGGTTGGAAATTATGGGACACTGGACGAGGCGACTGCGATGGAACAAAGATTAAAAAGAGCTGGATATCAGACAGTTATCGTGACATAATAGAGATACACAAGAACAATATGGAGGTATATATGGGAGGAAGAATAGAATTTCGTGAAAAACTAAGCGGTATTTTGAAGATGGCAGAAGAGAATGGATGCCAGATTACAATAGACGAGGTAGAATGTTATTTTGAAGAGGAACATTTGTCAAAGGAACAGATAGAATTAGTCTTCGACTATCTTTTAGCGCAAAAGATAGTCGTAAAAGGCTATGAGAAGACTGGAGGAAGTGTGACGAGCAGTGAGGAAAACAAGGCCGCATTTACTGAGGAAGAACAACGATATCTTAAAGAGTATATGAAAGATATTGGCGGAATCAGAGAGGCTGATGAAGAAGAACGAGAAGCGTTGTTTGAAAAGGTATTGGAAGGAGATGCACTCGCAAAAAGCAGGCTGGTGGAGATATATCTGCCGGAAGTTGTGGAAATTGCAAAACAGCTGTATCACCCAGAAGTATTTTTGGGAGATCTCGTTCAGGAGGGAAATGTCGGACTGATTCTCGGTGTAGATATGATAGACGATTTGGACAAGGCGCATGACGTGATTCGCAGAGAGATCAGACAGGCTATTCAAATGTTGATCGAAGAACAGACGGAATTAAAAAACAGAGACAAGAAGATGGTAGAAAAGGTGAATACACTGGATGAAAGTATTCAAGCATTAACAGAGGAACTTGGGCGTAAGGTGACGATCGAGGAGCTTGCAGTGTACATGGGAATGTCAGAAGAAGAGGTAGAAGATATTTTGCGGTTGACAGGAGAAGAGACAGAAGAAGAGGAATAGATATTAAGAGAGCGGGTCTTCGAAAGAAGACCCGCTTAAGAATCGACACAGATTACTCTTCGTTGTTATCCTCCGAATCTTTTTTGTCATAGAAATCTTTCGGCAGATAAATATGAACTTTTTCAACTCGATTCTTATCAAGGGAATCTACAACCATGCGTATTCCGTTTTCGGTCGTAATCTCATCACCTTTTTCCGGAAGACGATCAAGTTGTTCGATAATGAAACCGCCAAGAGAATCATAGTCTTCAGACGAAAGATCCTAATCTAACCGATCATTGAGGTCATCCAGATTCATAGAACCCTCTACAACAAACTCTTCGCGAGTAATCTCTTTTAAAAACTCTTCTTCGTTCTCGTCGTATTCATCTCGAATCTCTCCGACAATCTCTTCTAAAATGTCTTCCAGTGTGATAAGACCTGCTGTCTCGCCGTACTCATCCAAGACGATGGAAATGTTGAGAGATGCCTCTCGCATCTCGACAAGCAGTTCAGAGATACTTTTATACTCGTACGTAAAATATGCTTCGCGTAAAATATCACGGACATGAAATTCTTTTGTGTTATCGAATAAAAGAAGATCCTTCATATTAATTGTACCGATGACATTGTCAGTTGTCTCTTCATAGACCGGAAGACGAGTGAACTTGTCCTCGCGGAAAATGTCGAGCAGTTCGTCGTAAGTACTTTCCACATCAGCAAATGTGACATGTACACGAGGAACCATGACGTCTTTCGCCTTGGCATCCCCAAGGTCAAATACATTGTAAATCATCTCTTTTTCCTCGGATTCAATAACTCCGTCCTCATGACTGACATCTACGATTGTCCGAAGCTCTGTCTCAGTCATTGTATTTACTTTTCCGTTCGGGTTGACGCGGAGAAGAAGAAGAATACCGCGAGACAACATATTTACGATGAAACTGATTGGAGTCACAATCGTCATAATAAAATGAATCGGATAAGCATATACTAAAGCGAGCGTCTCAGAGTGGATTGTTGCAACAGTCTTTGGTGTGATCTCTCCAAAAATAAGAATCAGCACAGTGATGAGACCTGTTGCAACTGCAACGGCTGAGCCACCAAAATTATAGGCGATACTTGTAGTCAGGGCTGAAGCAGACAGATTCACAATATTGTTGCCGATTAAAATTGAGCTCAACATTTTTCCGGAATTGTCAGTCACCTTTAATGCCATTTTTGCGTGTCTATTACCTTCTTCTGCAAGAGAACGAAGGCGAATCTTGTTTATGGTGGTCAGAGAGGTCTCTGCCGAAGAAAAAAATGCAGATAACCCTAAGAGAATAATTAAAATAATAATTTGTATGACGGCACTCAAGTCCAATGATAAATTCACTCCTTTTAAAAATTACATATTGGAATTAATATACCGCATTTTATTGCATTTTGCAAGTGCCCGTTGAATTTGCAGGAGGTTTGTTGTATGATGAAACATGTATATAAATGAATACATAGAAGTGTATGGAGAATGAGTAATGAATTTGAATTTTTATAATAAACTTACAGACTATATAGAAGCAGAACGTATTTATCGAGAGGAACCGATGAAGAAGCATACGACATTCCGTGTGGGGGGCAATGCAGACTATTTTGTAGTTCCAAAGACGGAAAAAGAGGTGGAAAGGATTGTCGGCCTGTGTAAAGAAGAAGGAATGCCATATTACATTCTTGGGAATGGAAGTAACCTTTTAGTAGGTGATAAAGGGTACCATGGAGTGATCATTCAGATTTGTAAGGAGATGAATGAGATCAGTGTGGAAGATAATTTTTTGAATGTGCAGGCAGGTGCATTGCTTTCGAGGGTTGGCAATGTGGCGCTGGAGGCGGGACTTGCAGGATTTGAGTTTGCATCCGGCATCCCAGGAACGATGGGCGGCGCTGTGTTTATGAATGCAGGAGCCTATGGCGGAGAGATGAAAGACATTTTGACAGAAGTGACTGTTTTAGATGAAAATAACGAGGTACGGGTTCTGAAAAAAGAGGAGCTGGAGCTTGGGTATCGGACAAGTATTGTGGCGAAAAAAGGATATGTTGTACTGTCAGCGAAAGTAGAACTGAAGAAGGGTGACCAAACCAAGATCCGAGAAAGGATGAACGAACTGAAAGTGCAAAGAACAACAAAGCAGCCGCTTGAGTACCCGAGTGCAGGAAGTACATTTAAGCGACCGGAAGGATATTTTGCGGGGAAACTGATTGCAGATGCAGGGCTTCGCGGATTTCAGGTCGGAGGAGCACAGGTTTCCGAAAAACACTGTGGATTTGTGATCAATAAGGACAATGCTACAGCAGCTGATATTATAGAGTTGATGAGGCAGGTTATAGAAAGAGTACAGAAGGAATTCGGCGTCGAATTAGAGCCGGAAGTAAAGAAGTTGGGAGAATTTTAAAACATGAGATTTATAATTGTGACGGGAATGTCAGGGGCAGGAAAAAGTACAGCGTTAAAGATGCTTGAAGATGTGGGATATTTTTGTGTGGATAATTTGCCGGTACCGCTTGTCCCGAAGCTGGCAGAACTGTTGCGTGTTCCGAATTCTGAGATTAATAAGATTGCACTTGGAATCGACATCAGAAGTGGGCAGAAGTTTCCTGAATTGGAATGTATTTTAGAAGGATTTAAGGAAAGCGGAATGGATTATGAGATTCTGTTTTTGGATGCGAGTGACGACGTATTGATCAAACGATATAAGGAGACGAGGAGGAATCATCCGCTGGCGGGAGATGGGAGAGTTGATAAGGGTATCCAAAAAGAGCGTGCCTATGTAGAACAATTGAGACAGAAAGCAGATTACATATTGGACACAAGCAGATTGCTCACAAGGGAATTGAAGGTCGAACTGAATAAGATTTTCGTGGAAAATAAAGAGTTTAAGAATCTTTATGTTACAGTGCTTTCTTTCGGGTTTAAGTATGGAATCCCAAGTGATGCAGATTTGGTATTTGATGTTCGCTTCTTGCCGAATCCGTATTACATAGAAGAGATGCGTCCGAAGACCGGCAATGACAGAGAAGTCCGCGAATTTGTGATGAACAATGAAAAATCAACTCAATTTTTGGAGAAACTTGAGGATATGATTCGCTTTTTGATTCCGAATTATATTATAGAAGGAAAACATCAACTGGTCATTGCCATAGGATGTACAGGGGGAAAACACAGATCTGTGACATTGGCAAATGAGTTGTATGAAAAACTTTGTGAAGATGAAAATTATGGAATAAAAATAGAACATCGGGATATTGAAAAAGATGCAAAAAGAAAATAGTAATGGAAAACAGGAAATGTCTTTTTCCGGAAAAATAAAAGAAGAACTTGCCAGGCAGTGGTCCGAGGCGAGACATTGTCAAATAGCGGAACTTGCTGCGATTATCAGCATGTGTGGAAAGGTTTCGATTGACAGCAGAGAAAATTATTCGATTAAAGTGCGCACAGAAAATGTATCTGTTGCTAGAAAGTACTTTACATTATTGAAAAAAACATTTAATATAGATACTGAAAATTCTGTCGCGAGAAATAAATCAAATGGAAGTATTTACTATACAGTCATTATAAAAAAACACGAGAACGCAATCAAAGTACTTCAGGCGACTAAATTGATGGATGGAGCAGGAGAGATATCAGAGGAATTTTCGGTTTCCAGAAATTTGCTGTTACAGCAGAGCTGCTGCAAGAGAGCGTTTATCAGAGGAGCTTTTTTAGGAGCAGGCTCCATGAGCAATCCGGCGAAAGGATACCATTTGGAGATCGTATGCATGTCAGGAAAGAAAGCGGAACAACTGCAATCGGTAATGCATGCATTTGAGATTGAAGCAAAAGTGGTGATTCGAAAAAAATCACATGTTGTATATTTGAAAGAGGGGTCTCAGATTGTCGATCTTTTGAATGTTATGGAAGCACCGGTTGCATTGATGGAATTTGAAAATGTGCGTATTCTAAAGGATATGAGAAATACAGTGAATCGAAAGGTGAATTGTGAGACTGCCAATATTCATAAAACCGTATCTGCCGCGGTCAAACAGGTGGAAGATATTACATACATAAAAAATACAGTAGGCTTAGACGAGTTGCCGGAGGGACTAGAAGAAATCGCAAAAATCAGGCTGCAATATCCGGAGGCAACGTTAAAGGAGCTTGGAGATTTACTGACGGTACCGTTAGGAAAATCAGGTGTGAACCACAGGCTTAGAAAGCTGAGCAACATGGCTGAAAAGCTTAGGGAAAACAAGGAGGAGAATTATGATTAGGAGAGAAGTAACTGTTAATTGTGTAGGTGGACTGGATGCACGCCCGATTGCGATGCTCGTACAAAAAGCAAGCCAGTTTGAAAGCAATGTATACATTGAAATTCTGGATCAGAAAAAGATCAATGCAAAAAGTATTATGGGCATGATGTCTTTGAATATTTCAGATGGTGAAGCGGTTACTGTTGTAACGGACGGGGAAGATGAACAAGAGGCAGCAAGTGCGATTGAGGAGTACTTAAGTAAACAATAAGATGAGAAAAGAGCATGTGAATGCTCTTTTTTAACATCATTACAGTAGTGGGAGGTACAGATCATGAAGAAAATGCTATTTGTATATAATCCAAATGCCGGAAAGGGGCTGCTTAGACCGAAAGTATCTGATATTGTGGATATTTTTGTAAAAGCCGGATATGAGGTTACAATTTATCCGACGCAGAGCTACAGAGATGCATATAAAAAAGTTTGTGAGCTGGAAGAAGGATATCAGCTTGTCGTGTGCAGTGGTGGAGACGGAACAATCGATGAGGTTGTGACGGGGATGATGCAGAGGGAGCATAAGATTCCAATTGGTTATATCCCGACTGGAACGACGAATGATTTTGCAAACAGTCTGCATATTCCGAAGGATATTTTGATGGCAGCACATACATCTGTGAATGGGGCGCCGTTTGCGTGTGATATTGGACGATTTAATGATGATGTATTTGTGTACATAGCTGCCTTTGGGCTGTTTACTGATGTATCTTATCAGACAAAACAGAATGTAAAGAATGTGCTCGGTCATCTTGCGTATGTGCTTGAAGGTGTGAAACGGCTGTATAACATTCCGTCCTATCATGTGAAGGTGACATATGATGATCAGGTGATTGAGGAAAATTTTGTGTATGGCATGGTGACAAACTCAAGATCTGTCGGTGGTTTCCGCAATATCATCGGAAAACATGTAGTGTTTGACGACGGAGAATTTGAAGTGACCTTGATCAAAAGCCCAAAGAATGCGTTGGAACTTCAGGAAATTATAGCGGCGCTTTTGATTGAGCAGATTGATACAAAACATATGTATACATTCAAGACAAATCATATTACATTTGAATCATTAGAAGAAATTCCGTGGACACTGGATGGGGAATTTGGCGGTCAGCATGATTTTGTACAGATTCACAACGAAAAACAGGCGCTTCAGATTATGGTATCGCCTGAGCATATTTCATCTCTGATGGAATATCCGGAGAAACTGAGTTTGGAGGCGGCAGAAGAAAAGACAGAAGGGTAGAAAGGGAAAAGTTACTATGGAAAAGAGAGAAAAGTTTTCGTCGAGACTTGGGTTTATCCTGATTTCGGCGGGCTGTGCAATTGGACTTGGGAATGTGTGGAGATTCCCTTACATTACGGGACAGTATGGCGGGGGAGTATTTGTACTAATTTATTTGTTTTTCTTATTGGTCCTTGGATTGCCAATTGTTATTATGGAATTTGCGGTCGGACGTGCCAGTCAGAAGAGTGTTGCCTTGTCGTATGAAGTACTGGAACCAAAAGGAAGTAAATGGCATATTCACAAATATTTTGCAATCGCAGGAAATTTCCTCCTCATGATGTTCTACACAACAGTAGGTGGATGGATGCTTGCGTATTTCTTCAAGATGTTAAAAGGTGAGTTTGTTGGAGCAGACTCAGAGAAGATTACTAATATTTTTGGAACGCTTACATCGAACCGAAATGAGATGATTTTCTGGATGATCATTATCTCATTGCTGGGGCTTGCGGTTTGCTCCCTTGGCTTGGAAAAAGGCGTCGAAAAAATCACAAAAGCAATGATGGTAAGTTTGTTTTTCATTATGCTTGTGCTGGTGGTGAGAGCATTGACATTGCCAAATGCAATGGAAGGATTGGAGTTCTATCTGAAACCTGACTTGTCCAAAATCAAAGAAGCCGGAATTGGAACGACTGTGTTTGCGGCGATGGGACAATCATTTTTTACGTTGAGTATCGGAATCGGCGCATTGGCAATATTTGGAAGCTATATTGGAAAAGAGAGAGCGCTGACAGGCGAGGCGATCAGCGTAACACTTTTGGATACATCCGTTGCGATTATGGCGGGGCTGATTATTTTCCCGGCGTGTTTTGCATTCGGAATCAATCCGGGGGAAGGACCGGGACTTGTGTTTATTACACTGCCGAACGTATTTAATGAGATGGCAGGCGGACGTATTTGGGGAACTTTGTTCTTCCTCTTTATGACATTTGCGGCATTGTCTACTGTCATTGCCGTTTTCCAGAACATTATTACATGTACCAGAGATCTTTGGGGATGGTCGCTGAAAAAAGCGACATTGTTAAACGGAATTTTGCTTATCGTTTTAGGACTTCCATGTGTGCTGGGAATGACAGACTGGGCAGGCTTTCAGATTGGCGGAAAGAATATCATGGATCTGGAAGATTTCCTTGTAAGTAATAACCTGCTTCCGCTTGGTTCGCTTGTGTATCTGCTGTTCTGTGTGACAAGATACGGATGGGGATGGGACAATTTCCTGAAAGAAGCGAATACCGGAGAAGGCATGAAATTCCCGGGAGGAAAGGCATTTAAGTTCTATCTTACCTATATTTTGCCATTGGTAGTACTGTTTATCTTTGTGCAAGGATACGTAGCGATGATAAAGTAGGAGATTGAGAGTTACTGCAGACTGATGTGTGAACTGTAACAATAAAAAATAAAAAATAAAAAAAGTACTTGTATATTTTTCGGTCATGCGTTATAATATACAAGTACGAGTGATACGGCTCCATGGTCAAGCGGTTAAGACGCTAGCCTCTCACGCTGGAATCAGGGGTTCGATTCCCCTTGGAGTCATTTCTTGATAAGTGTCCGCAGAAGATTCTGCGGATATTTTTTTGCCATGAAATACTTTGTTTTAAGGGTTTCTTTTTTGCAAAATATGGTTTATAATAAGAAACGTCAAAACTTATAGTAAAGAATCGGAGGGAAAGAATAATGTTAGTATCAGCAAAAGAAATGCTTGAAAAAGCAAAAGCAGGACACTACGCAGTAGGTCAATTCAACATTAACAACTTAGAATGGACAAAATCAATTTTACTTACAGCTCAGGAATGCAATTCACCAGTAATTCTTGGTGTATCTGAAGGTGCTGGAAAATATATGGCGGGATACAAGACAATTGTAGGAATGGTAAATGGAATGTTAGAAGAACTGAATATCACAGTTCCAGTAGCACTTCACTTAGACCACGGAAGCTACGAAGGATGTTTGAAATGTATCGAAGCTGGATTTTCTTCAGTAATGTTTGATGGTTCACACTATCCAATCGAAGAAAACGTAGCAAAAACAAAAGAATTAGTTGCAATCTGTAACGAAAAAGGAATGTCTCTTGAAGCTGAAGTTGGTTCAATCGGTGGAGAAGAAGATGGTGTTGTAGGAAAAGGTGAATGCGCAGATCCTAAGGAATGTAAAGCAATCGCTGATCTTGGAGTATCTATGTTAGCAGCAGGTATTGGTAACATCCACGGAAAATATCCAGAAAACTGGGAAGGATTAAGCTTCGAGACTTTAGATGCTATTCAGCAGCTTACAGGAGAGATGCCATTAGTACTTCACGGAGGAACAGGTATTCCGGAAGACATGATTAAAAAAGCAATTGACTTAGGTGTTGCTAAGATCAATGTAAATACAGAGTGCCAGTTATCATTTGCTGCAGCAACTCGTGAATACATTGAAGCTGGTAAAGATTTACAGGGAAAAGGATTTGACCCACGTAAATTATTAGCTCCAGGTGCAGATGCAATCAAAGCAACTGTAAAAGAAAAAATGGAACTATTTGGTTCTGTTAATAAAGCTTAATAAGGACAAGTTCTTAATCGAGGGTGATGGAAGTTATTTCCGTCACCTTCTTTATTTTTCCTTGCATTTTAAAAAAAATTAGAGTATCTTAGAAGAGAATATTTTGCAAGAAACGAATGAACTGGGAAGGGTGAAACAATGAGTGAGATAATAAATGTAGCAGAGATATTTGGCGAAAATGTTTTCAATGATTCTGTTATGCAGGAGCGCCTGCCGAAAAAAGTATATAAAGAATTAAAGAGAACAATTCAAGAAGGAAAAGAATTAGAGCAGTCGATTGCGGATGTAGTGGCACATGAGATGAAAGAATGGGCGATTGAAAAAGGTGCGACGCATTATTCACATTGGTTTCAGCCTCTTACCGGGGCAACTGCGGAAAAACATGATTCCTTTATTTCAGCGCCAAAGTCAGATGGGAAGGTGTTGATGGAGTTCTCAGGGAAAGAGCTTGTCAAGGGAGAACCTGATGCGTCGTCATTTCCGTCAGGAGGACTTAGAGCCACATTCGAGGCGAGAGGATATACGGCATGGGATTGTACGTCTCCGGCATTTATCAAAAAAGATGCAACCGGAACGGGAGCGATTCTTTACATACCGACAGCATTTTGCTCGTATACAGGAGAAGCCTTGGACCAAAAGACACCATTACTTCGATCTATGGAGGCGATTAACAAACAGGCACTAAGACTTCTTCGCCTGTTTGGCAACACAACTTCTCAGAGAGTGACACCGTCAGTAGGAGCGGAGCAGGAATACTTTTTGGTTGACCGGGAAAAATATCTGAAACGGAAAGATCTTATTTTTACGGGAAGAACGTTATTTGGCGCAATGCCGCCAAAGGGACAAGAACTGGATGATCATTATTTCGGGGCAATTCGTGAGCGTATTGCACTCTTTATGGAGGATGTCAATGAGGAACTCTGGAAATTAGGAGTGTCCGCAAAGACACAACATAATGAGGTTGCACCGGCACAGCACGAGCTGGCGCCAATTTATGCACAGTGTAATGTGGCAGTTGACCACAATCAGCTTGTGATGGAGACATTAAAGCAGGTTGCATACCGTCATGGGCTGCACTGCTTATTGCATGAAAAACCATTTGCGGGGGTGAACGGTTCAGGAAAGCATAACAACTGGTCTCTGACGACTGACGATGGAATTAATCTTTTAGATCCGGGAAAAACACCACATGAGAATATTCAGTTTTTGCTTGTTCTGACATGTATTTTACGTGCGGTAGACAGACATGCCGAATTGTTGAGAGAATCTGCAGCAGATGTGGGAAATGACCACAGACTTGGGGCGAATGAGGCGCCTCCGGCGATTATTTCGGTATATTTAGGTGAACAGTTAGAAGATGTACTTTCACAATTGATCAGTACAGGAGAGGCAACTCACAGTCTGAAAGGTGGAAAATTACAGACGGGTGTCCGCACCCTGCCTGATTTCGCGAAAGATGCGACAGATAGAAATCGTACCTCACCGTTTGCATTTACCGGAAATAAGTTCGAGTTCCGTATGGTGGGCTCCAGAGATTCTGTGGCAGCGCCGAATGTCGTGCTGAATACGATTGTGGCAGAAGTATTTCAGGAAGTCTGCGATGAGTTGGAGAAAGCAGAAGACTTTGACATGAAAGTACATGATTTGATCAAGCAGTTTGCTTCTGAGCATCAAAGAATCGTATTTAACGGAAACGGATATTCTGACGAATGGGTAGAGGAGGCAAAGAGAAGAGGGCTTCCGAATATTAGAACAACTGTGGAATCGATTGAATATCTGACAACGGAGAAAACGGTCGAGTTGTTTGAAAAGTTTGGCGTGTTCACAAGAGCGGAATTGGAATCACGTGCAGAGATTAAATACGAGACTTACGCGAAGGCGATCAATATAGAAGCGAGAGCGATGATCGACATTGCGAGCAAACATATTATTCCAGCTGTAATCAAATATATTACCTCTCTTGCAAATTCTATTAATCAGGTGCGTGAGGCGTGTGGAGATGTTGGAGTAAGTGTGCAGGAAGAGCTTTTGAAAGAATCTTCCGAATTGCTGGCTCAGACTAGAAAAGCTTTGAAAGATCTGATTGTGGTGACAGATGAGGCATGCCAGATGCAGGAAGGTCCGGCACAGGCGGAATTTTTCAAAGATAGAGTTGTAACCGGAATGCAGGCGTTGCGTGAGCCGGTAGACGCACTGGAAATGATTGTAAATAAAGAGATGTGGCCGATGCCGTCTTACGGGGATCTGTTGTTCGAAGTATAAAAAACTGCTTTTCATATAGAAGCCTTTGTGTTATTCTGCATATAAAGAATAACACGGAGGTGAATGTATGAGAAGCAGTGATTTTTTATTACAATTAAAAAAAGCATTGGAGAATGAATTGAGCGTAGCTCAGGTTCAGGATAATGTAGAATATTATAAAAACTATATCAAAGAGGAAATGAAAAGTGGAAAATCGGAGCAGGAAGTGATGGACATGCTTGGAGATCCATGGGCGATTGCCAAGACAATCCTACTGGAAGAAAAGATGAGTGGGCCGCAGGAGAGCATCAACTCAGAGGAAGTGTGGAGCGATCAGGAACAGAAACAGCAAAGCCAAAAGATTCATGTGTTTGGACTGGACACCTGGTGGAAGAAGGCCGCGGTTATTTTGGGCGTGATTGCTATTATTATTCTTATTATTTCTTTGATATTGGGGATTCTCTCGATTGTGTTGCCGATTGCAATTCCTTTGATATTGGTTGTGACGATTTTCAACATGCTCCGCCGAAAATAAAAAGACCAATGGGGGAGCCATTGGTCTTTTTGAGGGGAGTATAAATAATTAATAAGGGGTTGTAGAAAATCGCTTTCTACAAGAGTTAGTATAATATAGATTGGAAAAAAAAGCAAGTTAAAAATTAAAAATTTCTTAAGCAGGTTCAGAGACTGTTAAGAAGTAATTTGTGAAAAAAGTTGAATGCATAAAACATTTCGGATGAGAGATAATAAGGTTTGTACCAATTAAAATCTCAGGAGGAATGAAACAATGGCAAAAAATAATAATGCAACAAACAACAATTCAATGAACAACAACGCAACTTCTTCTTATGGTAATGCACAGAGCAAGAATAAGACATCTAACAAGACAACAAGCAAAAATACAAACTCAAATGCATCTAAGAATAAAGCAAGCGCATCTGATGCAAGCAGAAACGAAAGCAACAACTATTAAGCGGACAGCAAGGGATGGGGAATGTGATCATTTCCCATCTCTATTAATATGTGGCATCTCTTGACAGTGGGACGCCTTACACGTAATATAAAGTATATAGAAACAGGAGGAAGAGAATGGAAAGAATGGAATTAATAGCGCCATGTCATTTTGGACTTGAGGCTGTGTTAAAAAGAGAAATACAGGATCTCGGATATGAGATTTCAAATGTAGAAGATGGAAGGGTATCATTTTATGGAAATGCAGAGGCAATCTGCAGGGCAAATATATTTTTGCGGACCGCAGAGAGAGTACTTCTGAAAGTGGGAAGTTTTAAGGCAGTTACATTTGAAGAGCTGTTTGAACATACAAAGAAAATTCCTTGGGAGAAATACATTCCGAAAGATGGAAAGTTTTGGGTGACAAAGGCGGCATCAGTAAAAAGTAAACTGTTTAGTCCATCCGATATCCAGTCTATTATGAAAAAAGCGATGGTAAACCGCATGAGAGAACACTATCATGTGGATTGGTTTGAAGAAAGTGGAGCCTCCTATCCGGTACGTGTTTTTCTGATGAAAGATATCGTGACGGTCGGAATTGACACATCCGGTGTTTCTTTACATAAGAGAGGATACAGACAGCTGTCAAGCAAGGCCCCGATTACTGAGACTCTTGCGGCAGCGCTGATCATGCTGACACCTTGGAGAAAAGATAGAATACTTGTCGACCCATTTTGCGGAAGTGGAACATTTCCGATTGAGGCGGCGATGATTGCGGCAAATATTGCACCTGGAATGAACCGATCGTTTACCGCAGAAGAATGGAGTAACCTGATTCCGAAAAAAGCGTGGTACGATGCCATTGATGAAGCGAACAGTTTGATTAATGATGACATTGAAGTGGATATCCAGGGATATGATATCGATGGAGATGTAGTCAGAGCAGCTCGTGAAAACGCAAAAGAGGCAGGGGTGGATCATTTGATTCATTTTCAGGAGCGTGCTGTGAAAGATCTGCGCCATCCAAAAAAATATGGATTCATTATCACAAACCCGCCGTACGGAGAGCGTTTGGAAGAAAAAGAGAACCTTCCCGGGCTATATAGAGAGTTTGGTGACAGCTTTCGCAACTTGGACAGCTGGTCGGCATATATGATTACAAGCTATGAGGATACAGAAAAGTATTTTGGCAGAAAAGCGGACAAGAACCGAAAGATTTATAATGGAATGCTGAAGACGTATTTTTATCAATTTCTGGGACCGAAACCGCCAAAACAGAAGAAATAAAGGAGGAAACCGAATATGGAATCAAAGATTATATTTGCAACAGGTAATGAGAATAAAATGAAAGAGATCCGCATGATCCTTTCTGACCTTGGAATGCCAATCCAGTCGATGAAAGAAGCTGGTATTGATGTGGATGTTGTGGAAGATGGAAGCACGTTTGAAGAAAATGCATTGATCAAGGCGACGGAGATTGCAAAAATTGCCGGCAACTGTATTGTGCTTGCAGATGATTCTGGTTTGGAGATTGATTACCTGAACAAGGAGCCGGGAATTTATTCTGCACGCTATGCGGGGGTGGATACATCGTATGATATCAAAAATAATATGCTGCTTGACCGTCTGAAAGGAGTACCGGATGAAAAACGTACAGCGAGATTTGTCTGTGCAGTGGCTGCGGCATTTCCAGACGGAACGACAGAAGTAGTCAGAGGGACAATTGAAGGGCGTATCGGCTACGAAATCGCCGGAGAGCATGGTTTTGGCTATGATCCGATCTTTTATCTCCCGGAATACGGATGCACGACAGCAGAACTTGATCCGGAGAAGAAGAATGAACTGAGCCACCGAGGGAAAGCACTTCGTGCAATGCGTGAAATTATGGAGAAAAAACTATGAGAGTATTAATTGTAAGTGATACACATGGAAGTCACAGAAATTTAGATGCGGTGTTAGAACGCGTCGGAAAAATTGATGCACTCATCCATATGGGAGATGTGGAGAACGGTGAACATTACATTGAAGCGGTGGCGGACTGCGAGACTTATATGGTTGCAGGGAATAATGATTTCTTTTCATTTTTGCCGAAAGAAAGAGAGTTCACACTTGGAAAGTATAATATATTCATCACCCATGGACATAATTACTATGTATCTATGGGAACTGCTCGGTTAAAAGAAGAGGCAAGATTGAGAAAAGCGGATATCGTCATGTACGGGCATACACATAAGCCGGATTTGGAATTTGATGAAGATATCATCGTCATTAACCCGGGAAGCCTCTCATATCCACGGCAGGAGGGGCGGAGAGCGACTTATGTGATGATGGAGATTGATAAAAATGGAGAGGCTCATTTTGAGCTGGAATATGTGTAAAATAACCGATTTTGAAAAAAATAAAAAAAATTAAAAAAAGTTGTTGACATTTCCGTGATGTGCATATATAATAGCTATTGTGTCACGGAGATGACAACAAGAAAACAAAATAACGGGGTGTGGCTCAGCTTGGCTAGAGCGCCTGGTTTGGGACCAGGAGGTC
>OGXN01002125.1_pt1 | contig 15463 bp, 18 predicted proteins | sample 1576281 | NCBI WGS metagenome assembly OGXN01 (sample SAMEA3541494, study PRJEB24748) | human gut metagenome | biome: human gut; feature: human-associated habitat; material: faeces | place: China | collected 2012
AGACCATAGTGAGACAGAACGAGGAAATAGTATCAAGAAACGAGACCATAGTGAGACAGAACGAGGAAATAGTATCAAGAAACGAGACCATAGTGAGACAGAACGAGGAAATAGTATCAAGAAACGAGACCATAGTGAGGCAGAACGAAGAAATAGTATCAAAAAACGAGGAAATAGTGAGGCTCAACGAGAGGATCGTGACACTGAACGAGAGCGACTTAGAGCTGAAGAAAGCAGAAGAATTGAATCGATCTTCGGAAGAAATCTTACAAAGGGCAGAAGTCGTTAGAAAACAGTATGATAGAGATTCAAAAAGGGTTGAAGAACTACGAAGTGAACTTCGAGAACTTCGGATCGAGAGAGAAAATACCGCCAAAAAGCTCCAGGAAGACAGTGAAGAGCTTTTTTTACTTAATGCCGATAAAATACACGCTGAATATGAAAAATGTCTTACAAGGGCAATGAGACGCATTCTGGACAGTCATGCGTGTATGATCGAGAGCAGGAAACCACTTTTTGGAGGAAAAGCAGGGGAAGTCCTGGTTGATGTGGAACAACTGAGCGAATTACAAGATACGGCCAGATTCTGGGAGGGACTGCAGGAACAAAATCGTACACTGCAGGAGAAGCTGATCAGAGAAAATAACCGGTGTCATGATCTGGAAACGAAATTGTCTGTGCAGGCAGATGATATAAAACAAACGAGAGAGCTAAACGATGAAGTTGGAGAGTTTATTATTTGAGAGAAAGGATTTACCACAAATGAGGAGTATGTGGAGTGGTATCTGAAAAACAGAAAAATGTCTCAAAATTAAATTTGACATAACCAATAAAATGTGCTATACTAGTCTTATAATTAAAAAAGAGACAAAGAAGGAGGGGAAGTAGTGAAGAGTGTCAATATCGCAGTGGACGGGAAATATGCGGAGGAAAGCGCACAGGAAATGATTGAGGATCTCAGAGAAGTATTAGAGAAACTGGGAATTACCGTGGAAATCACAGAGGGATTTCATGATACAAAGTATCTGAGTTTTCGGTATGATGTCGATGAAATACGCAAAAAGGCCGGGAGAAATGCTGGAGCCAAGTATAAAGCTAGTAAAAAAGCGATGTCTGTGGCAGAAGCCAAGGAGCGTATGGAAAAGGGTGAAAATGCTGCCATTTTGGCGAAAGAGATGGGAATTAGCAGAAGCACTTTTTATCGGAGATATAAGGAATCCGTAGAAAGTAAAAGTAAATATATCATATAGCGAGATAAAAAAAGCCAGGATAGTTTTCCTGGCTTACCTACTAACTTGTGCTGATGCCCCCCGCTCTGATCGGAATTTAAGTGCTACACGCTTCGGCTTTGGTTTTTCTGTTTTATTTGTATCTTCTTTTGAAGTTGTTCCTGAATTCTTATTTCCGCAAGCTGCAAGACTAAATACCATCACAAGCGCAAGCACTAAAGTTGTCAATTTTTTCATCTTGTTTTCTCCTTATCTCTTCCCAATAATCTTTTGTTGTAAAATTCTGTTTCTACGTCGTTTCAACAGACCTGATTAATAATAGATTGATAGCGGTTTCCCGGCAATCTTCATAATCTCAAAATCTACTTTATAAATTTCTGTCAATGCCTCTTTCGTCATCACCTCCTCCACGGTTCCGAATTTTGCGATCTTGCCGTCCACAAACGCACAGATATAATCGGAATAAAATGCCGCATAATTAATCTCATGCAATACTAAAACAATCGTTTTCCCAAGCTCATCACAAAGCTTTCGAACCGTTTTCATCAGATTTGTTGCATGGTAGATATCAAGGTTGTTCGTCGGCTCATCGAACAGAATGTACTCCGTATCCTGTGCAATTACCATTGCGATATACGCTCTCTGTCTTTGACCTCCTGACAGCTCATCGATAAAACGCTCTCGAAATTCGTCCAGTTCCATGTATGAGATTGCCCTGTCAATCATCTTTTTATCTTCCTCTGTAAGACGGCCTCCTGAGTAAGGGAATCTTCCAAACGCCACCAACTCTTCCACCGTCAGCTTCATCTGAATGTGGTTGCTCTGCGTTAAAATCGCAAGGCGCTTCGAGAGCTCTTTGCTCTTCCATTTTCCGATATCCTGCCCTTCAAACTCGACAAGTCCTCCATCTCTTGCAATCAGTCTGGAAATCATTCCCATAACCGTTGATTTTCCTGCTCCGTTTGGTCCGATCAAAGATGTCACTTTCCCTTTCGGGAGTGAAAAGCTGACCGAATCTACCACCGGTTTTCCATCATATGTTTTTATCAATTCTTCTACAATCATTGTCTAACTTTCCTTCCTTTCTCTCAGCAGCAGATACAGAAAATAGATTCCTCCAAACACGGTAATAAATACACTTACCGGAACGGTATAGGAATAAATCTGCTCTACCAAAAGCTGTCCTGCCACCAGAATCACCATTCCGAAAAATGCCGATCCCAAAATAAGATGACTGTGACGATATGTCTGCAAAAGCTGTCTGGAGAGATTTGCAATGATCAGTCCCAAAAAGGAAATCGGTCCAACCATCGCAGTCGCCACTGCAATAAACAGCGTCACACCCAATAACAGTCGTCTGATACATCTGTCATAATCCACTCCCAGATTAATTGCCTGTTCTTTTCCGAGTGTGATCACATCTAACAAAGCCAGTTCTTTTCTCAGGCAAAAGACCACGAGTCCCATAACAATCACAGAAAATACAATAATCTCTGAATTGACGTTACTAAAACTTGCGACTAAGGTCGCCAGCAGGCTGTCATATTCATTCGGATCCATCACCCTCGTCAAAGTGGACTGGATACTTCCGAAGAAGGAAGTCAACACAGTTCCTATAAGCAGTACATAAAGCACATTATGATTTGTCTTTTTAAACAGATAACTGTAAATAACGGTCGCGGTTCCGCCCATCAATACAAGATCCACCGCAAATGCAGCATTTGGATTGACAGCTAAAACACTTCCTGAGCCGGCGACAAACACAACCGCAGTGTGTATGACCATGTACAGAGAATTCATTCCAAGCAGACATGGTGTCACAATAGTATTGTTGATAATAGACTGGAACACAATAGATGCCCCGCCGATGGCAAACGCCGTGATCAGCATCACAATTAATTTTGGTGTACGAATTTTCATCGCATACCAGAACAATTTCTCATTGCCAAACTTTACATTCACCAACATGTAAAGCGCACATGCTAAAATCACAAGAACCATCATCACGATAAGTTTTTTCTGATTTCTTCGATTTACCGCTCGATTCACAGACTCGTTCCCCCTTCCATAATGCACGTCTTATTTTCCCCTCTACGGGTAAAATGGATCGCCTTGCGGCCATGTTTCAGCCGGTAAAGCAACAGCATAATAAAAAGCAGACTTCCGAAAATTCCCACAATCAATTCGATCGGCAATTCATACGGCGCAATTACGACTCGACCGATCAGATCACACATAAGAACAAAATTTGCCCCAAACAATGCCGTATCCACAAGCGTTCCACGAATCTTATCCCCTTTAAACATAGAGACAATATTTGGAACGATCAGACCGATATAGGAAATGGAACCCACCACGACAACTACCGATGCTGTAATCATCGCTGCAATCGTCAGCCCCATAAACAGAACAAACTTATACGGGACTCCAAGATTTTTGGAAAAATCCTTTCCCATTCCGACGATGTTAAAATGATTCGCAAACAGAAATGCCAGTATCACAAGCGGTACCACAAGATATACAATCTCATATCTGCCCTTTAACACCATTGAAAAATGCCCCACAAGCCATGAGGAAAGTGCCTGCGTCATCTCATATTTGTAGGCGAGATAACTCGTAATTCCAGACACCACATTCCCGAACATAATTCCCACAAGCGGTACCATAACCGCTTCTTTAAACTGAATTCGTTGTATGAACCACACAAAAATCCATGTTCCGAGAATCGCCGTGGTAAATGCAAATATTGCCCGCCCCCACAGCGTGGACTGCGGCATAAACAAAAGTGCCAGAAGAATTCCAAATTGCGCAGACGAAATCGTCGCTCCCGTAGTCGGAGAGACGAATTTATTCATGCAAAGCTGCTGCATAATCAATCCCGCCGTACTCATCCCGACACCGGTGCAGATGATTGCAAGCAGGCGTGGCAGCCTGGAAATCAAAAAGATTTCCAATTGTTCCATATTTCCACGGAACAATTCTATAGGGGTCACATCAATCACACCCACAAATAAAGACACCGCTGACAGAACCAGAAGAAGTGCTGCAAGGATGATTGTTGACATCCGCTCTTTCATAAATTTCCTCCTTTTTAAAGTTAGCTCAAACTAACTCGTAATTAAAATAAAATGTGCCTGATCACTGCCAAAATCATTTTCTGTGTGGTCACAGCACATTTCCACGTTAGTTTAAACTAACTCATTTGTTTTGTCAAGTATGTTCATATTACATATTTTTCATTGAATACCATACTTTATTATGCTAAAATATATACATTCAGATTGAATGGAATCGTTCATAGAATAGGAATAATCAGGAGGACATGAAAATGAGTAAAACAGATGAAGTAAGAAAAGCAATGGTCGATGCAATGAAAGCAAAAGATAAAGACACAAAAGATGCACTTTCTCTTTTACTTGCTGCGTTAAAGAACAAAGCCATCGATAAAAGAGCTGATTTGACTGAAGAAGAAGAGGTTCAGGTCATCTTAAAGGAGATCAAACAGACAAAAGAATCGTTGGAGATGACGCCTTCTGACCGCACAGATATGATTGAAGAGTGCAAAAGACGACTTGCAGTGCTGGAGACATTTGCTCCGAAGATGATGGATGCCGACGAGATCAAAGCAGTTGTGGAAAGCGTTTTGAGCGAGCTTGGAATCACTGCTCCGACAGCCAAAGATAAAGGACGGATCATGAAAGAACTGATGCCGAAAGTAAAAGGAAAAGCAGACGGAAAGCTTGTCAATGAGATCGTTGGTTCTTATATGACAGAGTAGAAAAAGACGGGGATACCCGTCTTTTTCTATGCATAATGGTATTTTTTGTGCTGACTTTTAAAGTAGCCGACAGATATGAACAGCGTCACAAATTCCGCCAGCGGAACAGACAGCCAAACACCCGTCACCCCCATCACCAATGGCAGTACAAGGATACTCACCACGATGAAAATAAACGTCCTGCAAAACGAGATGATCGCAGATCTTTTCCCATCACCAAATGCAGTAAACATCGCAGATGCAAAAATTGATTCCCGCAAATATATAATTAAAAGAAAACAAGAAAAATCCATCTGCTGCAATTTCATATGTCCTTGAATCTCTTCCACTGAAGATTCCTACTATCGGCTCTGCAAAAACAAGCGCCATCACAAGAATCACAATAGAAGATACCGTGATGAAGTACATGCAGATTTTATAAATTCGCTTCAGCTGGTCATAATTTTTGTCCCCGTAATTAAAACTGAACACCGGAGCCACTCCCATTGAAAATCCCAGATACATTGATGTGAACAAAAACTGACCGTACAGCACGATCGTAATTGCTGCCACACCGTCTTCCCCGAGGAGACGCAGCATCGTCAGGTTAAATAAAAAGGTTACAATCGCCATTGAAAGATTGCTCACCATCTCCGAAGAGCCATTTCCACAGCTTTCCAGCAATACTGTTCTGCGAAATACCGGTCGTACAAAATAAAGCCCCTTTTTGATTACGAAAAAGTACACAATTCCAACAACCGCCATGATCGTCTGTCCAATTCCGGTTGCAAGAGCCGCTCCAATCACGCCCATTCCCATAGGTCCCATAAACAGATAATCTAAAATGACATTGGTAACTCCGCCTGTAATCGTTAAAACCAATCCGAGTGTCGGCTTTCCCGCAGTCACAAAAAATACCTGAAAAAACATCTGCATCATCGTCAGCGGTCCAAACAGTAAAAGAACACCCAAATATCGTTTACAGTCTGAAAGAATCAGAGGTGTCGCTCCAAGCACATTGCAAAGCGGTTCCAAAAACAGTATCCCGACCGCTAAAATCACCACTCCTACCAGAAAGCTCACCAATGCGATCAAAGAAAAATTTTCCCTTGCCTCACTTTCTTTTTTCTCACCAATCTGACGTGCGACAATGGCGCTCCCACCTGTTGATAGCATAATCCCGCATGCAAACATCAGATTGATGACCGGATAAACGATATTGACCGCGGACAACGCATTGCTCCCGACAAGTCTGGATACAAAAATTCCGTCTACAATCGTATATAAAGACATAAATACCATCATCACCATCGTCGGGAATGCAAACTTCAGCAATGAAAACACATTAAATTTCTGCGCTATTGAATTCGTCATATTTCATCTCATCCTCCAATTGTATATTGATTTTTTCCAATCTGTACCCTATCATAAACTATAGGGTAACACGATAGTCAAGGGGGGTTTTACAAAAATTGGAGAAAAAATTAAAATCGAATCGAGATGCCTATCTGACAACCGGAGAATTTGCAAAACTTGCAGGTGTCTCCAAGCACACATTGTTTCACTATGATAAGATCGGGCTTTTATCACCGGAAATCAAACTCCCCGAAAATCAATATCGCTACTACTCCATCTCACAGCTGGAGCTTTTGGAAATCATCACCTTATTAAAGGAACTTGATATGCCGCTGTCTGAGATCAAATCATATCTGGACAACCGGACAACATCGCTTTTCATTGAGCTGCTCACCAAAGAGCAGACACTTATCCGTGAAAAAATCCAGGCGATGCAGCAGATGGAGCGTTGGATTCAAGAAGAACTTACGCTGCTTCACAATGTATCTGCATCTGCATTGGACGATATTTCTGTTATTCATTTTCCGGCAAAATATATGCTTACCACACCTGTGCATTCCCTGCACGACAAAGAAATTGCAAAAACGATCCGAGACCTCATTCTTTACGGCAATGAACATCAGATTCAAAGTCCTTACGGAGTCGGGGGGATCCGCGACCTTTCTTCGTTCGATTTAACGACAGAAGAGTATACCGATTTCTATCTGCTTTTAGACCATAGGCCAGAGAATGTTCCGCTTTGTGTCCGGGAATCCGGACACTATCTTCGTGCATTTCACTGTGGAGGCTACGAGACCATCCATACGACCTATGAAAAAATGCTGCAATATGCATCTGAAAACGCCTTAGAGCTGACTGGTATATTTTACGAAGATGTTCTGATTGACACGCTCACCGAAAAAAAGGAGGAAGATTATATCCTCCAGATCAGCTGTAAATTAAAAAAGGGATAGGAGAACTCCAAATTGTTCTCCCCTCCCTGTTTCTAGACAGCCTCTATCAAAAAACCTTTTGCTCTGAGCATTTCTTCTATCTCATCTAATATTTCTTCACTCTCCGCACTCACTGTATGGTAATGATAGTTTGAAGTAATATTTTTCAGTGGACTTGATTTTCCACTTTTGATGTCTTCTATAAATGCTGCCGCTTTTCTTCTTGAGTGTATGCCAAGCGGCGCTTCCATATGACCGTATACTCTGTGGTTTACCATCACATTTTCCACGCATCCTCCCAAATCCACAATCTCATACAACTCCTCCTCCGTCTGCTCATCAGTATGCTGCACCTTAAACACACGGCTGATTGCTTTTTGCGTATTCAGTATATATCCTCTGTTCGTTGAGATAATATCATAACCTGCTGTGCGGATCAGCGCAATATCCTGCACGACCTGCCGGCTCACACCATAAAGTTCCGCCAGCTTTTTTCCTGACACAGGTTCCTTACTCTCCTGTATCTGACGAACAATCTGCTCTCTTCTCTGCGAACCATTCACAAACCTTCACCTCCTGTTTTTGCATCACTGGTTCTATTATACTACATGAAGGTTCTTTAAGGAAATATCTAAAATTGGTGCAGAGTGTGTCAATGCTCCGCTGGAAATATAGTCTACCCCAAGTGACGTCAGGCGGGCAATATTTTCTTTTGTCACATTTCCGGAACATTCTGTCTCAGCTCTCCCGTCAATGATACGGATTGCCTCCGCCATCTCCTCTGTGGACATATTGTCAAGCATAATAATATCTGCTCCCGCATCCACAGCTTCTTTTACCATCTCCAGCGTTTCTACTTCCACTTCAATCTTTCGCACAAACGGCGCATATTCTTTTGCCATGCGCACTGCATTCGCCACACTTCCGGCTGCCCCGATATGATTATCTTTTAAAAGGACACCGTCTGACAGATTATAGCGATGATTGTAACCGCCTCCCGCACGCACCGCATATTTTTCAAAAATACGCATATTCGGCGTCGTCTTTCTCGTATCTAAAAGCTTTGTACCGGTTCCCTTTAAAAGCTCTGCAACGGAGCGTGTGTATGTTGCGATTCCGCTCATTCTCTGCAGATAATTCAACGCCACTCGCTCTCCTGATAAAAGTACACGGATATCGCCAACCACTTTTCCCATCAGTTCTCCATTCTTCACCTGATCCCCGTCTTTACAATATAATTCCACCTTTGTATTCGCATCCAAAAGACGGAACACCCGTTCAAACACATCTAATCCGGCAATCACTCCATCCTGCTTACAAATCAATTCTACCTCTCCTGTGACCGCTTCTTTCATCACGGCATTCGTTGTCACATCTTCGCTGGAGATATCTTCTCTCAACGCCTCCAAAATCAAATGATCCACTTGAAGATCCATCGTAATTTTATTCATCCTTCTATTTCCTTTCTTATCGGTTTGCTCCAATTTTTTTTGCTGCACGTTTCGCAAATACAAGGCTTTCCAACAGCGAGTTACTTGCCAGACGATTGGCGCCGTGCACTCCGTTACAGCTTGTCTCGCCTGCTGCATACAGATGCTCCATCGATGTCAGGCTGTCAGAATCCACCCAGATGCCACCCATAAAATAGTGCTGTGCCGGTACAACCGGAACCCACTCTTTCGTGGCGTCGTATCCTTCTTCCAGACATTGTTGATAAATATGTGGGAAATGTTTTCGTATCGTCTCCTCTGAAATATGCTCCATCGACAACCCCACGAACTCTGTATGATCTTTCTCCATCTGCTCCTGAATTGCCTTAGTCACAACGTCTCTCGGAAGAAGTTCATCTACAAAACGCTTTCCTTCTTTGTTATATAACACTGCTCCTTCCCCACGCACTGACTCTGATATCAGAAATCGTCTTCCCGGTTTTTTCGAATACAGTGTTGTCGGATGAATCTGCACGTAATCCAAATGCTCCAGGCGAATTCCATGCTCTTTTGCAATTCGAAGCGCATCTCCTGTCAGATGAGCAAAATTAGTAGAATGCTTGTAAGTTCCGCCGATTCCTCCGCTTGCTAAAATCGTGTCCTTTGCATGGAGATAAATGATTCCTTCCTCATTTTCAGCAACAATTCCTGCACATCGTCCTTCTTCTTCCAAAATATCCGTCATCGTAGTATACTCAAAAATCGACACATTCTCAAGTTCTTTCACTCGCTCCAAAAGTTTGCTTGTAATCTCTTTTCCGGTCACATCCTCATGGAATAAAATACGTGGCGCAGAGTGCGCACCTTCTCTTGTATATAAAAACTCCCCATTTTCCTGTTCAAATTCCACTCCATATCCCACAAGATCTTCAATCACCTGACGGGAGTTACGAATCATAATATCGACCGACTCTTTTCGGTTCTCATAATGTCCCGCTTTCATAGTATCTTCAAAATAGCTTTCATAGTCATCCTCATCTCGCTGTACACAGATTCCCCCCTGTGCAAGAAAAGAGTCACTGCTCTCTACATCTGATTTTGTAATCATCACAATCTTTTTTTCCGCCGGCAGATTCAGCGCCCTAAAAAGTCCTGCCACTCCTGTTCCGACTATGACGACATCCGTATTGATATCCATATTTCCTCCTTCACTGCAAACATGGTTATTTTGCAAGCTCCAACATCCTCTCCAATGCTTTTCCCGATTCTTCTCTTACTTTCTCTGTCACGTGCACTTCATTTTCCCCTGTCTTTAATACATGCAATACCTTTTCCAATGTGATCTTCTTCATGTCCATGCAGACAGGCTCAGTCTCTGTAAAATAAAATTGTTTATCCGGGTTTCTCATCTCTAATTCATAGCGCACTCCATTTTCCGTACAGATAATAAACTCTTTTTTGGAACTTTGAGTGGCATACGAAATGATTCCCGATGTGCTGCCGATGTAGTCGGAAATCTCGCAGATTGCTTCCGGACATTCTGGATGTGTCAATATTTCCGCCTCCGGATGCAATTCTTTTACCCGCTTCACCTCTCTAAGCTTCATGTGTTCATGCACCGGACAATATCCCTGATTGAATACAAACTCCTTTTCCGTCACTTGTTGGGCCACATATCTTGCCAGGTTTTTATCAGGAATAAAGAAAATGTGCTTGTTCGGCAATGCTTTCACGATCTGCACCGCATTCGCCGATGTCACACACACATCCGAGTGACGTTTTAATTCCGCTGTCGAATTAATATAACATACAACCGCCAAATCTTCATATGTATCACGCATTTTCTGAATGGTCTGTGCATCTGCCATATGTGCCATCGCACAATCTGCTGACTTGTCCGGCATCAGCACGGTCTTATCCGGATTAAGTATCTTCGCACTTTCTCCCATAAACGCCACCCCGCAAAACACAATGGTCTGCTCTTTTAATCCAACCGCTACTTTGCTCAGATAAAAAGAATCTCCAATGTAATCTGCTATCTGCTGTACTTCTGGATTCACATAATAATGTGCAAGAATCACTGCATTTTTTTCTTTTTTCCATTTCTTAATTTCATCAATCATATCCATGCTTTTCTTCTCCTTATGTAAACTTCCATTATTATAGCACTGTATTTTACAGATGACAAGACACATGCTTTTACAAAAAAGAAGGATTTACACATGAATTTTTATCGATTCTGTGCAAATCCTTCCTATTTTCTCGAAAAAATATGTTTTAAAAACACATACATCACAATGGCAAACGCAATCAGATAACCAAATGCTCCCAGTGCCGGAATCCCCCAAATCTTAGGTTTCATGTTCGTTGTACAGATAATGCTGGAACTGATCAACAGCGCCATCACCCAAAGTCCCATCACAACATTTCTCACAAGTCTTCGCAGCAGTCTCTCCAACTCCATCGATGCATGCAGATCCAGATTAATCTTTGTCTGCCCCTTCAGGTATCCCTGTAAAATATCAGAGATCAGTGACGGAATATTGATTGCTTTATGAAACGATCTGTAAATTGTCTTACCGCTGTTTTTTAATTCCTGCTTCCAGTCTTTTTCCTTCAGCATCTTTCCCGCCATATGTCTGGAGGCTATCTCCACCATGTTCAATTCCGGCGCAATATCAGCAAGCACCCCTTCCATATGGGTCAGTCCCCTTGCAAGCATCGTCAGTCCATGCGGCATGATAATCTTATTTTCCTTCATCACTTCCATGAGACTCATCGTCACTTTGGCAATATCAATGCTCCCCATATCGGCAGTACCATACTGTGAGAGCAAATTGCTGATTCCTTCATACAGGCAGCTTTGATCCGGTGGCTCCTTAAAATCTCCAAGCGCCATCACCGCATCCTGAATCATTCCGATATCACTCATAGCAATTCCTTCTACCGCATTTCCAATCAGTTCTCGATCACGTTCTGTGAGACGCCCCATCATCCCCATGTCAATCCAGATAATCTTTCCGCCCCGAATCTTTACATTGCCGGGGTGTGGATCCGCATGAAAAAATCCGTCATCCATCACCTGCTTGATATAGTTGTCAATCAGCTTGATACCTACCTCTTCTAAATCATATCCGTCTCTCAGAAGATTTTCTTTATCATCGACGGCATATCCGTCAATATATTCCATCACCAGCACATAGCGGTTCGTGTACTCATGGTACATCTTGGGTGCTCCAACAAACACAATATCTTTATTTCTTCTTGCAAACTCCTCCAGGTTAGATGCCTCTGTCAGAAAATTCATCTCTTCTCTTGTAACTGCCCACAGTTCATCAAGTACCATGTCAAGATCAACCATACCCTTTAAGCTGACTGGCGGAAGTAACTTTACCGCACGATGCAAAAGTCCGATATCTCTTGCCATCTTATCGTAGATCCCTTTTCGCTGTATCTTTACAACAACTTCCTCTCCATCTCTCAAGACTGCTTTATGCACTTGTGCGATAGAGGCTGAGCCAAGTGGTAATTCTTCAATCTTTTTAAAAATCTCTTTCCATGGACAGCCGTACGCCTCCCGCAATACTTCCTCCACCTCCGAAAACGACATCGGCGCCACCTCAGAGCGAAGACGCATCAGCTCATCACAATACCGCTTTGGCAAAATATCAGAATGCATCGACATAATCTGTCCTAATTTGATAAACGTCGGTCCCAAATCTTCCAAAATCAGACGTAGCTTCTCCGGGGATACTCCTCTGGTAATATTATGCTTTCGGAGTACCCCTGTCATCTCTTTCAATCTTTCTTTGTATTCCTGCGATTCCTGTCTGCCCATCTGTCACATCTTCCTATTCTGTCTAGAGCTCTTCATCCGGTTGCTGCTCAGTCTCAGATTGTTCTCCTTCCATAGCATTCAGTCTCTCCTTCAACGCTTCGATCTGTTCCGGCGTCATCTTTTCCAATAGTTCGTCCAGTTCTTCCGGAGAAGTCGGTTTCACTGACACATTCACATTCTCTTTGACCGTCTTTTTGATATTGTGCTTCAGTTCCTCATTCAATGCTTTCCCCTGCTCTACCGTTAATTCTCCTTTTTCTACCATATCATCCAATAACTCTTTTGATTTTTCCGCAGTTGTTGCTGCCGCACCGATTCCTGCCAACAATAGTTTTTTTACGCTTTCTCCAAATCCTTCCATCATTCTGTCTCCTTTCATTTTGCCATGAAATTCTTTGTTTATATAAGTTCTAACACTTTCGGGACAAAAATCAAAAGTCCCACTCCTGCTGCCATAATTGCCGCAATCAAAACTGCCCCCGCCGCTGTATCTTTCGCAAGCTTTGCAAGCGGCCTTCTCTCTTCTGTGACAAGATCTACCACCGCTTCCATCGCCGTATTGACAAGTTCCAGTGACAGAATCATTCCAAACAGAATCAGACAGATACACCATTCAGAAACTGAAATTCGAAACACAAATCCTGCCGCAACAACACATAGCATTGTCAGACAATGAATCTTCATATTTCGTTCTTTTTTGATTCCGGTAAAAATTCCTTCAAAAGCATATCCAAAACTCTTATATAATGGATTCTTCTTTTGTCCCTTCACAAACTTCACCTTCTTGTCCTAAATTTGTTTTTATTATACTACAAAAAACTCCCCAGTGAAACCGGAGAGTTCTAAAAACATTATAATCTTTATTGATTTTTTCTTTCGACTTCATATATCGCTTTGCAATCCTTCCCAACCTCTTTCCATATAAAGTTGTTTTACAATTTCTTCCAATTTTCTCCGGCTTTTCCTATCCGGTACCTGTCTGCAAAAATCTTTCACCCACTGTTCCTGCTGATCTTCATCTGTTTCCGATGGATCATAAGGTACAATGCTGCTTGTCTCATCATACAATCGCTGCAACTGTTGAAACTGCTCCCTGAACTGTCCGGCATATTTGTTCCAAATCTCCAGCCCGTAAAGCTTTAGTCCCAAAAAATCAGTAATATAGTTCAATCTGTCAAGATCCGAAAATGTAATTTTTTCTTTTCCCTGCAAGATGCGCCTGTCCCTATTTCCACATAAAAATAAAAATGCAAACCGTTCCATATCCACTTGATGCACCATCATCACCTTCCTTTTTTGTGTTCCACTTCATCTCCCTTTTACAATCGATTGTATTCCTAATTTCATGTAAAATCAATAGAGAAAGTGCAAAAAGTGAGACAGATATGCAAGTCCCTTTTTTATATAATTTCTTCTAACAATCGTTCCCACTGTGCCACGATTTTGTCTAGTGCAAATTTTTGTCTGCTCTTTTCCGCCTGCTGTGCAAACTTTTTGCGCAAAGCATCTTTTTGAATGAGCAGTTCTATCTTTTCTTCCATCTGCTCTAAGTCAAACGGCGGAATCAAAAATCCGGTTTTCCCATCTTCGATAATCTCTGCTGGTCCGGTCTGAATGTCAAAGCTAATACTCGGCACTTTGTATCCTGCCGCCTCCAGAAGAACCATCGGAAGCCCTTCTGCTCTGGACGTCATCACATAAAAGCCAACATGATTGACTCCAAAGAATCTTTTAAATCTCCGCGAATCACATTCATCATCAACATACGAAGATTTTTTCTATCACTGACCGCCAGCGCCTCCTCAATCGGTACCATGTTGCGTTCACACTCTTCATCTGCTTTCAGATGCGTCTTAATGCGCTCTTTACTGAAAATCACATCTTCCAAATCTACCTCCTGCCGAAAAATCGTTCGATAGACAAGCTGACTGCACGCAAAGAACAGTGGTCCTATAACCGGGCAGAGCACCATAACGGCAAGCCGCATTCTCCATGTCGTTTTGTTTTCCTTTGCTTTCCACAAAAAACACAAGATCGAGATCAAAAAATTTAATCCCCATATTACGCAAAACAACATTTCCTCTCTGTCCATCATCCCGTCACCTCCCTATTCCTCAGTTCACAGTTACATCCCTGCTCTTGGAATCTTGCGATAACCCATTTTGCATTTTCCTCGCTGGTATTTGGAAGCAGTACATATAGCCCATCTTGCAGCACGCCCAGATAATCGGTCTGGCGAAGCAGCGAACTGAAGGCATGCGCGGTGTCCTCATACGTTCGCGCTGCATCTTCTATCTTTAAAAGAGAACATTCTGTCCATCCTTTACCCTTTGCACCGAAAAACGCATTCACAAGTCTTTCAAAAGCTTCCTGCTCTAAAATATTTGTATCTGCCACATATCGGTTTTCATGCAGCGCTTCCAGATAACGACTTGCACGAACTGCGGCATTTTGCACAAGAGAACCGATAATCATCAATCGGTTCGATTCTGCCAGATTCATCCGTTCCCATGGAATCCCCCACAGCATCATAATAATCTGCATCTGTTCTTCCGCATATACCCCGACCGCCATCAAGGAATACCTGTTGTCCATTGTCCGATTGATATACACGCGGCGTTCCTTCAGTTCTCCATACAGTTCTTTCATATCTGTGTACTTAATGGAATTTCCCATCTTCTTTGCAGTATCAGATGTGAAAGAAAACAGACGCGCATAGTCTCCATTTACTACAGTATAAATTGCAGCATCGGGCGTATCCATCAAATGTGACAGCACATGCGCCGCATAGAAAAGCACCTCCTCCGGACCATATTGATCAAGTTCTGACACAATCGCATAAATTTTCCCAAGGCTGTCTTTCTGATTCACAATCTGAACAATGATTCACTGGAGTATATCAGTACAAATTGTGAACGTGT
>OGXN01002127.1_pt1 | contig 15456 bp, 9 predicted proteins | sample 1576281 | NCBI WGS metagenome assembly OGXN01 (sample SAMEA3541494, study PRJEB24748) | human gut metagenome | biome: human gut; feature: human-associated habitat; material: faeces | place: China | collected 2012
CATTTTAGTGGATTTACCCCAACTATTGACATAGAGCCAGAAAAAACCTCTCAAAAGAGAGGTTTAAACTTTTGTTATATAATTTTAGCAATTCTTATTTTACAACTTCTTCAACTACTTTTGACAAAGCAGAATAATCTTCCTCTGAGATTTTATATACTGAATTTTTATCAGTATTAACTGTAATATGATTTTCATTAGCAACAGTAAAGGTATATTCTACTTTACTGTCAACATATCCGTTAATGGAAAATCCACCATCATAATCATTACTGTCACTACTGCTTTCAGCATTTTTTAAAGCTGAAATGATAGTATCTTTTTGGTTAGAATTTAGAGTATATTCCTTTCCCTTATCAGTTACAATAGATAGCCTATCTATCTTGTCAAAATCAACCTTGTCGGTAATTTTACTGCATCCACACATAACAGATATAATCATAACTATCAGTAATATTAGTGTAATTGTTCTTTTCATAAATTCACCTTATGGTGACTCAACACAATCAGCATATTGCTGAAGAATATAGTCACCGTAATAATCTGCCTCAATTTCTCTATCATCAACAGACTTTTCTACTCTATTTATCCATTGATAATAGTGCGTAATTTCATGAGATAATGTATAAATAAAACTTGCTAATGCGTTATCCTTACCTATTTCGTTTAACAAATCTTCATAATCACCTGTAGAAATTTTAATATAAGGTTCTGTAAAATAATCATTAGGTTCAAAAAAGCTTCCTACTACATAGTCACCATCTTTAGTTTTTACATAGTCAGTTGCTTTTACATAGATAGGCAACATAATAGGAAATTTATAATTCTTTCTTAACCATTTAGCAAACTTTTTCAATGATTTTTTTACATCATCATTTACATTCTTTTCTATCCTTAAATATATTCCTTTTTGGATATTATCTTTTCCACTAAAATATTCTTGCCAATCTTCTGATAACCAAGGGTTCAAAGCATACTCCTAAATTAACTAATTTTAAACATTCAATTTTTTATGCCTATTATACATTTCAACTGCAATTTTATATAACTGATATACACACATAAAACCAACCACCAATATAAATGATGCAAGGTAAAAATACTTACCCAAAAGATATGTAAATGGGTCAGGTAGTTCATTTGTAACTTTTAGGTAATACCATTCTGTATATGAATTATCTAAAAAGTATGCACCTAAAATAACTGCACAGGTCGGTACAACTCTCCATATATTAATTAATGACTTTTGCTTTAAATCACAAGATACATTTCCATAAATCAAAAACAGTGGTGCTATCCATTGTAAATAAAGTGGTGAAAAATAATCAAAGAAAAACAATGGTACAATAAATAATGCAAATGAAATAACATACATAAGTATATTTCTTAAAACTAACCTTTTCATATAATCACCTTATATAATTCTATCATAATAATAAATAAAAAATTAGTGTTTTTACAAGATTATTATATATTATTTATTAAACTTTAGCAAGAATTAATATTAGAAAGAATAGAATAATTAAGCTGACACTACTTTTGTAATGTCAGCTTTTTTAATATTTTTTGATTAATTATTTTACTGTTATCTTACACTTAGCAGATTTTTTACTACCATCTTTTGCAGTAGCGTAAATAAAACAAGTACCTTTTTTCTTTGCAGTTACTTTACCTTTGCTATTAACTGTAGCAATCTTAGATTTTGATGTTGTCCATTTTACTGACTTAACATTTGCATTCTTAGGATTTACAGTAGCTTTTAGTGTAACTGTTTTCTGTTTAGCTTTGCCCTTTACTTTTAGGATAGCTGAATTTCTGCTTAATTTAACAGATGTTACAGATTGCTTTACTGTTACCTTAATAGTTGCGTATTTATTGCTGCCATCAAGTGCCATTACTTTAATTGTAGCATAACCTCTACCCTTTGCAGTAATTTTACCACTTTGGTTTACTGTTGCTACCTTTGAGTTAGAAGTTGTCCACTTTAGCTTTTTGTTAGTTGCATTAGTTGGACTAACCTTAACTTTAACAGTTGTATTTCTACCATTTAATAATGTAACAGATTTCTTACTTAATGAAACTTTAGTAACTTTCTTTACTGTTGGTTTTGTTGGATTAGTAGGTTCGGCTTTAGGATTTACCTTTACTTTAAATGTATCTATATAGTCATAATGCTGTACAGTTACAGTTCTCTCACCTACTTTAGTAAGGTCATAATCTAAAGTATAGTTTTCTACTACTTTAGAAGTACCGTCCTTGTAATAAACAGTAACTTCAAGACCTGAAATATCTAAACCTTCACCTTCAGTATATTCTGTTTTATTAGGTAGCTTTGTTACTGCAATTCTATCAATATTATTGACCTTTATTTTACAAGTTGTTACAACAGGTTCTTTATCATCAGGATTTTGTACTGAAATTGAAATTGTTGCATCGCCAACACTTTTAGCAGTTACTTTACCGTCATTATCCACAGTTGCAACTTCCGGATTACTTGAAGTCCACTTAATCTCTGCTTCTGTTCTAACATTTTCAAATGTAGGAACTAAGTAAACAAAATTGTCAACTGTAAGGTTAGCACTTCTTGTGTTAAGTTTTACATTAGTATTGTGAATTTCGTATGTAGAACCTTTTGATGTATCCCACTTACCGTCAGAATGTAGATAGTACCAATTACCTTTGTATAAATAACCCGATGGGTCAACTGAAATTCTACTATTACTGTTAACAACATAAATCATATTGTCAAAGTTATCAACACCATCCGGATAAAGGTCACACTCTCCTGCTTTGTATCTATCCAGATTAATACTAAAAGTTTGTAAGTTCTTGTTATAATTAGGGTCATAATCGTTACCTAGTGGTCTTTTTTCAGAACCCTCAATACCGTTGGTAAATATAATATTATGTACATTCTCTGCAACATCAATGTAATAAACAACAGAATCATCATCTGTTTTAATAGAAGTAGGTCTCATTATGTAAGAATGTTGCTGGTCGTAACAAGCATCTTCACCACTCCACCAAAAAGCACAAGCAGTTGCATTGCTAAAATTAAACCACTTTTCCGGCATCGCAAAGAAATATCTCTTTGACTTATTGTTTATAGGACCTGTATAAGTACCACCTAAACTTGTAACAAATTTAGATTTTCTCATTTCAGGTGTTACTTTTTTATCATTTACATAAACTCTAACCTTTAGCTTTGCAGTTAAAACAATTTTTACTGTTGAATTAGGTTCTGTGATTGTTAGTAAAGCATTTTCAGAACCGGGATCTTTCTCACCATAATAAACATAGCCAGGTTCCCATTGACCATTAGTAGTTACATAAAATTCATATGGTGTACCGTCTGTCTTAGGGTTTACGCCTTTTAATGTAATCTCATAAGAACCATCTTGGTTCTTTGTCATCTTATTTATTTCATTATCTTTTTCCCAATTAATACCGTTACAAAGACCGGCTTCACCTGCAACATAATGGGTAGTTTCTGTTGGTACAACTTTACCCGGTGCATCTACACCATCAACAAGCACTTTTACAAAGCCATCTGTAATTACTTTACCGTCTTTGTTTCTGGTACCCTTCAAAGTTAAAATAACATCAACTGTTGAATTATCCATTGGTACGGAAAATTCAATATCTTGTGGGTTATTCTCACCAAGATTTGAACCGAAATTAACACTCCAATCATGATCTTCTGTAACCTTGATTGAGTAACAATCTGACTTAGAAACATTTGTATATGTTTTCTTGTAAGTACCATCCGACTGAACCACCATATCATCAGCTACAGTTGTTGGGTCCCATTTTGCACCTAAAAACGGTGCATCACCTACAACTGTATAAGTATGAGTCTCATCAATTGTAGTAGCTGATACTGATAGCCCACCAAAAATTGAACATACCATTAATAATGATAAAAACACACTAAAGAATTTATTTATTCTCATATGTAGCCCTCCTACATTAATATAGTTATATTTTACCATAATATAAAAACCTGTTCTACAATAATAATACACCAACATTCTTATAATGATTTATGCAATATGCTTAAACTTTTTGAACTGTTTTTTAATAGTAAAAGAAAAACAGACGGCAATATAATCACCATCTGATTTCTTAATTGTATATATTCTGTTTTATATGAGGAATGTAAAAAAGTATTAGTCTGCAATCTTAGTCATATTACCATTTGAGAAAGTATATGTACCTTTTTCAAAATGATAGTTCTGACCGTTTCTGCTATCCCAACTACCGTTACCATTGTTAAAGCAAACATTTGCATAAGTTGAAGTACCTAGGTTGATTGTATACTTGTGAGTATAACCTGTCTTTTCGTTAGTTGAAGTCATTTTGTTACCAGGAGCATCAGTCCAAGAGCCATTACCTACCTGATAATGAATATATGGAGTTGAGTAACCCTTGTAGTAGATTGTTACTACATTTTCTGAAGCTTTGTCTACTGTAACTTCAATTGATCTGCCGGCAATATACTTACCATTGTGCTTAATTTGTAATAGCATTGTATATTTTCCTGCTTCCTTAGGTGTCCAGTTAGCAGTTCTGTCGCTATTTGTTGTAAGTGTTTCTGTCTTGTTATCTTTAGTTACCGTATAAGTATAATCGTGATATGTAACAAGTGATGATAGATTCTTAATATCAGCACTAAATTTAACTATATCATTTACTTTTACTGTACTACTGCTAATATTTAAATTATCAATACAAGCTTGAGCAACATAAATACTTTTTGTAACTGTTACTGTTGCACCGGTAGCGTCCTTAACTGTTACTTCATAGTTATAGTTACCAATATATTCAGGAATAACTGTAAAAGTATTCTTAGTTGAAAATGGCTGTAAAACAGTTCTTGTATTGTACTGGTTCATTGCAAATTCATACTTATATGGTGCTTTACCACCTGATACATTAACTGACATATTAACATTATCACAGAAAGGAACTGAACCTGTGTTTGAATTAATGTTAAATTGGTTTATCTTTAGAGGTTGTTTCTCTGCAACTGTAACAGTTTTTTCAGCCATTACATAATTAGTTGAGCCATAGCTTTCTTTTGAATAAACTCTAACCCTATAAGTACCGGATTTGTTAAACTGCCATAAACAACTACTGGCACCTGCATAGTCATAAATTGTAACTTCGTGATTGTTTGAATCTAAATATGTGTATTTACTTACAGCATTGGAAGTAGCATTTTTTAATTTAACTTTCATATCTATAAAATCACCAACAGTGATTTTACCATCAGCCGGAGTAATATCAAATGATTCAATACCGAATTTATCATCTTCTACCGGAGTAATTACACCATTCTTAAACGTGTATGTACCCTTGTTGAAACGATAATTTTTACCATTGTTGCTGTCCCAATTACCGTTGCCGTCATTGAAACATACATTTGCGTAATTCTTATCGCCAAGGTTGATTACATACTTATGTGAATAACCGTCTTTTTCGTCAGTTGCAATCATTTTGTAACCCGGTGCGTTAGTCCAAGAACCATTTTCTACCTGATAGTGAATGTATGGAGAATAATAACCAACATAGTAAATTACAACTAGATTATCAGTTGTGTCTTTCTTATTAACAACATAGTTCACTGTCTTTGTTGCAGACTGACCGGACATATCACCCATATTACAAGTGATTGTATAATTACCGGCTTCGGTTGGTGTCCAATCTACTGAACTATTGTATGGATCTTCCAGAGTTTCTACAACATTTCCATCTTTCTTAATCTCATATTTCAGATAATTATATCTGCCATACTTTGATTGAGAATATTCAATATCTGCCTTAATATTAATCTTTGTACCAACATACTGTGGAGAAGTTGGTGAAGTAACAATATTTTTGATTGTTAATGCATTTACCTTAATTGGCTTAAATGTTTTTGTTAGAGTCTTACCATCAGCATCTGTTACCTTAGCAAATACTGTGATATCACCACCCTTTTTTGCATAGAAGTAATAAGAAGAGTTAGTAGTTTTTTCTGTCTTTGTATTACCGTCTTGAGTGTAACCAAACTCATATGTATATGGAGTTTTACCACCAGATGCTGTAATATAGCAACTAACACAACCGTTTACATATGTTGAATCACTAGGAAACACTTCTGCATTATCGATTTTAAATTCTTTCTTTGGTGAAACTATAACAGTCTTTTCAGCCATTACATAATCTTTTGCATTATAGCTTTCTTTTGAATAAACTCTAACTTTATAAGCACCGGCTTCACTAGTCTGCCATGAACAACCACTGACACTCGCATAGTCATAAATTGTATATTCTTTATTGTTTGAATCTAAATATGTGAATTTACTTACAGCACCGGAAGTAGCATTCTTAAGTGTTACTTTTATTGAAACATAATCACCTGCTTCAATTTTACCATCTGCCGGAGTAATATCGAATGACTTAATACCAAAATTATTATCAACTGCAATTGGTGTAATTACACCATTTTTAAATGTATATGTGCCCTTTTTGAACTTATAGTTTTGACCGTTTTTACTATCCCAATTATTATTACCATCATTGAAACAAACATTAGCATAGTCTGATGTACCTAGGTCAATTGTATATGTATGTGTGTAACCATCAACTGTTGTATCAGGTGTCATTGCTTTACCCGGTGCTGTAGTCCAGTTACCATCACCTACCTGATAATGGATATATGGTGATGAGTAACCTTTGTAGTAAATTGTTACTGCATTCTTATCAGGAGTAGTACCGCCAGCATTTACAGTAATATCTTTTGAATTACCATTTAATTTTACTGTACCGTTTAAATCTGACTTATATGTTTTATTATTGTTATTATCTACAATCTTAACATCTGATACAGATAATGTACTGTCATTATTATCTGTGTCCTGAAAACTAAATGTCCAAGTATAATCCTCTACATTATTAGAATTCAAGTTTTTAACTATACTGTTTAAATCGTATGTAAATGTACCCTTAGCTTCTGTTTTTGTGCCATCAAAGGAGTAATCATTATTTACATAATAATTACTATATGTTTCAAATGGTTCAGAATAAGATGAATAAGTTGAACCTGTTGCTTTATTCTTAGCAATAATTTTAATTTCTATATCATTACGGCTCTTTGAACTTAGTGTATATTCTAAATTAATATTTGAACAATCAGATACCGGCTTTACAGATATTCTTGCTATATTATCAATACAATTAGCTCTTACTCTATTTGATAAAACTGTACTATTATTTACTGATGAAGTTATATTGATTGAATCATAAGAAATCCAAATATATCCGTTATTCATCCAATCATCACCCCAAGAGTTTGCTACCTTGAAAGCACCCTTTTCGCCTTCTTGTACCTTACCATCTTCATTAATATCATACCAAATGTCATCATCATAACCAACAATAGTCATACGATGACCACCTCTTGTTGACACAAGATAAGGTACTATATACTGTCCGGCATACTTTGTATTTTCCGGTACTTGACTATTCTTTTGAATTATTCCATAAGTAAATCCGTATGATGCATGTGTTGAAAAAGTAAGTACTTCCCCATTAATAAGTGCAGTCTTAACTGTGTCTAGATTGCTACTTTTAGAATTTGTAATAGGTGTTTCACCATCACCTGTTGAAATATAACTATAACTACTTAACTTATATTTCTGTGCTTCGTCAAAAGCCTCTTTTGTAGCTGTCCATTTTGCAGGATCTGTAATATTGGGTGAATTTTTAATTGTAGGTGCACCAATATTTCTTAAAACACTATATGTAGCACTATCATATGAACCAATATCATCACTAAAGTTAGTGAAATTATATGTCCATAAAGGTGAAAAGCTATTTTCATAAGTAGCAGTTCTGTTAAGTTTTTTATTTTGAGTATAACTAAACTGATAGTATGTTTCTGCCCATGCAACACAAGAACCTACACTGCCTTGGCTCTTAATTGGTGGGAAATACTTACTTTGGCTATTATCCACCTTTGAAGGTAAATCACTGTCACCATCAAGTGCCTGAGCCTTAGCTTTAGCCTTTGTTGTACCTTCTTCCTTAGCAACAATTGAATAATACTGATTTTCGCTACTAATTGTAGGAGCATTATCATCATCACTTTTACCTAGGTCACCTGTACCGAACTTTTGACCATCAACATCAACTACTGTTGAATTTTTGTTGACATCTGTAGCTTGTGTATTATTTGTTTTATTTTCAGTTGCAAATGCAGTTAGAACTGAAAAACTTGACACTGTCATCAATACACATAACAATACAGATAACGCTTTCATTGTTTGTTTTCTCAATTTTCTTCCTCCCATTTGTAGCTTTTGCTACATTTTAGAATTTGTTTTTATACAAATTTCACAATCAATTATAGTACGTTTTCGAACTTTTTACAACTAAAATTGAGCAAAAATAAACTTTTCTATAATAAACACTATATTTATTTCAATTCACTTATAGATTTATGTACATTTTTATTTTGCAATCTTTTATTTATCAAAAAGTTGTACAAAACATTTCCATATTGTTTGTTTTAAATATCAATATATCATAATTAAAATATAGATATGTCGAATAGTATATATGTCCAACTAATTTATTTAGTAATAAATTTGCTAAAAATATACAATCACTATAAATACCGTACAGAAAAAAACATAAATATAAACTTTATTTAATGTAAAAGTACTTTAATTATACAAGGTACAATGATATAATTAATTTAAAGATTTATCTTTGAAAGGTGGTGCTATTATGGCAGAAACATATGAACAAAAGATTGAAAGAAAATTGAAGGTTAAGCAACAAGTTATTGCAGTTGCTTCCGGCAGAGAAAAAGCTGACCTTGTACTGAAAAATGCAACATATCTAAATGTATTTTCTAATGAATTTTTAGTAGGTGACATTGCAGTTTCTAACGGTCTAATTGCCGGTATTGGAAAATATAACGGTAAAGTTGAAGTTGATGTTAGGGGCAAAATTGTATTACCCGGATTTATTGATGCACATATTCACCTAGAAAGCTCAATGGTATCTCCTACCGAATTTGCAAAGGCTGTTATCTCTCACGGTACAACTACTGTTATTACTGACCCACATGAAATTGCAAATGTTATGGGAACTGATGGCATTGAATATATGATTGAGGCTACAAGTAATTTGCCTTTAGATGTTCACTTTATGTTGCCGTCTTGTGTACCGGCTACTGAAATTGATGAAAGTGGTGCAGTTCTTGAATACAATGACATTGATAAATATTTTGAACACAAAAAAGTTCTTGGTCTTGCTGAAATGATGAACTATGTTGGTGTTATAAATGGTGACAGTAAAGTAGTTTCAAAGATTATTGCATCTCAAGCACACCACAAAAAAATTGATGGTCATGCACCTGAGCTTTCCGGTAATAACCTTAATGCATATATTTCAGCAGGTGTATATTCTGACCATGAATGTTCAACCTTTGAAAATGCTCTTGAAAAATTACAAAAAGGTCAATTCATTATGATTAGAGAAGGTACTGCTGCTCACAACCTAAAAGCACTAATGCCTTTACTTAATAACAAATACTATGCAAGGTGTATGTTTGCTACTGATGACAAACACCCAAATGATTTATTATATGGTGGCCACATTGACTACATAGTTAAAGAGGCAATCAGAAATGGTGCTAATCCTATTATTGCACTAAAGGTTGCAACTCATCATGCAGCAAGATACTTTTTACTTAACAATAAAGGTGCTATTGCCTCAGGTTACTTAGCTGATATAGTAGTGGTAAACAACATTAGGGACTTTGACATTCAGCAAGTTTATAAAAGAGGTAAACTAGTATTTGACGGTAAAAAGGTTATTGACTTCCCTACTCCTACTATTGAAAGTAGATTAGTAGAGAAATGCCACAAAACTTTCCACCTTGACAAAGTTACACCTGAAAGTTTTGATATTAAAGGTGATTTAGGATTGATAGGTTTAGTTAGTGGTGAACTGCTAACAAAAAATCTCGGTACTGCTAACCATATTGATGTTGAAAATGATGTACTGAAAATTGCTTGTGTTGAACGACACAAAAACACAAACCACATTGGCGTAGGATATGTTAAGGATTATTCCCTAAAGTCAGGTGCAGTTGCTACTTCTATTGCTCACGACTCACACAACATTATTACAGTAGGTTGTAGTGACTCTGATATTGCAATTGCAGTTAACGCAATTAAGAATAATAACGGTGGTATTGTTGTGGTTGAAAATGGTGAAATCAAAGCATTACTGGAATTACCTAGTGCCGGTTTAATGTCGGAAGAACCATTAAAAGTAGTTAATGATAAACTTGAAAAAGCAAAAGCCTCTGCCTATAACTTAGGTGTTAGCAAAAATATTGACCCGTTTATGACACTTTCATTTATCAGCTTACCTGTTATCCCATCCCTTAGAATCACTACAAAAGGTGTTTTTGATGTTGATAAATGGAAAATTGTTGAATAAAAAAATTAATATAATATACAAAATAGTCACTACAAATTGTAGTGGCTATTTTTTAGTATTAACTAGGAATAATGATTATTACTTTAAAAGCTGACACTACACAATGTAATGTCAGCTTTTGTATATGGTAAATTAATCATCATATAATATTTATAAACTTATAATATGCATATCAGGTAATATATTTTATGCAAGAATTGCGTAAAACAGTTGCATATCAATAAAATACGATATTCCGGGAATTTTAGAAATTCTACATAATAATATAAAAAGTTAATTTTACATAAGCAAAAGCTGGCACTATAAAAAGTGTCAGCTTTTGTTTTAGGGGTTATTACATTGTGGAAAATAATATATAAAACAAATTTATAAAACAAGTCTTAATATAACTTAATCAACTTCATTGGAATACACCTTTTCTTAAATGAAATTCAAAATGTAAAACTAATCTAATATGACTAATTTACTTTCATCAATCATTTTAGCAATCAGTAATTAAATCACTGAGTCTGTGAAAATTTACAAATGCCTTATTTTTATTACATATATGATTATCTATATCCTTTTTCTTTCATATAATTAACGATAGTATCTACATTATGTCTTTCGTAATCGTTAAATTGTGAGTCATCAAAATGACCGGGATTTATTGAAGGTACATACCAATCCTTAGAATTAAAATACTGCTGAATACTTGTGGTATTAAACATTAAACCATATCTTGCATAAATCTCATTTAATGCAAGAGTTAATTCTTCCTTACTCATATTTTCAATTTCACTTTCTGAAATATATTCAGTATCTGAGTCAGGAAGTATATAATCACCATTATAATAAGTATCTTCATCCGAACCTAATGAAACATACAGTGTAACCATTTCACCATCTCTAACTGTTTCACCACTAGGAATACTTTGGCTAGATACAACACCTTCAGAATATATGTTATTATTTTCCTCCTCATATCTAATAGAAATATTTTGTTGTCTTAAAATTCTACTAGCCTCTTCTTTCCTCAATCCAACAACATTTGGCATTATCTTTGATACTGTTGCCTCTGTTGTAGGTTCTGTTGTTTGAGTTGTAGTAGTTATAGCAGTTGTTTCGGTAACAGTTGATGTTACTGTTTCCGATGCAGAGGTATCGGAATTACTGTCTTTGTCATTAAAGAAAATTAGAAATACGCAAACACATATTGCTATAACAGCTATAGCACTAACCACAATAACTGTGATTAACAAGTTTTTATTGTTTTTAGGTGGTTTAGGATAATTATTCTGTGGATTTTCATATGATACATTTTTATTAAAATCATCATAATAATCGAAGCTTGAATTATCCTCTAAATTTGACTTGTTAATAGTTCCGTAATTCATATCACTATCAAAGCCCAAATCCTTATCCAGCTCAAATTTTGCATTATCAGCTTGATTATTCTCTACACCGGTATTATCCTTTAGCTTGTTTCCACAACCTTCACAAAAATATGCATTATCATCATTTTCAAAACCGCATTTTGGACACTTCATAACAATTTACCTCCCATTCGTATAATAAAATTATACATAATTCTAACATTTTATTCAAGTATATACATAATAATTATCTCAAATTACAATATTAGTAAAGTTTTTAAAATTATTATAGAAAAATTTATCTGGAATAAAATTCTTCCATAGTTTCAAGGCAAATACCGGCTAATTTGCCTTTAGGAGAAAAAGCACCACAATCAAGTGCAATATGATTATTACCAATAAAAATATAACCAGGCAAGGTATTTTCTTTTATACGCTGAGTTGGAGTATGACCGGTTACTAAAATCTTGTTACTGAAATATTTTTTGCTATAGTCAGGTCTATCCCAAACTAATTCTTCCAATGAATAATCGGTAATAGGTTTTTCAATAGAAAAATTTCCTAGTCCTCCATGTACCAACAAATAATCAACACCATTAACACTCAGTTCAACATAAGGCTTAAACTTTTCTACATAATCCAAAATCTTATTTCTTTCATCTAAAGACAATTCAGAAAATTCACATAATGTAGACTCGGCACCATTATTAAGCCAATCTAAAATATTTAAACAATTATTCTCTATATATTCCGTAGAAAGATTACCTAGATTATTTATCATTTCTCTATTTTTCAGCATCATTAACTCATGATTTCCCATAAGACAAGTACAGTTAGGCAAACCCATAAGCAACTGCAATGATTTGATAGGATATTCACCTTTATCTATAACATCACCCATTACATATAGCCAATCCTTAGAAGAAAAATCCATTGTATTTAATAATTCTAAAAGCTGATTAAATTCTCCGTGAACATCTCCGATAACATATGTACTCATTTAATCCCACCTTTTTAAATTAATTTTAGAGAGTATCAAACCCCTTGCAAAACAAGGGGTTCAACACAATTTCAGATATTATTTTTATAAATTTATTTTACTACAATCTTACACTTTGCAGACTTTTTACTACCGTCTTTTGCAGTGGCTGTAATATAGCAAGTGCCTCTCTTCTTAGCAGTTACTTTACCTTTTCTATTAACTGTAGCAATCTTTGAATTTGAGGATTTCCAAGAAACTGCCTTATTATTTGCATTCTTTGGATAAGCAGTAGCTTTTAGGGTAACAGTTTTCTGTTTAGCTTTGCCCTTTACTTTTAGGATAGCTGAATTTCTGTTTAATTTAACAGATGTTACAGGTTGCTTTACTGTTACCTTAACAGTAGCGTATTTATTGCTACCATCAAGTGCCATTACTTTAATTGTTGCATTACCTCTGCCCTTTGCAGTGATTTTACCACTTTGGTTTACTGTTGCTACTTTAGCATTAGAAGTTGTCCACTTTAACTTTTTATTTGTTGCATTAGTTGGAGTTACTGTTGCTTTTACAGTTGTACTTCTACCCTTTACTAATACAACTGACTTCTTACTTAATGATACCTTAACAACTTTCTTTACAGTTGGTTTTGTTGTATCTGTTTCTTTATCTGAATACACTCCACCACCGGCAACTAGGATTTTACCTTCATCAATCATTTTCTTAAATGTTGCCTTTATTTCAGCTAATCTATTCTTATGATTTCTAGCTGATGATTGGTCACTATAAGAATCTTTATTTGGATAATCAGGATAGTTTTTATCCCATTTGTTGATAATATCATAAGGGGATGTACCCTTAGGAATAAACTCACCTTGAATTTTACCTACTGATGTAATCTGTAGTGGAATACCGTACTTCTTAGAATTATTAGTCCATGTAGCCGGATAATACAAAGTTTTGGAATCTATACTATTTTCAATTATCTGTTCATTACCGACAACAGAAATTGTATCACCAATACAATCAGTATTAAACATTATTGGACAAGTTTCATTATTAATATTATCACAAAACATAATAGAATACTGAGTATCAGGCTTTAATCCATCTGAAAGGGTTTTACTATAGTATAGTTTATTTAAATCATAATAAAGTTTACCGTCAGCATCTTCTTCAAGCTTTTCAGCTTTCATCATCCAACCATAAAAAGGCATACCAACTGAATTTTCATAAATATGAGCGAAATAAATATTACCTTCCCAATCAGGCTTTTCAAAATATATTTTTCCACTATCTTTATAAACAGTTATATCAAAAGTAGCTGACAACTCCTTACACTTAACTGTAATAGTATTGTTACCCAGAGTAAGCTTATCAGTACCCTCTAATGTATAATTATTTATTGTTACTATATTATTATTGGTATCAGTAGCTTCAACATTTAATCCATCAGAATTAAATGTTTCTCCCTCAATATAAATTGTCTTTTTTGGTAATGAAACAACCTTTAAATCAACATAGTTAGGTGTAACTTTAGTAGTTTCTCTGGTAGTTGCATCATCACTAATTTTGAAATCATCAACAATTGCTTCACCATTAAGTCCTGTTACTATTTCGGGACTATTTTTAATAGTAAAGGTACCATGTTGTAAAACTTTAAATGTTGCTTTACAAAGTCTTACATCTTTATATTTTGTTTTGTAACCACTAATATTGCTTCCGGCATAATAAACATAACCCTCAATATCAGTATTTATCATAATACCATCTGTACCATCCTTGCCTATATCAGGCATTGAGAAACTTTCAAGTTGTAATCCACTCTTATCATACTCTAATTGGCCTTTAAAATTTTTCCAATCGTAATTAGAATTAATATAATAAGTATATGTTACCGTATCAGTTACCCTAGCACCTATGCCATTAATCCATACATAATCATCATCTGTTGATGATATTGCTGAAACACTGAGTATTGGCAGAAACAAGGCGTATCGTCTGGTGAACGAAGGACAGATTCGGGCATTAAAGGTTGGAAACCATTTCCGAATTCCCCGGGATTCTTTTCTGGAGTTCTTAAAAGGCCCGGATTCTGCTACATCTGCCTGATGAATTGGCCGTCTGCTCCACACTGGCAGACGGTCTTCTTTTACACTGTCGCAGTTATTTCTTTGGAGGTGATAAAATGTCGATTCGCAAGCGCGGAAACAGCTACCAGGTTATTTACCGCTGCCCTGGCGAAGCTTCACCGCGCACTGAAACTTACAAATCAGAAGACGAGGCCCTGATCCGGGATATGCAGATCAAATTGGCAAAAAAGAATGGGACTTTTGAACCGCCCATTAAAATCGCCAAGGGGTCTGTCCAAACCAAACGGGAAATCACAGTCAGCGCTTTCCTGGATGAGTATGTTGAGGTCTACGGCCTGAAGAAGTGGGGCAATTCGTACTACTCCATGAGTACGGGCCTGATCCAGAACTATATCAAGCCCTATCTCGGAGAGCGATATGTGCGCTCCCTTACTGTCCGGGACATGGATGCCTACTACACCATGCTCTTAGACAAGCCCGCTGTCGTTGTGTCAGGTCACATGGATACGGGGGCTAAAATCACAGCACA
>OGXN01002129.1_pt1 | contig 15447 bp, 15 predicted proteins | sample 1576281 | NCBI WGS metagenome assembly OGXN01 (sample SAMEA3541494, study PRJEB24748) | human gut metagenome | biome: human gut; feature: human-associated habitat; material: faeces | place: China | collected 2012
TTTCTGCATTTTTGGTCTTATTTCGACGTGTGCTTTCTTTGGCGGTCTTGTGGCTCTATTATTGGTTTTACTGGGTATATAAATCTATGTGAGGCACACCTCCTTCTAGGAATATTATGAAACTTTATGCCATTATTATCGTGGGTGCTCTGTCTGTAGCTGTCATGGCAGGATGGGGGCTTCCCTTCCTATTCAGTGCAAAGAGTACCGCAACCGTGATTGGAGGAGTTTGCATATTGCTTTTACTCCCTATTTTTCTTTTTAAACTTTACCGTCTCGCAGTCCACGAACTGGAAAAAGGGGGGCAAAATGAGGAAATGGAGCCTAGACTTGGAAAGCATGAAGAGGAAGGAAAATAGAATGAAGGAATTGACAAAAAAAGATGTATTGGGCCTCATTAGCCTCACTCTGCTCCTGATCGTATGCGTATTTGCCATTCACAGTTGTGCCAAGGTTGAAGCTGGGTATGTAGGGGTACGGGTGAATCTGCTCGGGGGAAACAAGGGCGTGGATTCAGAAGTGCTCGGCGTAGGGCGATATTGGATCGGATGGAATCAGGAGTTGTACCTGTTCCCCACCTTCCAACAAACCGCTGCGTGGCAGGGCCAACGGGAACATGGCGCATTTCAATTTCAATCCCGAGAAGGACTCTCCCTGAGCGCCGACGTGTCTCTCTCCTTTACCGTCAATCCCAACATGGTATCTGTTCTTTTTCAAAAATACCGTAAAGGGATTGAGGAAATTACCAATGTTTACTTGTATAACATGATTAGGGATGTGATGGTACAGGCCGCGTCCAGCCGGACGGCGGAAAGCATGTACGGGGATGGAAAGAGCGACTTCCTTGCAGAGATCAATCAACTGGTCCGGGAAAAGATGCAGCCCATTGGAATCAATATCGACTATATCGCTATTGTTGGGAATGTTTGGTTACCTCGAAACGTCAAGGCAGCGATTGACGAAAAGGTGAAAGCTGGCCAGCTTGCTGCCCAGAGAGAGACGGAAGTGGCCACGGCCAAAGCCGAAGCGGACAAAACCGTGGCAACGGCTGAAGGTGAGGCACGCTCCAAAAAAGAAATCGCGGATGCTACGGCTTACGCTATTCTCACAGAGGCTAAAGCACAGGAGGAAGCAAACCGAATTTTAGCAAAATCTTTGACACCTGAACTTATTCAGTACAACATGGCTACCAAATGGAATGGGGTGTTGCCTTCCGTCACGAGCGGAGCGGTTCCCTTCCTCAATTTAGGTATGAAGTAATTCGATTTTACCCATAGACAAAAAAGCAGGCCGGGGATGGTGTTCCCGGCCTGTCCTGTGATTCAACCCGGCTTCAATAGCCGATTTTTCGTGATAGTCCAGCCCCACGTGTCGCGCTCAAAGATCGTTCTTCGGCCCGCTTCAAATGCTCCTCGGCGCTCCGCTCACGTTTTCGTTGCATTTCCGCTTCATATCTGGCCACCATGTCGGGAGCATGTCGGCGCAGGCGTTTTTCGGCCAGTGCCTCCAGTCGCTTTCCTCCCATGTCTTTTTTTATGGCCTTCACCACAGACAACCTGTTTTCCAGTGTCTGAAGCCGCTTGCTCTGGTTCTCCCGGCGCTCCTTCCACTCCCTTCCTTCCCAAAGAGACTTGAGGAGTCCGGGGCGCTGCCGGTCGGTCTTCTCAAGCATCGAACGCTGGGAGGCAATCCTTTTTTCAAGACGCTCTTCCAGCCGCTGGACCTGTTGTGCTTTGGCATCAAGGCACAGTTTCAACTGGTCTTCATAGACAGTTTCAGCGGAAAGCAAGTAGCTGGACTCCCGCTGCTTTGCCAGCGCATCCGCTTCAAGGGCTTCGGACCTGTACTGCTTTCGAGCTATCGAGTTGATCTCGTCGATAATTTCGGTAGCATCCGCAGACTCATAAAAGGTGGCCATTTTTTCTAGAAAGTGTTCACTATCCACGCTAAGTGGCTGATAACCGGCTTTCATGAGGAGGCCGTTCATCACCAAGTTAGCCGTGCGCTTATTACAATCGCTGAAGAATTGGGAACGAGCCATAAAAAGGAACGTGCATACGGCCTGTTCCTGAGAATCCTCAAGACTGTTAAGAAAAGAAGCCCCTTCCTTGAATATGCCCTCAAGATACTCCGAACGTGGCGGCATATAATGGGATTGCTCTATGGCAACCTCGTGTCCCCTGAATTTTCCCACATCTCTGGCTTCATCCTTTCCGACAAGCGAATGCAACTCGAATAATGAGTCTTCAGACAATGAAAAACGGCCTTCTTCCAGCATATCCATGAGACGTTCACAGGCTTTCCCATAATTCTCGATAGCTCGGAGTTGTCTGGTGGAAAGCCCTGAAGTGCTCTTTCCATCAAGTATGCTGCGCGTCTGGGCATAGGTACAAGGAATGTGCTCCAATGTACGCAAAGACTTACTTACATGTTCCACCCGGTACTTATGGAAAGTGAAGAGCGCATCCCGCGGATTATCCGCCCGCGAAAAGCCCAAACCGCCTTGAGGCAAATCCCACGTAAAACCTAGTGACCGTCTGGCATCATATTTTTTTTCTTCATTTTCCATAAGAGATAATCCTTCTGCGGTATCATTCGTTATCGTCCGCCAGCGACGAAAGAGCTATCAGTCGAACAGAAGAAAGGGGGGCTTCAAAAGGTTGGCCGCCCTCTGCCTGAAACCACGCTCTGCCTTCAGCTCCCGGCCTTCTATTCAAGAGCATCCGGGCGCGTTTGCCTTCGATTTCGACCAGCAGCCTCGGACGCTTCAGATAGGTTGACTCTTTTGGGGAAGAAGCCGGTGCCTCCACGGGGGACTGTGCTGCATCATAGCCGGATGCCGGGGGTAGGGTATCCAAAAATCCTTTTAGGGCGTTGATACTCGTCCGATTGATTTCCTGCGTCTCGTCTGCCAGCCATACCCGAACCGGTTCTGGGTGGACGCGAAATAGCCTATTCAAATCATTGATGCCCGTCACGTCGCTACATCTACCATCTTTGAATGCCTGCTCAAGGGGCTCGGGCAGTTCAAGCAACGACAGGTGATGGGTAACGTAGGAAGGAGATTTTCCTATGGCCTTGGCGATCTCAGTTTTCTTCCGGCCTTTCTTCCGTAGGCGGGCCATGAATTCCGCAATCTCCAGCGCGGACAAGTCTTCGCGCTGCAAATTTTCCACGAGCTGGTCCTCTTCTGTATAATCTCCGTCCACACATGCCGGGATGGTCTCTTTTCCAGCGATGCCCGATGCTCGAAAACGCCTCGCTCCATGATTGATAATATAACGCCCCGGAATATCCGGGTGAGGGCGGACGGAGATAGGTGTTTTTACCCCGCGCTCGCTGATGGTTGCGGCCAATTCGCGAAGAGATTCCTCTTTGAACTCCCTTCTGGGCTGATTCGGGTCTTCATCAATAAGCGAAAGAGGAAGCTGTACTATGGAATCCATTTGACCTTCACCGTTTAAAAATTTAGGTAGATACCCGTAAAATACGTTGTGACTTCAAGCTGTGTCAAGGAACTTTGAAGCGGGTAAGTTATGAGTTATCATGAAATTTTTGCGGCCCACATCCTGCGTATTCAGGAAGAACGCGGACTCACGAAACAGGAAATGGGCCGTTTGGGGGGCGTTTCCGCCGCCTTTATGACGGACCTCGCTCGTGGAGAAGCCAACCCGACGCTGAAAACGATGGAAGCCTTCTCGGAAGCCTTGGGCATCCCGTTGCCTTTACTTCTTAGACCTCTTGACTCCGAGGAATGGAAAACCATTCTTTCACTCTCTGCAAAACAAGAAGAATCAGTGGAGCTACCTCCCGGATATGGAATCCTTGAAAAAGGAATTCTACCTCTCCACAAAATTTATGTTGTCCAACAGTGGATGAAGACGGCACGTAAAGCATTGCGAGTGTCCTCCAAACATTAATCTATTTACTGTTCATATCTTTCTCCAAAGAAAAAGGCGATCCGTCTCCGAATCGCCTTTGTTTTCAGTACCTGCTCAACAGACTACATGTCTCATATCCGCCTTGGAAAGAACGTCCCGAATCTTTTTTTTCATGCTCCGTATATTCCCGGTCACAGGCATCCTCAATATGGATTCGAGAAGCGTATACATCTCAGGTGCAGTCTGAATCAAACGCTTGTCGTATATGTTGTTGACGACAATCAAAGTGGTATCCCCCTCAAATATCTGCTCCTCGTCAGGTACAAACATGATTGCATCAATAACTTTCCCATCATTGTAGGCTTCGAGTTCCCCATGTCGCGAAAAACGCCATTCACCTCTTGTAAACTGGTGTTCCGCCATATTCACCCCCAAAAGAAAGGCACCCCGTTTTCGGGATGCCTTCTATATGCCAAGCATCCACAACGCTCTATTGAGCCGAACATCTTCAGAGTTCCCGTCTATAGCAAAGGCCACCCCGGTTCATACGGGGTGGCCTCACCTCAATTACGCATAGCTTGTTCCCTCCTCCGGCTTTCCCTTCCATAGTCTAGCACTCTCAAATGAAGAAATGTTGCAAAATGGCTCACTGCCATACTCTATAATCTTTCTTCGGAACGGAGTCCCGAACCCGCTCCCCAGAATCGGCATTGCGTAATACTGTAAGAAGTCATTCTTATGCCTTTCACTCCTCAGTGCAACCAGAAGCACAGTCTTAGCCGTCGCTTTCACTACCTCGTAAAAGTTAATGTTGGTCTGCTCGTATCCCCAGCTACTTACAAGGATATCTCCCTTTTTCATCGTCTTTCCCCTTAATTTAAAATTTTTTAAATGTTGGTAGCCCGGCGGCTCATCACCGCCTTTGCTCCACCGCGCCCCTCACACAGGCTTTTTCTCTGGAGTTGAACCTGGCTTTTAAGCAGTTCCCCCCAGAGGACTTTCACCAAGTGAAAGAAGCCCTCTGGGGGGAACGTTAAAGGCGTTTCAACGCCAGAAAAGGAGAAATATTCTGAAAAGGAGGGCTTGCTTCCGTGACGGAACGACCGTAGGGAGTGAGGGCGCGGAAGTTGCGCGAGTTCGCGCAACCCTTTCCTTTTCTTGCCTTTGGAGGCTTCAAGGCGGGTCTACTTCCGTGACGGAGTGAGCGGAACGACGAAGCGACGCGGAAGCGAGTACGGCCAGCAAAAAGCTGGCCGCACGGAGCTGCACAAGGAGCGCAGGAGTGGAGAGAACGAGGGCGCGGAAGTTGCGCCGTCAGGCGCACCCTTCTTTATAATGGTAGACCTGCCGGGATGAAGGGGCGATTCTGCTTTTATGGAATCGTCTAAGGCGGTTCGTGCCTTTTTTAATTCTTTATGAATTCTTCTTTGACGAGGGGTCAAATACACGTCGGAGAACGGGGTTAGCATTCACAGTCGCCATTATTTTTAGTGCAGTCTTCTCAATATATGCTCTACATCATAAAGAAGATCGCACATGCCACCTATTCCATTTTGAACCAGCATTTCATCAAGAAGCCTATCACCTGTGTTAGGTTTAAATCGATACCACTTACCAGAATGTCTTACCAAATAAGTCAAATTGCGAAACGTGTTCTTTGTCGTCTGGTAAGAGATGTCCTCATTTATCTTCTTGGGCAAAGTCCGAACTGTGCCAGTAATAGAAGGCGTGAGAGGGAGAGGAGAAGGATGGAGCGAAAAGGCAAGGCCAAAAACAGTACGCTTGGTAACTTCGATATTCATGAGATAGCTCCTTTGGTCGGGTTTTTCCGGCTGAGTGGAGATGATTTCTAGAGCTTTCTCAGAATGTTATTAACATAATTTATGATCCTGCACAAGGAGCGCAAGAGTGTAGGGCTTCCGAAGATCATTCTTTAAGCGCCCCCTCTTTATTCAATAAAGTCTCTTGAAAGGTGACGCCGATAGACCTTAACGCTTCACGTTTGGACGCGGAGGATAGTTTAGTATATCTTTGAGTTATCTCAATATTTTTATGTCCAGCCAGTTCTCCAATAATAGGCATGGGGACTCCCTTCATAGCAAGCCATGAGCAAAAGGTATGGCGTAACGTATGAAAGGTTATTTTATGTAGTGCATCAGAAACGTTATCGTTCATCCCTATAGCTGTAACTGTCTGACTAAACTCATAGGATAGATGTTTTGGATTAAGCTGTTTTCCTGTGATAGAGCTAAAAAGAAATTGATTATTATTGGTTTTCTCACTACGGGCTTTTTGTAAACGTTTCTGAAATAATGAGATTAAATCTTCTGGTATATAAGCTATCCTCGAACCAGTTTTACCATCTCGGATATAAATAATATAAGCACTAATATCAATATCTTCGCATTTTAATGATATAATTTCCGATAATCTTAAACCTGTATAGAGTCCTATTTTTACTATCTCATAAAGCCTGCACGATATATATTGTAGCTCGTCAAGGAGATATTTAGCCTCTTCAGGAGTAAGATATTTTTCTCTTTTCCGATCTGAACCTTTTGGACTATGAAAGTTACTTACAGGATTGGCTACTGATGGAGCCATATTCCATTCCAAAGCTTTGGATATAATTCTTCTCAGATTTGCCAATATTAGTTTAACGCTACCCGGTTTTAATGGTGTTCCAAATCTGGAATTTTTATTAAGGAGCCTATGCTTATATTGTTCAATTTCCTGTGGAGTAATGCTTACAATGGGGCGATGGCCGAATTCATTTTGTAAATACCTTTCGTAAGTACGTACAACTTCATTTGCTCGTTTGAGATTGGGCAACCATGCCTTCTTATAGGCTCTCCATGCTTGTTCGACCGTCAGGGGAGGGGTTCCCGCTGGTACAATCAACTCAGGATGCCGAATTTCTTTTATCCGATTTCCCCGGATACGTATGGCATCCTCTACGGTATACCCCTCGGATTCCCATCCCACTTTTTCATAGGTGTACTGTCCATTTGCTTTTGGGTAGCAAATATCATAACATCGATCTGGTTCTCCCGAAGGCAACATTCGGTTTTTTCCAAAACGATAATAGATGCCGATGTATTCTGTTTTGATGCGCTGAATGGGCACGGGAAGACCTCGATTTCGGTATAAAGGGCTTGTCAAGGTCGAGTCTATTTGATACCTAGGCTTTACGCAAGGTATCGAAACCCCATTTTTTCTTACCAAGCGCACCCCTCTAAAATCCCTCATATTTTTGGTTTGTACCTTATCTGAGGAAAGGTTCCCCCTCCCCCTTCACCCCCTCCCTCTCCCAAGACTTTCGACGTTATCGAATCCCTGTTCACGACATTCCCTGTTGATTGAGGGAGCGCGTTGAGCAGGGTCTTTTTTTAGAAGGTGGAGAAGCGGGAGCGGAGGAAGGTTCTTTCAGGCTGCTGGCGGAAAAGGACACAGTGGGGCTGGCTATGGAAAAGATTTTTTATTTGGGCATGATGATTGCGGCGGGCCTTCTGTTCGGGCTCCAGTCGCCGATCAACGCGCAACTGAGCCGCTCCGTGGGCGTACTGGAGGGGAGTTTCCTTTCGTTCCTCGGCGGCACGCTGGTCCTTGGGCTCGCCATGCTGGTTTTCGGCAAAGGGCATGTCGGCGGCGTATTCGGCGTTCCTGCGTGGCAATTGGTCGGCGGTTTGCTCGGGGCGACCGTGGTATTCAATACGATTCTCTGTGTGCCCCATATCGGCGTCCTGCCCACCCTGATGGCCATGATCCTCGGAAACCTGATCATGGGCTGCATCATCGACCATTTCGGTTGGTTCGGCATTCCCGTGACGCTGTTTACGTGGAGGCGTTTCTTGGGCGTCCTGCTGGTCTTGCTTGGCCTCCTCATAGCTTTTAGACGCTGATTTCTTTCAATATCATTTGCCTCATCCTATCTCTGCCCCTTACTTCTTTTCTTTCTCTTGCCCAAACGAAAGGCCGCTCGAAATGCTTCGAACGGCCTTTCCCGATTTTTATAAGCAGTGAAACGGGGACTCCCTCCGCGCCGCCTCCCCACCAGTCAAAAGTCTTGGGAGGATGAGGGAAGGGGGTGTGGGGGAGGGGAGAAGGCAACCCTTCTCCAGAAGGGTTCCTTTTCTCCCTTCCCCCACATAACTTAATACGCGTGATCGTCCTTCTGGAGGCTTTCGGGAGTCACCTTGTGGGCGAAGGTGTAGTACACCCACGCCTGATAGGCGATGACCACGGGGATGCAGCAGAGGGTTACGCCAAGCATGATCTTGAGGGTCAGCTGGCTGGACGCCGTTGAAGACCGTCACGCTGTACGCGGGATCGATGCTGGAGATGATGATGCCGGGATACATGCCGAGCACGCCGAAGAAGGTCACGGTAATGATGAACAACGCGCTGAAGAACCACGCGCCGAGCAGGTTGTCGGCCCAGATCATCACCCGGACGGTGAGCAGGGAAGCCACTGCGAGGATCGGGAAGACGAGCAGCGTGGGATGCTCGGCGTAGTTGGCGTACAGATTGGTGTAGAACGCGGTCAGGGCGAGGAAAAGCAGGGCCACGGCGAGGACCAGAGGCCAGACCACCTGCGCCGCGCCGACGGCGCGTTCATGGATGTCGCCTTCGGGCCAGCCAGAGGGCGCCGTGCATGCAGAAAATCAGCACGAAGAAGATGCCGCCCGCGAGGCCGTAGGGGTTCAGAAGCTTGATGATGTTGCCGTGGTACACGCCGTTGCCGTCGATCGGGATGCCCATGAACAGGTTGGCGAAGGCCACGCCGAGCAGCAGCGCGGGCAGGAAGTTGCCGAGGAACTGGCAGGCGTCCCAGAACTTGCGCCACTGGGGGCAATCCTTCTTGTTGCGGAACTCGAAGGACACCGCGCGGAAGATCAGGGCGAAGAGCAGGATGAGCAGCGGAGCGTAGAGCGCGCTGAACATCACCGCGTAGGCCTTGGGGAAGGCGGCGAAGGTCACGCCGCCGGCCGTGATGAGCCACACTTCGTTGCCGTCCCAGTAGGGGCCGGCAGCGTTGTAGATGATGCGTTTTTCTTCATCGTTCTTGGCGAGGAAAGGCAGCAGGGTCCCCATGCCGAAGTCGAAGCCGTCCAGGACAAAGTAGACCGCCCAGAGCAGTCCCCACAAAACAAACCAAGTGGTTTCAAGCATATTGGTAATCCTCTCTTAGGGTAGGGATGGCGGGGCTAGGCCTGCGCTTCAGGGGCGGCTTCCGGGCCCTTCTTGGCATACTTGCGGAGCAGGTAGATGTCCAGAATGCCGAGGAAGGTGTAGATGACGATGAAAGCCGCGAGCGAGAGCCCTACAGAGGACGTCGGGACCGGCGACACGGCGTCGGAGGTCCGCATGAGGCAATAAACAATCCACGGCTGGCGGCCTATTTCGGCCACGGCCCAACCGGCCATGATCCCGAGGTAGGGCAGGGGGATCACGTAGATCAGCGCCTTCATGAGCAGGGGGTGGTTTTCGAGATCCTTTCTCCACCACCACGCGGCGATGGCCAGCAGCACGAAGAGGCCCGCACAGGCTACCATGAAGCGGAAGGAGAGGAAGGTGGGAAGGACTGGAGGAATGTCGTCGGCGGGGAAGGCGTCGAGGCCCTTCACTTCCGCGCTCGGGGAATTGAAGGCCAGCAGGCTCAGCAGGCTCGGGATGGGCAGGGCCTGAATGCTGTTGGTGCGGTTGGCCTGATCAGGCCATGTGAGGAGATACATGGGGACGTGGGTGCCGGTTTCCCAGTGGGATTCCATGGCGGCGAGCTTGGCGGGCTGCATTTCCGCGACGATCTGCGCGTGATGGTGGCCCTGAAGGCCGAGCAGCAGGACGAGGATCAGGGTGAAGGGCGCGGCGATGCGCACGGAACGCTTGAACAGATCCAGCTCGTTCTTGCGGAGCAGGTGCCACGAGGAGACGCCGAGCACAAAGAAGCCGCCGAGCATCCATGCGGCGAAAATCGTATGGAAATACTGGCTCCATGCGAAGGGGTTGGTCACGACATCAAAGAAGCTGGACAGCTCGGCGCGGCCGTTCTTGATGACGTAGCCGACGGGGTTCTGCATCCAGCCGTTGGCGAGGATGATCCACAGGGCGGACAGGTTCGAGGCGATGGCCACAAGCCAGATCGCGGTCAGGTGGACCTTCTTGCTCACGCGCTCCCAGCCGAACGCCCACACCGCAAGGAAGGTGGACTCAAGGAAGAAGGCGGCCGTGGCTTCGATGGCCAGCAGCGAGCCGAAGATGTCGCCCACATATTCCGAGTAGCGAGACCAGTTGGTCCCGAACTGGAATTCGAGGGTGATCCCGGTCACGACGCCGAGGACGAAGTTGATGAGGAACAGCTTTCCCCAAAACTTGACCATTCTTTTGTACACTTCATTGCCCGTGCGGACGTAGAGCGTCTCCATGATGGCGAGAAGAACCACGAGTCCGAGGGTCAGCGGGACAAAGATGAAGTGGAAAAAGACGGTCACGGCAAATTGCAACCGTGACAGCATGACAACATCCATAGAATTCCCCCATGATTTTGGTTTCCGGCCGGAAGCCGGATCATTGCCGGAGCCCAGTCTCCTCAGGCTCCTTTGAAAAGTATATGATATTAGGCCGCATCGGAAAGGATTCTTCCCTAAAACGGCGCGTGGAGGCGGTTTTCTCAGTCCGGCCCCGTCTCCTCTCGCTCACGAACGCTTCCGCGCGATGCCCCGCGCATTGCCTTCGCCGCCGGAACGGGAGGCGGGGGAAAGCCCGAAGGCTTCCCCCCGGAACATCAGCACTTCGCCTTGAGGGCCTCGGCAACGGTCTTGCCGAGCGCGACGCACTGGGACAGGCCTTCATGCTTGGGCACAAACAGGCACTTCACAGGGTCGGCGGGCATATCCATGTTCATGGATGCGAGCCATTCCTGAATGATCTTCGGTGATTCGCCGGACCAGCCGTAGGAGCCGAACGCGGCGCCCACGCGGTTCAGGGGGCGGAGGCCCTTCATGTAGGTCAGCACGTCGGCGATGCCGGGCAGTACGTTGTTGTTGTGCGTGGCGGAACCCACGATGACCGCGCCGCAGTCGGCGAGTTCGGTCATCACGTCGCTGTGGTGGTTCTTCTGGATGTCGATGATGCGGACGGGCACGCCTTCGTCTTCAAGGCCGGAGGCGATGGCGGAGGCCATGATGCCGGTGGAGCCCCACATGGAGTCGTAGACGATGACGGCGCGCTGCTTCGGCTTCTGTTCGGCAAGGGCGCGGTAGGTGTCGAGGATGTACTTGCAGTCGTCCTTGCCGCGCCAGATGAGGCCGTGGTCGGGGGCGATCATTTCGATGTCGAGCTTCAGGGCAGCCACAAGCTCAAGCGTCTTGAGGACCTGCGGGGAGAAGGGCAGGACGATGTTGTAGTAGTATTCCTTGATCGCCTTTTCCAGCACGCAGCGGTCGTACTGATCCGAAAAACGTTCGGAGGAGGCGATGTTCTGGCCGAAGGCGTCGTTGCTGATAAGGAGCTTGTCTTCGGGGATGTAGGAAACCATGCTGTCGGGCCAGTGCAGCATACGGGTTTCCACGAAATGGATGTTCCGCTTGCCGATGTTGATGACGTCCCCGGTCTTGACCACTTCGATGGGCCAGCCGGTGGTGTCGAACTGGGCTTCCATGAAACGCTTGCCGATGGTCGACGTGATGATCTTCTCGGGCTTGCAGCGCTCGACGAGCTGACACAGGGCCCCGGCGTGGTCTTTTTCGTTGTGGTTCACGACGATGTAGTCGACCTTGTCGAGCGGCATCAGCTTGGCGAGGCGGCAGAACATGGTTCCGGCGTAATCGTTGTCCACCGTGTCGAACACGACGTTCTTCTCGTCGCGGACGAGATAGCTGTTGTAGGTCGTGCCGCGCGGGGAACGGCTGTAGCCGTGGAAGTTGCGCTTGTTGTAGTCGACGGCCCCGATCCAGAAAATATCTTTCGCCAGTTCAACGGGTTTCATAGTGACAAAATCCTTTCAGGCATGTTTGAGGTGAGCACAAAAACATGGGGGTGCGACGAAGCCCGTCACACCCCCTATTCTACGCGTTCAGACGAGCCGCTATCTTAGGCAGCGGAAAAGTCCGACTTGGAAGCGCCGCAGACGGGACAGACCCAATCTTCGGGCAGATCTTCAAAAGCGGTGCCGGGGGCGATGCCGCTGTCAGGATCGCCGGCGGCGGGATCATATTCATAGCCACACACATTGCAAACATATTTCTGCATCGTTAATCTCCTGCCCGCGAAAGCGCTGCTCTTGCCTGCGGGGTTAGAGGTGTAAGGAACATCTCCGACGGCACTGTTACAGCCAAAAAGAGCCGCCGTTGTCAAGTGGTCTATAGATGCTTATGCCTTCCACAGGCCGTGGAGGTTGCAGTATTCGCGGGCGGAAACAACTTTGTCCACCGGGATGCAGAAATCGGCTTCGGGCGCGTCGCCGGGCTTCAGGAACTTCTTATAGCGCTTGCCGTCGGCGGTGGCGATTTCGATCCATTCGATCCAGTGGGTTTCTTCCATCACGTGAGGAGCGGAACCGACCTTGACCTTACAGCCTGCGCCGTTGGCTTCAATCACGGGCACATGCTTTTCCTTGGCGCCGTCGATGGCCTTGTCGGCCATAAGTTTCATGGGCTGGCCACAGCAGGAAAGCGGGCCGCCGCTGCCGGCGAAAAGCACTTCGATGACATTGCCGCAGAGTTCACACTTATAGATTTCAAACTGGTTAGCCATGAGAACCTTCCTTATGACAATGGTTGGCTGAATAAGGATCCTGTCTTTCTGGGAAGTACACCGGGAGCCGTTTTTTGACAATGAGAAATGGATATGGGGAATCCGGTTTCCCCTTCGTTTTGCCTATCGCTCCGTGGCTCAGAATGCCCTACTCGTGAAACGATAATAGTTCTTTTTATACTTACTGTCCAGCAAAAAAAGGGCGCCTTCCCCGGTTTTCCCCTGAAAGGCGCCTCAAGTCTAACGCTTCATAGCGTCAATCTCATGTCGGGTCAGGCGGTTGGCTTCCGCCCGCGCAGCCGGGCGTGACGATAAACGATGTGCAGCCGCGTGGCCAGCCAGTTGAGGACCAGCGGGGGGCTGACCATATAGTCCAGCGATTCCTGGCATTGCGCCAGCAGATCGTTGACATGGAGATGGCCTGCTTCGGGGAGGATGGCAAGACGCCGTCCAAGAGGCCCTCCATCCCGCCCGGCGTGGAGAGCGGCCTGTGCCTTCTGGACGGAGAGCACGATCCGGCGGGCCAGCGCCGCATCGACGGCACCCTTGCCGGACGTCTTGTCGAGCCACCCCTGCCCGGAGGCCATGAATTCCGCCAGCGCCTCTTCCCACTGAAACAGCTCCGGCGTCGAAGGCGTGCCGGCCTCGGGCCACGCCAGCGTGACGACCCAGCCACGGGAGACAAGCGTGGGGAGGAGGCGCTCCCGCTGCGGGGCGAGGAGCAGGAAACAAACGCCGGGCCGGGGCTCCTCCAATGATTTCAGAAGCGCGTTGGCGGCTTCCACGCCGAGGGACTGGGCTTCGGCGAGGATAACGACGCGCTTGCCGTCGCCGCGCGGCGCTTCCCCGAGGATGGTCCTCAGTTCGCGGACGGTTTCGATCTTGATGGAGCCTTCGCGCCCGTCCAGCACATACAGGTCGTGAAACAAATTCGCGCCGATCTGGAGGCAGGCCGGGCAATGCAGGCAGGGCGGCCGCCCTTCCGGGCAGTTGAGGCGGGCGGCGTGCCACAGGGCCACGCTGAAGCGCTCGGCCACGCTGCCGCCTTCGAGGATCAGAACCTGCGGCGGATCGCTTGCCAGCTTGTTGAGCGCGGCGGAGAGAGCGTCACGGTCGGTCTTCGTCTTGGGTTCGATGGCGACTTCGATGACCGGTTCCGGAATATCGAGGGATTCGAGCACCACGGGGCGCTTTTCGTCGCAGATCGTGTCGCCGGTGGAGGCAAGCTTCATGCCCACGAGGGCCACGATGTCGCCGGCGCCGGCGGACTTGATGTCCTCACGCTTGTTGGCGTGCATACGGAGCAGGCGGCCAAGGCGTTCCTTCTTGCCGGTGTTGGCGTTGTACAACGTGGAGCCGGCTTCGATCACGCCCGAGTAGATACGGAAGAAGGCCAAGTGGCCCACGAAGGGGTCGGAAGCCAGCTTGAACACGAGACCGGCGAGCGGTTCCTTGTCCGAGCTGGGGCAGACGATTTCTTCTTCCGGCTTGTCGGGGTTGTGGCCCACCATCTGATCGATATCGAGAGGAGAAGGCAGGTAGTTCACAACGGCGTCGAGCAGCGGCTGCACGCCGATGTTACGGAACGCGGTGCCGCACAGGACGGGCACGATGCTCTGACGGATGGTACCCTTGCGGATGCAGGAATTGATTTCCTCGACGGTCAGTTCATGGCCTTCGAGGTACTTTTCCATCAATTCTTCATCTTCTTCCGCCACGGTGTCCAGCAGCTCAAGGCGCTTTTCTTCGTAGAGATCCTTGAGATCCTCAGGGACTTCACCATAGGTGATCTGAAGGCCCTTGGATTCTTTTTCGAAGCGGACGGAGCGGCCATTGATGAGGTCGACAACGCCGTCGAACTTGTCTTCAGAACCGATCGGGATCTGGAGGCAGACGGGCTTCGCCTTCAGGCGGTCGCGGATCATGTCCACGCTGCGGAAGAAGTTGGCGCCGATGCGGTCCATCTTGTTGATGAAGCAGATACGGGGCACGCCGTAACGGTTGGCCTGGCGCCACACGGTTTCGGACTGGGGTTCCACGCCGGCGACGGCGTCGAACACGGCCACGGCACCGTCGAGCACGCGCAGGGAACGTTCCACTTCGATGGTGAAGTCAACGTGGCCGGGGGTGTCGATGATGTTGATCTGGTGATCAAGCCAGAAACAAGTCGTCGCGGCGGAAGTGATGGTGATACCGCGTTCCTGCTCCTGCGCCATCCAGTCCATCGTAGCGCCGCCCTCGTGGGTTTCGCCGATTTTGTGGTTTTCGCCGGTGTAGTACAGGATACGTTCGGTCGTCGTGGTCTTACCGGCATCGATGTGAGCCATGATGCCGATGTTCCGCATTTTTTCGATAGGTGCTAAACGAGACATGTTTCTCCCCGACTACCAGCGGTAATGCGCGAAAGCCTTGTTGGCTTCGGCCATGCGGTGGGTGTCTTCCTTTTTCTTCACGGCGCCGCCGCGGCTGTTGAAGGCATCCAGAAGCTCGGCGGCGAGCTTGTTGGACATGCCTTTTTCACCGCGGGAACGGGCGTAGGTGATCAACCAACGGATGGAAAGGGAGACCTGGCGGTCAGGACGCACTTCCATGGGCACCTGATAGGTGGCGCCGCCCACGCGGCGGGCCTTGACTTCGAGGTGGGGCTTCACGTTTTCGAGAGCCTTTTCGAAGGCGCGCAGCGCTTCTTCGCCGGTCTTTTCGGCGAGGACTTCAAGAGCGCCATAGAAAATCTTTTCGGCAGCGCCCTTCTTGCCGTCGTACATGAGACGGTTCACGAAACGGGCGGCCAAGCGGCTGCCATAAATCGGAT
>OGXN01002131.1_pt1 | contig 15433 bp, 13 predicted proteins | sample 1576281 | NCBI WGS metagenome assembly OGXN01 (sample SAMEA3541494, study PRJEB24748) | human gut metagenome | biome: human gut; feature: human-associated habitat; material: faeces | place: China | collected 2012
TTGCAACCGCAATCAAGCACGTCGAGGGCGGCACAGTTATCGGTTACGTGGTCGGCGGAAATAATACCAACTGGTTTGGCAGATCTGTGGTGGGCAAGCAGGATGATCAGGGTGCGTATGCCTTTAACGGGAAAAACTACTCTGCGGGAAGCACAAAGGTTACTATCAGCGGTGGCGATGTCTCGCAGGCTCTGGTGGCTGGCGGTAGCCTGAGTGATTACGGGTGGTATTATAATCAGAATGGAGTCCGTGAATCCGCCGTCTTTGGAACAACGGATGTAACCGTTTCCGGAGGTAAGGCCGGCACGGTAATCGGTGGCGGCATTGCCAGCTATTACAACACAGAAACCCTTGCGGAATCTGGCAAACAACGGACGGACGCATCCCCAAGCAGCTTTGTAGAAGGCAAGACGAGCGTAACCGTCTCTGGCGGGGAAGTTGGGGATATCATAGGCGGAGGATTTGCCCAATCCAATCAGAAAGATCTGCCTGCATTTGCCGAGGTGAAGGGCGACAGCACCGTCTCTGTCACGGGCGGTACCGTTTCCGGGAGTATCTTTGGCGGTGGTATGGCGGATGGTGAAGATACAGGGGCCAATGTAACGGGTAACACCAGCATCATCATTTCGGGTGGCGAACTTCAAGGAGACATCTATGCTGGCGGTGCAGCCAATGGTACGGGAAGCACAGCCGATGTTGAAGGTAGTGCTACCGTAACATTCCTTAATGGTAGCACTTTTACGAATGCTGTACACGGTCAGGGTAAAGATGCCACTGTCACAGGTGATAGCATACTGGCCTTCGGAAATTTGGGAACGGGCTACACGGGTATCTTTGAAGGCTCGTTCGACGGTTTCAACTTCCTTAATGTTGCCTCTGGTTCAAGCGTAACTCTTGCCAAGGGGCTCGATAATGCTTCCGTGGGCGACGGGCTTAAGCTGAATGGCGCGGGAACCGTGATTTCCGACGTTACGTTGAGTGATGCGAAAAAACTTGAAGTCGCGAACGGTACGCTTCAGTCATCCAACGTAGCGCTGGCTGGCAATTCCAACCTTGCGGTTTCCGGTGGTGTGTTGCGCATGGCGGAAAACGGTGTGCTGAGCTTTGCAGACACTGCCCACCTCACCCTTACGGGTGGTGCTGCCAACCTCTACAAGGATATGGTGCTCGACAACAGTTACAATACGCTGAGTGGAATAGCTGATGCTATCGTGGGCACATCAGGCAACCTGAATATCTTTCTTGGTGGAGCGGAGTATACCGCCGAGCAATACAATGCAGCCAAAGACGGGTTGTTCACTACAAACGAAAAGGCCATGCTGAACTTCCTCGATGGTACGTTGAAGGTTCAGGAAGGCGAGCAGGTTGTCATTGGCGGAGGGGTTACCGATGATAAGGTAACGCTTTCGGGGGTGGTGCCTGTTGTTGCAAAAGAGAGCGAAGCGGCTGGCGAGGCCGGGGCAAAGATTGATTCAGTACCTGACCGCTTCATTCAGGTCGTCGCAGCCGATGATGCGAACAAAACGTTGCTGACCGCAAGTTCTCTTGAGGTTAAGGACAGCACTTTCAGTGCCAAAGGATTGCAGATCAATCCTACTGACGCTGCGTCCGGCGTGAATCTGGCCGTTACCGGTGGGGCCAACCTTACACTGGTCGGAGGTGATACGGTTGGCAGCAGCGTCATTATCGACGAGAGCGGTAGTGCCGTGAAGACCCAAATCGAGATAGACGGTGGTGCCACTCTAAACTTGGGCATAGCCGGAAATACTGCTAACCAGATGGCGTCGCTGGACAGCCTTGATGTCAGGAACGGCACCGTCAACGTCAACGGTAACGGTCTGGACACCACTCAGCATACCTATGGAGAACTCGCGGTATCCCATGAAGACGCCGCTGTGAACTTCAGCAAAGCGACTGTCGTTGCACAAAAGACGACGTTGGGAGCTGGTTCCGTCTCTGTAACGGATAATACTGCGGCCCTATTTGCGGAACTGGAGGTTCAAAACGGATCGCTTCAGATCTTGAACTCCACAGCGCATGTCGAAAACCTGGGGGCAAAGGGCGGCACGCTGTTCGTCGACCCCGCGTATGTAAAGGTTGAAAACTTGTCGGACGGTGCCTTTGGCTCCAGCCTGCTGGTGGGTGACGGCTCCGTGGTGGAAATCGGTTCCATTGCGGAGCTTCAGGCCAAGGCCGCTGAGGCGGGGCTGAATCCGGCCGCGTTCGGAAGCGGCTTTACCGTGGCTTCCGGAGAGTCCATGCTGGCCCTCGGCAAGCCCGTGACGCTCGGCGCGGGCGGCAAGATCGTCGTTGACGCCGGAGTGGACAAGAGCGGCAAGATCGACGGCAAGACCGTCAGCGGCAGCGCGTACTTCGGCGGCAATTCCTTGCTGGTCGTGGATTCCGCCATCGCTTCCGGCGGCGGCGCGATCAAGGCGAATAGCCACTCCGATACGATTACGGTCAAGAAGGGCGCGAAGCTGTACCTTGTGGATGCCAAGGCGAACGGCGACTATACGGTCGCCAGCAACTTCGCTAATGCGTCCCTGAGCGTAGAGGGCTGGATCGGCAGCGATCTCGTGACCAACCGTTTGATCAATGCGGAACGGATCGCTGGAACGAACGGCACCGTGAAGATCAAGACGACCGCAAAGCAGGCATCCGCACTGTATCCCGGCATCTCCATCCCGAACACGCTTGATCGCATGATCGAAGATAAGCAGAACGACGTGGACAGCGGCAACGCGGGCATCAAGTTCCTGTCCCGCGCGTTGGAACCCCAGTTCCTCGCGGAAGGCGAGGTGCTTCCCACGATCGACGGCGCGGCGCAGCTTGCGTATGCGGGCGGCGTGCAGGCCTCGACCGTCGCGGTGGCCCAAGCTCCGGTACGGGCCATCCAGAGCCACCTGTCGCTTGCCGGTAATGTGGCGCAAAAGGGTACGAGCCTGCATGAAAATGGCTTCGATTTGTGGGCCAATGCCATCTACGGCGCGGACCGCGCGCGTGATTTCAGCGCAGGTGGCCTCGACGCGGGGTATAATTCCGACTTCGCGGGCGGCGTGATCGGCGGCGACTGGACGTTCGACGCGGGCGCGGGCAAGGGCCGGGTCGGCCTCGCCCTCAACGTGGGCGCAGGCGACACCAAGTCGCGCGGCGACTTCAACAGCACCAAGAACGACTTCGACTTCTGGGGCGTATCGCTCTATGGCGGTTGGAACATGGACAACGTCAATGTGGTTGCCGATCTTGGCTATTCCGCTTCCAAGAACGAGCTGAAGCAGGACATCCCGTCCTCTCTGGGGCTTGGAGGGCGCATCAAGGGCGACGTCGATTCCAGCGTGATCACCGCCGGAGTGAAGGCCGAATACATGATCAAGACCGATGTGCTCGACGTGATGCCTCATGTCGGCGTCCGCTATCTGGCCGTGAAGACGGATTCGTTCTCCACGAAGCTCGATCAGGGCGGCGACCTGTTCCGTACCGACGGTGACCTCCAGCACGTCTGGCAGTTCCCCGTGGGCGTGAACCTGAGCAAGTCCTTCGAGACGGAATCCGGATGGAAGATCAAGCCGCAGGCCGATCTTTCCGTAGTGCCCGCCGCCGGAGACACCAAGACGAAGATCGACGTGCGGACTCCCGGCGTGGATGCTTCTGATTCCATGAAGCGCCGCGTTATGGACACGACGTCGTTTGACGGCGTGTTCGGCGTGGAAGTGCAGAAGGACAACGTGTCGTTCGGGCTCGGCTACAACGTGCAGGCGTCCGAACACCAGACCGGGCAGGGCGTGACCGCGTCCTTCATGTACAAGTTCTAATTCCAACAACCTCCGGTGATTCTTCCTTCCGCCGGAGCCTTTCCCGGTGGGCCGGCCTGTTGGCCGGTTCGCCGGGATTTTTCATACATTGAACGCAACGAGGATGAACATGCGTATCCGTCCCCCTTTTTTCGCACTGATGCTCCTTGCCTTTTCGTGTCTGTCGTTTGTTTCCTCCTGTAATGCGGCTCCAAAGGCCCCGAGCGTGGTTTCCGTGGACATGCAACGGCTCATGACGGAATCCGAACCGGCAAAACAGGCTTCGGAACATCTGAAACAGGTTCGGGCCGTGCTCCAGAAGGGTTTTGAGGAGCTGCGCGAAACATACGAAGGCACCCCGAAGGACGAGCGGGAAACGATTCTTGCCAACGGTCTCGCCGCGCTGAACCGGCAGATGGAGCTTGAGACGCGCGCGGCCTCGCAGGTGGTCAACAGAATTGTAGTGGAAGAGATTTCCAAGTGGCGCAAGACCAGTGGTGTCTCACTGGTTATCGCGCGCAGTATCGTCATCGACGGCGATATGGCGAATGCGGACTATACCAAGACCATTCTTGCGGCGGTCAACAAGCGAAAGGCGACGTTTGCCGTATTGCCCAGTGTGAATATCGAGAAACAGGAGGGAAAAGCTGCCGAAAAGAAGCTGCCGGAGAAATCTCAAGGAAATTGACATAGCCCTCCGCCTAAAGTCGGGGGAAGGATGTCAGTGCCATCTTCAAAAAAGAATCTTCTGTTTGTGATGCAGTTTTAGATATATATTACGACATTGAATTGACAGCTTTTTCTTGAAAAAGACCTGTTCGGGAACTCTCGGACAGGTCTTTTCATGTCGTAGCAGGAGGAAAAAGATGGACTCGTTTTGTTCGGACCAAGTAGGTAAATTGGCTCAAGCCCTCATCAACGTTCAACGCCAGCTTCAACCCGCAACCAAGGATGCCAACAACCCGTTCACCAAGAGCAAGTACGCCACCTTGAACAGCATCATGGACTCATGTCGTGAGGCGTTGCTCTCGAACGGCATCTGGCTTTGTCAGTATCCGGTTCCTGCCGAACCGGGTTATCTCGGGTTGGTCACGAAACTCACCCATGCCGAATCTGGACAATGGCAGTCGAGCCTTGCGGTGGTTCCTCTTCCCAAGGCAGACCCCCAAGGAGTGGGCATCAGCATGACCTACATGCGCAGGTATGCCCTTTCAGCCATGCTCGGCATCGTTACGGAGGAGGATACGGATGGAGAGTTCGCTTCAGACAAGCCCAACCGTCTTCAAAGACAGAAAAACGCCGTAACTGTCCCACAGAGAGGCAAAACGATTCAGGATGATTCAGGGCAAGCAAAAAAATTTCATCCGCCTCAAATCGAACTCCAGAAGGACTTTCCAATTTGCCCCATCTGGATGGAATTTCATACCAAATCGTATCGGCACAGGATGGTCGGGAGTGCATCCTCGCTACCGGAAACACGGCGGTGAAAAAGGAACAGCTCTCGGCGGCGGGGTTTCACTGGAACCCGCAACGAAAAATTTGGTGGAAATACGCCGCATAGCACAGGAGCTGTCCTCATGGGGCAGCTCCTACTGTTTTGGCTTCACAAAAAGGAAGGACGAATGGACACCATCACGAACACGGGTGCGGAAGGCCTGCTTTCGATACTTCGTCATGGATTGGAACGCCATGCGGAACAGCGAACAGCCATCGAGCTTGGGGATCGTTCATGGTATGTCGGGCTGTCTGATATCGGCAGGATGCTCGACTGCCCACGGGCCGCGCTTGCAAACAAACTCCTCTCCCATGAATACGGGGACTCTGCCGAGGCTCTTCGGTGTCAGCTGCGGCTCCAGGGGACATTGGTTTGAATCGGGCATTCATCAGGCTCTCCTTGGATACGGACTCTCTCCGCTGGCTCAACTGGAAATCGAGATTCTGCATGAGGATGTACCCATCAAGGCCCATCTGGACTTCACGCTGGAGACCGGTACTCCACAACCCTTTGTACGGATTCTGGAAGTCAAATCCACCAGCAAACTGCCAACTACGCTTCCCGAGAGTCACGCCATGCAGATAGGTGCTCAAACCGCGTTGCTCAAGGTCTGTTGGAATCAGCCTGTCTTCAATCTGGTACAGGAAAACGGAGAGGTCATCTACCACAAGACCTTCCCTGAAATCTGTAACGAATGGCTTGGGGTACGTCTTCCTGATGTCTCTGCCTGCGATATCCAAGGATGGATACTCTGCCTCTCCATGTCTGATGCAAAAGTCTTTGGGCCATTCCTTCCTGAGGATACCGACCTTGCCCGATGTCTGGCTATGGCCTCCGAGTTCTGGGCAACGCTGAACGAACTGAGAAGCAACAGACTGAATCTGGACGACATTCAGACAACGCAGGGACTTGCTCCCTTATGCCCGTCGTGTTCCTGGAGAAAGGATTGCCCGCATTTCAAAAGTTCCTCGCATCCTGAGTGGGAGGATACCCTCGTACAGTTTATCAAGCTGAAAAAACAGAAAAAATCCATTGAAGAAGAGAACGGAGAGCTGGAATCCCGTTTGAAAGTCGCCTACCAGCTTTCCCATACAGTGAGAGGAGAATGGATCAATACAGGAAACCATACATTCCGGGTGATTCCTCAGAACGGAAGAGTGACAGTGGATCGAAAACGTCTAGCTGAAGAGCTTAACACTCTGCTTGGGGAACAGAATGCCCAGACGCTTATGGCGAGATGCGAAAAGCAGGGAGAACCTTTTGAAAGGCTGTACGCGATTCGGATGGAAAAGGCAGAGCTCCAGCTTGACAGTTTAATAAAAAATACCTAATTTAGCATATAAATAGATGCTAAAAAGAGGTCTGAAATGGAAACTATTCACGCAGACATGACAGTGAGCGTAACGGAACTGAAGCGAAATTTTGCTGGTATTCTCGCTTCTGCGCAGGGGAACCCTGTTGCCGTGTTGAATCATAACAAGCCGGAAGCCTACCTTATTCCCGCCCGGCATTACGAACAGCTTTTGAGCCGACTGGAAGATGCCGAAGACAGAAAACTTGTTCTTGAGCGCAGTGATGGCCCGTTTGTTGAGGTATCACTGAATGAGCTATAAACTTCGATTTCATGAGCAGGCCCTTAAAGAGTGGAAAAAACTTGGTGCGACACTACAGGAGCAATTCAAAAAGAAACTCGCAGAACGTTTGGAACAGCCAAGAATTCCTTCCTCCGCTCTTTCAGGTATGCCTGATTGCTATAAAATCAAACTGAAGGCGGCAGGTTATCGTCTTGTGTATCGCGTTGAAGACGATATTGTTTATGTTACCGTAATCGCTGTTGGAAAACGAGAACGCAGCGTCGTATACGGTACTGCGCACAGTCGCATGTAAGATAAGAAAAAAATTGTCACATCCCGGTTTCTCTTCGGAGAGGCCGGGATTTTCTGTTTTTGAACCTTTTGAAAGGAGCATTATCATGGAGTCACAGAACATAATGGAACTGGAAGTCCTCACGCCAACAGAAATGGATGCCGGGCTTGTCTTCAGTGGCGTGCCGACCGGAAACAAGATTTGGGGATATCAAAATGCGTGTCTGTATACCCCTGCCCTTGATCCGCACTACAGCTTTCACGAATCGGCAAGGGATGCCGCCGTCTGGTTCATGAACAAACTTGATCCGTTGTACCTCTACGGCCCTACGGGTTCGGGAAAGACGAGTCTTATCAAGCAGCTTGCCGCTCGGTTGAACTATCCCGTTTTCGAGGTGACTGGTCACGGACGGATGGAGTTCGCTGACCTGTGTGGTCATATTTCCCTGCACGAGGGAAGCATGCGTTACGAGTACGGGCCGTTGTCCTTGGCGATGCGTTACGGGGGACTTTTCCTGATAAACGAAGTGGATTTGCTCTCTCCAGAGGTTGCTGTCGGTCTTAACGGTGTTCTGGAAGGTGCGCCCCTGTGTCTGCCGGAGAACGGTGGGGAAGTCATTCATCCGCATGAAATGTTCCGTATCGCCTGCACGGGCAATACCAACGGAGGTGGGGACGACACGGGACTTTATCAGGGAACCGGCAGGATGAATCTCGCGTGGCTTGACCGTTTCATGGTGTGCGGGGTCAATTACCCGGATGCCGCAGTGGAAAAGAGCCTGCTCCTGAAAATCTATCCGGCACTGCCCGAGCCAATCATCAGCAATATGGTAGAATTTGCCAATGAAATCAGGAAACAATTCATAGGTGCGTCCGATTCGTACACGGATACCATCGAGGTAACGCTCTCCACGAGAACCTTGCTCCGCTGGGCTGATTTGACCCTGCGCTTTCAGCCGTTGGCGCATCAGGGCATCCAGCCGTTGTCCTACGCACTGGATCGGGCCTTGGGTTTTCGGGCGTCCCGGCCCACCCGCGCCATGCTGCATGAACTTCTACAGCGGATGTTCCCGCTGGATTGTCATCTGGGGGAGTGAAAACGGCTCCGGCAACCACGCTGGAGCAATGGCTGACCTCAATTCTTAGGCATATGGAAGCCGATCCCGGCTACCTCGACACGCTTCCTCAGCATCCGCAGGTGATTTTGAAAAACGAGGCTTCTTCACGCTTCTGGCGTGGGGAAGCCTTTTCTCATGCGCTGGAAGTTCTCCGGGGAAGCTCCGGGCGATCAGGTCGAAGCATGACCATACCTGCCGACGACTGCATGGACGGGAACCCCGTGCAGGAGCTTCTGGAACGCTCCCTCCAAAAACTCGTTGAAGGCTATCACATCGAACTCTTAACCCCTTTAATCGAATAACGGAGTTATCATGAATACCCCTATTCTTTCCGACATCAAGGTTCTCGACAACCTTCTTGCCCTGAATCTCAACGTCAATCTCTGGTCGGCCCGCAAGAAGATGGTGCTGGAAGACTTCGGCGGCGCGGAACTTCCTCCTGAAGATTTGGCTTCTCTGGGTTCCAAGCGGATTGCCGATCCGAACAGCCTCAAGGTATTCGTCACTCTGAAAGCCCGTGCCTTCAATTATCTGGCTCGGCACGGCATCCGGTTCATGTCCGGTTGGGCCATCCCGGAAGACAGGGCCGGAGACATCATCAAGGAACTCATCTGCATCAGGGATGAGTTTCTGAAGGAAAAGAATGCGTTCCTTGCCGATTACGATCAGTCCATTGAAAATTGGATCAACAAACACACGAAGTGGGCCAGCATCATCAGGGAGTCCACGGTGGGTTCCGAGTATGTCCGTTCCCGCATGGGATTCTCCTGGCAGTTGTATCGGGTTGCGCCGCTCATGGAGCATGCCATCCCGGAAGCCGTTGCCGAGTCCGGCCTTAATGAGGAAGTGGAAAATCTCGCCAAAACGCTTTTCGGGGAGATTGCCCGCTCTGCGGATGAGACATGGAATCGCGTCTACGCGGGCAAAACGGAAGTGACCCACAAGGCGTTGTCCCCCCTACGGACGCTCCAGCAGAAACTGTCCGGTCTGACATTCATCAATCCCCATGTGAGTCCCGTAGTGGATATCATCCAGATGGCCTTTAGCCGGATTCCCAAGAAGGGCAACATCGCTGGCGCGGACTTGGTCATATTGCAGGGACTGGTTTGTCTGCTCCGTGATCCGAATGCGCTCATTGCCCATGCCGAAAGGGTTATTGAAGGCTACGGCCCTGCCAGCGTGCTCGATGCGGTAACGTCTCCGCTCATGCAGGCTATCCCGGCACCAGAACTGCCGGAGGTGCTTCCCGTGAGCCATGCCAACCTCCCCAACGTAGGATTGTGGTGACATCATGCTGAAACAAAAGGATATCATGGATTGCTTGCCACTGCTGGCGAGCGTTTTGGGCAACCAATACGGCGTAACGGTGGAAATCGGCGGAAGTGAAGCCTATACGGACGGCAAAACGATTCATCTGCCCGCGCTTCCGTTGGATTCTGAACCAGAATTAATAACTATGATAAAGGGATATGTAGATCACGAATCCGCCCATATCCGCGAAACGGATTTTGAGATTCTGAGAAAGGCGAATTTAACGCCTTTTCAGCATAATTTGTTCAATATACTGGAAGATTGGCGTGTCGAAGAACGCCTTTCGGCACGGTATCCGGGATGCCGGGAAAACTTCAGGTATCTGATTCAAAAACTCTTTGGAACACAAAAGGCCGGGGATACGAATCCGGCCTTTTCCATTTTGAACACCATCTTGCTGACGGTGCGTTCGTGGTCTGTGAACGCGATTATTCCCCGCAGGGAATCCGTGGCGAAGACGATGGAACGCCACTATCCGGGACTTCGAAAGGCATTGGATGGGATTCTCGATAGGGTGAGGGATTCCTGCAAGGATACCGGAGACAGTATCCAGTATGCGCTGGAATTGGAACAGGCCATCTTCGTATGGAATCTTGAACAAAAAAACATCACGGAACCGGAGAAAAAGAATTTAGGGGCACCTCAGGATAAAACTGTGGCTTCCTCAAATGCCTCTCTGGATTCTTTAGCAAAGGCGGTAGGTGCGTTGTCTTCCGATGAACTTCCGAGGGGATTAGGTGAGGCTCTGGCGGAACGAATTGAGCTGAACAGACCTAAAGACAGGCAGAAACAACTGAGGGTAGCCGTCACGGGCCAGAAACGGCTTGCGGAGCTTCCTCCCGAACAAGTCAGCCGGATTGAACGTCAGACTGCCGGACTCGGTTTCAGGCTTCAGGGACTCATGCAGGCGCAGAAATGGCTGCCCGCCATGCCGGGAGTACGAGGGCGTTTTTCCTCTTCGTTGTGCCACAAGCTGGCGGTCGGGAATCCCAGAGTCTTCGTGAAGAACGGTTTCAGGAAATCGCCGAATACGGCGGTTCATATTCTCTTGGACAGCAGCGGTTCCATGACGGATTCCGGCCTCATGCTGGCGAATGCCGTCTGTTATGCCGTGGGAAAGGCTCTTCAGGGTATCCCCGGCGTAAATCTGGGCATTACGGCGTTTCCCGGCGCAAACAGGGCGAAACGTGGGGCAACGGTTGCCCCCGTTCTTCGGCACGGTGAAAAGCTCACCGCCAGATTCCCCGAAATCGCCTACGGGATGACTCCGATGGCGGAATCTCTCTGGTGGGTCATGCAGCAAATGTGTCTCCTCCGCGAGAACAGGAAAATCATCCTGATCATCACGGACGGAGAACCCGACTCCATCCCTGCCGCACAGGAGGCGTTTAAACAGGCTCAGAAAAAGGGATTCGAATGCTACGGCCTCGGCATCATGTGTTCGAGTATTGCAACCTTGCTGCCTCATACCAGCCGCGTCATTGAGACGCTTCCACAGCTTACTCCGGCACTGTTCGGACTGTTCGAAGGAGTCTTGAGGAGGAACGCATGACGGATACCTGCCGACTGTGCCGATTGGGGCTTTTGTCGAGGATGCCGCTGTGCCTTGGAAAACATATCGAATGGGATGACGATACTGCCCGCCAGTGCCGGTTGTCTCGTTTTATAACCAGATAGGAAGGAAAAGATATGAGCCTTGGGAAATGGATACCGGTGGTGATTGCGATTCTGACCGTCATAGCGGATGAGGTGGGCGACTAAAACTTGCTAAAGGGTATCCGGGAAAACCGGATTCCCTTGTCCCTGTTAAGGAAAAATATTTTTTCTGGTTCATTTCCTCAAAAGGCGGTAAACAGGTTTTGCCGAAGCAAAAACGTCGAAGGCTTCATCAGGAGTGCTATCAAACGATAGCTCTTTGTAGCGGGCAGGTTGGAAATAGGGTTGGAAACGCTTTTTCAGACATGAAAAAAGGACTCAGATTTTTACATCCAAGTCCTTGATTTAATTCTGGTGCGCCCGACAAGAATCGAACTTGTGGCCTACAGCTTAGGAGGCTGTCGCTCTATCCGACTGAGCTACGGGCGCGCGTTAGGGACGTGTTGTTTTAGGTGTTCTGGCCGATGAATGTCAAGCCTTGCCGTCGTCGTGGGGGAGTTCTTTGTCGTTGATGCCCATGCGCAGGAGTTTTTTCCGGAGCCCTTCCCGTGTGATGCCAAGCAGTTCCGCGGCCTTGCTCTTGTTGCCGCCGGTTTTGTTCAGCACATCAAGGATGAGTTTGCGCTCCATTTCTTGCAGGTTGTAGTTCTGCGCCGTTGGCGTTTCCTCCCGAGGGGTATCTGCCCCATCCCGGCTGATGAGCGGTTCCGTCTCGAGAAGGTGGCATCTGACTTCATCCGGCACGATACGCGTGGAGAGATCGGAAAGCTCCACACGGTTGCCGATCGTCAGAGAGGCGGCGCGTTCCATTTCGTTATTCAATTCCCGCACATTACCGGGCCAGCCGTATTGCAGAAGCTGCCTGCACACGGCGGGAGAGAGCGAAAGCCGAGGCCGTCCCATATAGGCGCAATGGCGCTCAAGAAAAAGCTGTGCCAGCAAAAGGATGTCATCTCCGCGATCTCGCAGGGGAGGAACCCTGATTTCCGCCACATTGATGCGGTAATAGAGATCTTCCCGAAAGTTGCCCTTGCGGACGGCTTCTTCCAGATTGGCATTGGTGGCGGCGATGAGCTTGATATCCACGCTCACGGGTTTGGAACTGCCCACGCGCAGGACTTCGCGCTCCTCCAAAACCCGGAGCAGCTTGGCCTGATTGGGCAAGGTCATGTCCGCCAGCTCGTCGAGAAACAACGTGCCCCCCGAAGCTTCCTCAATGAGGCCCTTACGCGCGTTGACGCCCGTGGCGATGCCTTTTTCGATGCCGAACATCTCGCTTTCAAACAGCGAGTCGGGGATGGCCGTGCAGTTGACCGCTACGAACGGCCCTTCGCGCCGGGGCGAGTTGAAATGGATCGCCTTGGCGATGACTTCTTTCCCAGCCCCGGTGGGGCCGAGGATAAGCGTATTGATGGGGCGGCGGGCGATGGTCAGGGCAAGCTGAATGACCTTCCGCATGGCCTCGCATTGGCCCACGATCTTCTTGGTCTGGTAGTTTTCCTGAATGGTCCGCATCAGATGCGTGTTGCGCTCGGCGAGGAGCCTGTGCGCTTCCTCCAGCTCGGCGTTGCGGGTTTTCAGATCCGCAATGAGCTGTGAGCGGTGGTACTCCCGGCACCTTGACCAGCATCATACCGAAGGCTTCCGCGAGCCGGACATAATTCTTTGGGCCCGCGCCTTCCTTTGTGAGGGCGAACAGCCTGTCCTCGCTGGCGGGGCGGCCCCAAGCCAGATCGTCGCAAAGGTTGATCAGGGTATCCAGAAACGCCTGTTCGGAGAGAGGTTCTTGCTTCACGTTCGTTTCCTGTGCGTTCGTCATTGCCGCTGGAGGGACTGCACCCAGCGCAGTACTTCGGCCACCGGGCCAATGAGATCCTTGGGGATGTAGGCGTTTTCCGTCCCGTTTTCAAAAAGGCTGCGGGCCAGCGGCACATTCCGCATGATCGGGATGCCTTCTTCCTGCGCCACCCGTATCATGCGCTGGGCGAGGAACCCTTCGCCCTTGGCAAGGATAACCGGGAGCGGCGTCCTGTCTTTTTCGTAATCCAGCGCCACGGCGTAATGGGTCGGGTTGGTCACGAGCACCTTCGCTTTGCGCACGTTGCCCAGCGCGTTTTGGGAGAGCATTTCCTGATGGAGCTGTTTGCGCTTGCCCTTCACCTGCGGGTCGCCCTCCATCTCCTTGTACTCCCGTTTGACTTCATCTTTCGACATCATATGGTTCTTGGTGTACTGCCATTTCTGAAAAAGATAGTCCACGGCGGCGATGACGCAGAAGACGCCCGCCGCCATGAGCAACAGGTCTTTGACAGCCATCCCGAGGACTTCCCACATGGTCCAGATCGTCCCCCGCTGGATGGCGAACAGCGTCGGCAGATGATCCCGCATGACAACCCAGACCGTAACGCCGAGCACCGTCACCTTGATGATGTTCTTGAGGAACTCCACAAGGTTCTTCATGGAGAAAACCTTCTGGAACCATTTGGACGGGCTTACGTTTTCGAGCTTGGGCATGGCTCCCTTGAAGGCGAACAGTATGCCCACCTGTCCGAGGTTGGCGACGAGGGCCACGGCCATGACGAGGCCGACGAGCGGGGCGACGATAGAAACAGCTATGTGGAACGTGGCTTCGGCGGCGCGCGGCGCGGCCTCGGCGTAGGGCGTGGACAGCAGCTTCATGGGAAGCTCCATCATCGCCAGCAGCGATTCCAGCAGATGCCCCCCCATCACGACAATATAGACGGACAAGGCGAGCACGGTCAGGGCCGACGGCACGTCCTGGCTTTTGCACACATCCCCCTTTTCGCGCGATTCGCGGAGGCGTTTCGGTGTTGGCTGTTCGGTTTTGTCGCTCACGGCAACAGCCTCCTGAGCTGCTCGAAATCGGCCTTGACCCCATCGAACAATCCTGTCGCGTTCGACAGCAGCATCATGAAATAGAACAGCATCAGAAAGGCCGCGACGCCGCTCTTGATGGGCATGGCAAGCACGTACACGTTGAGCTGCGAAGCGAAGCGGTTGATGAGCCCGAGCGAAACGTCGGTGAGCAGGCAGGCCACCACGATGGGGCCGGAAAGCAGAAGCATCATGAGCAGGAGCCAGCTCACGCGCCCGGCGAAGAACAACGGCAGGTTGATGTCCTTAAACACGCTGAGCGGGATGAGCTGCGTGACCGGCCAGATTTCGTAAGAGGCGTAAACCACGCCAAGCAGGGCGAGGAATGCGCCGGTGGAAAAAAACAGGTAGACGGCGCTCTGGAAAAAGAACGAGCCGAGCGGCGAAGTCTGTTCGCCGGACAGCGGATCGGCCCCTTCCGCCATGGACGCGCCGCGCTGGTTGTCGATGAAGAAGCCCGCGCACTGGATGGTCCAGAACAACATGCCGGACAGGTAGCCGAGAAGCATCCCGATGAGCGTTTCTTTGACAAGGATGGCCCCGTACAGGGCGAACGTGGAGGGGGAGAGGCCCTGCGTTTCGGGGAGGCTGGCGACGATGGCGGGGTGCAGTATGAGATAACAGGCAAAAACCACGGTGGTCCGCAACTGCCCCGTGAGGATGTTCCCGCCCATGAACGGGGCCACCTGCACGAGCATGAACAGCCGGGGCATCCCCACCAGCAGCGCCAGCAGTTGCTCGAAAAGGTGCAGTTCGTTGAACAGTGCCTGATAATCCAAATGAAGCCTCCGTGGAGGATGCCGGCCGCTCTGCAACGTGCCGTCCGGCGATGCCGTTGGCCTCCTCGTGTTCTTGCCGCATTCTTCGCCCCGGGCTTTCCCCGGCCCTCGCCCAATCAGCGTATCATATAAAAACGGCTGAAAATATCGTCGGCGTAACGGAGAATTTCGCCGCTGAGCCAGCCCCCCATGATGAAGAGGGTTAGGACCACGGCCAGCAGCTTGACGCCGAAGGTCAGCGTCTGTTCCTGCAACTGGGTGATCGCCTGAATGAGGCTCAACAGGATGCCGATGAGCGAGGCCACGATGATGGGCGGCATCGACAACATGAGCACCAGATAGAGCGCTTTCATGGCGTAATCGATGGCGGCTGATTCCATAGTGCTGTCCGGCGCGGGGATTCCGCCGACGGGCCTCCCGCCGTGCGGCCTCCCCACCAGTCAAAAAGTTTTGGGGGATAGGGGAGGGGTACGGGGGAGGGGAAAGGGACCCATTGTAAAGGGTCCCTTTACAATGCGTC
>OGXN01002133.1_pt1 | contig 15424 bp, 10 predicted proteins | sample 1576281 | NCBI WGS metagenome assembly OGXN01 (sample SAMEA3541494, study PRJEB24748) | human gut metagenome | biome: human gut; feature: human-associated habitat; material: faeces | place: China | collected 2012
CGCACCAAAAGTTGCCGCCGACCCAAATACTTCACCAGCCAGACGAGAAATTACGCCAGTTTTTGCCATCGACATCGTGATGATTGGACGATCGGCATACTGCTCCTGCATCTCCAGGGTCGCGGCAAGCAACGTCAGCACATCGCTGGTACTTTGCGGCATCAGCGCAATCTTAGGAATATCGGCGTCGAAGGACTGCATTTTGCGCAGACGGGCAATGATTTCTTCGGCTTCCGGCGTTTTATGGAAGTCATGGTTAGACATGACAACTTTCACATCATGCGCGTGGGCGTAGGCGACGGTTTCTTTAACCTGATCATCGCCGGTAAATAACTCCAGATCGATCATATCAACCAGGCCACTGTCGATGGCTGCACGATTGAGTGCAATATAAGCCTCGGTGGAAATCGCCTGCTCGCCGCCTTCTTTGGCACTGCGGAAGGTAAACAGCAGCGGTTTTTCTGGCATGGTTTCACGGAGAATTTTTGCTGCCGCCATGACAGACTCCACATTGGAGAGGTCGGCATAGTGGTCCACACGCCATTCCAGAATATCAAAGTCCGCTTCACGATAGGCGAGAGCTTCGGATTTCACGCTGGCGATATCTTTCGCCATCAGCGAGACGATGATTTTAGGTGCGCCCGTACCAATGACGAGATCTTTTACAGTTACGGTTTTCATTTTTTACCCTTTCTGCACGCGGTCAGCCTGTCAGGCACCGAACCCCATGACCTGTTTAACATATTCCAGAGGGAAATCTTTGCCAGTCCATAACGTGAACTGTTCAGCCCCTTGCCACAACAACATGCCGTATCCATCAATCGTTTTGCAACCCGCTTGTTGCGCCTGCTGCAATAACTTCGTCATATGCGGGTTATACACGCATTCAGTGACCAGAAGTCCCGGGTGTAACAGACTGATATCATTAACCAATGATTCATTCTCAAGGGGTTCCATACCCACTTTGGTGCCATTGGTTAAAATGTCGGCGGAAGCCAGGGCTTCTGCAAAGGCTTGCTGATCGGCGAGATCGGTAACCGTGACGACACAATCGGTGTTTTCGTTAACCCGCTGCGCGAAGGCGAGGGCTTTATCGAAGAACTCATCCCGACGGTTAAAGAGTTTAATTTCTTTTAAACCTTCAATTGCCCCCTGCGCGCCAATTGCCGTTGAGGCACCACCGGCCCCTAATAGCACCATCGTTTTGCCTTTGATATCAAAACCGCTCTCTTTAATGGCGCGAATATGACCCGTGCCGTCGGTGTTATAGCCACGCAGATAGCCATCATCATTTACGATGGTGTTGATGGCACCCACCAGTTTGGCCGCTGGCGTTAATTCATCAACATATTCACACGCCAGTTGTTTGTTCGGCATTGATACACCAGTTCCGCGCATTTTGAGGGCTTTTAATCCTTCAATTGCTCCGGGAAAACTATCGTTATCCACTTCAAAGGCCATATAGGTAAATGGCAATCCCGCTTTTTCTAAGGCTTTATTCTGCATTTCGGGCGATAAACTGTGGCGGATGGGATAGGCCATCAACCCAATCAATTCGTATTTTGCGGTAACATCCATAATTAACTCCTTTAACCTCTATGCTTAATTGTGTTTAACCGGGTGCTAAATTTATGCTCGCCAAACCGCACATCATTTTCAGGAATAATGAAAACGCGGTAATAGCGGATAAAAACAATAATTGCGGTAATCAGGGCCAGCAGCGCGAAAGTAAAATCGAGAACAATGATATATTGCAGGCCGATGTTCGACAGATAACCGGTAATCAGCGGAATAACAAAGTTAGCCAGTCCACCCATCATCATATATATACTGGTGACTTTGGCTTTGCTTTTTGGGAAAAACTCTGACATGACCGAAACGCCGAGCTGTAAAATGCCGCCAGCTGCTGAGAAACCGATAACAAAGGCTCCGGCATTACACACCAATGGAGATGGGTACAGGTAGATAATGGCAGCTGTTATTGTTGCCAGTGCAGAGTTAAATACATTAGCCCAGATGGGCCGGACCATTTTTTTCAGCAGTGCGGCAAAAATAAAGACACAGACCAGCGAACCCATACTGTAATAAGAGATGGTTTTTAATGCCTCAGCTTCTGACATACCAGCAAAAGCCATCGCATATTTGGGCATCCACACCACAATCACATAAAAGGTCGAGAATGCGGCTACACCGAACAGTACTGATGAAACACCTTCCAGCCAGACTAACGGTTTGCTGTTCATTTGCGGTAATTCATTAGCTACGCTGGCGTCCACCAACTGGCTGGGGAATTTGCTTTTCAACAGCATCAGCGTGATCAGTACAAACAGAATACCCGGAATAATCAGCCCATAGCCGTACCAGATGTTATTGAGCAACATATAGCTCACCAGCATTGGATAGAACATTTGCCCGAATGACACCATCGCTTTAACCAGTATGACCGCCGAACCAGAGGCTTTCGGAAAGCATTCCATGAGCGCGGGGTAGCCACCCGTATCCAGCGCTGAGTTAGCGATACCTACGCACACTGCCAGACAGTAGGCGAGAGTTAAATTCGGGCAAGCAGGAATACCAAAGAAGAATAGCAGATACATTATTACTGCCATTAATATCACCGCCCGACGACCAAACTTATCGGAGATCACTCCGAAGAATAAAATACTGATCAATCGCCCCAATCCGATACCGGAAATTAAATAGGCAATGCCCGCGTTGTCAGTGGAAAACTTTTCTGCCAAAGATGTCATGTTTTGGGCAAGCGTAATAACACTAATGCCGTGCAGGAAATAGCTGAAGTAAATACAAAGAACAGCCAGGATAAATGGCGTGCTGAAAGCCTTATTTTGAGACATGTTCACAGCTCCTTGCTGAAAGATAATTTCGTTACCGTACGTATTGTTCTCCGACGGTTTACATAATTACTATACTGAAGATGATTTTCCCTGGGTACATGGCATAAAGTTTATGTTTCCAGGAATATTGCATGTCATAGTTTGTTTTTGATCGCTATTTTCCTTAGTTAGCGCAGAAAGAGTTATTTATCCGTAAGATCTTGCATAACCTGAAAAGAATATTGCATTACCCACCCGGAGCGATATTTTCCTTTAGCGTGTGATGCCGCGTTTCTTTGCGACTGCGTAAGCCAATAAACAGTGCCAGTATAAAGCCGATAGCAGCGATGGCGGTATCGAACCACATAATATCGGCAATACTTCTTTGCGAAAGATGAGCCGTAATCAACGGAATGGTAAATGTTGCAATGCTGCCCGCACTGTAATAGATCCCCGTAGCTTTACCTTTAGCGTAGGGAAAACGTTCCGCCATTAACGTCAGGCCAATTTGTACAACACCGCCTGCGGAGGTAAAACCGATGACGAAAGCAAATATTATCACCACATAAAATGTGGGATGCAGGCAGACGGTGAGCAGGGCGATAAATGAGATAAAGGTGTACAGCATCAGTAATGTTGTTGGGCGAACGGTATTACGAATGAGTGGAGCGGTAATAAATACACAAAGCAGCGAACCCACGGTGTAGATACTGAGTAGTTTGATCGACATAGTGTATGACATGCCTGCAACAAATTGTCCGTATTGTGCCAGCCACTGGCTAACCAGATAAAACGTTGCCATTGAGATATAGCCATATAGGGAATAACTGGCTAAATCGATAATTGAACAGCGATGTTCCGTAGAGCTGGTGGTTTTCTTTATGACAGGTAAGTGACGACCCGGATGGGGTGGGAACGTACAACGGTATAAAAACAGAGCGTTAATAAACATAATGCCTGCGGCAATCATAAAGGACCAACCGAACCACAGTTCAGCCCACACTAACAGGCTGATAATTAGCGGTAATAAAAATTGTCCGCTGGAAACAAATGCTTTAATTAAAATATTGGCTGTACCCGGTGAGCGTGGAAAAGCTTCCATCAAACTGGGATAGGTGCCTGCATCGAGAAAACTGTTTGCCATTCCCGCCAGAAAGCCAAAAACATAAGCGATAATGATGTTATTGGTGTGCAGGATGCCAAAAAAGAAGGCCATATAGCAGCACATCCCGAGCATGATAAAAGGGCGGCGACCAAAGCGATCGGATAATAATCCTGCAAAAAGCAAGACACTTAATCGACCAATGCCCAGTGATGAGATAACTATCGAGACGCCCGCGGCATTAGTCTGCCAAAGCGTCTCCAGCGAGGCCATATTCAGGCTCATCAAAATGACGCCCATACCATGCACCAGGTAATTAAAATACAACCCAAGTGCGGTAGGGTAATAGGGATTTTTCATAGGTTCTACTTAGCAAAGGTGCTTTAAAAAGTGTAGCGATGTTGTGTCAGTATCCGTTCATTATTGTTGTAACAACGACAATTCCTTTCTGTGGAGAAATTAACAAAGCCGCTCCAGATCGTGTGCATATAATTCAGCGGCTACCGATTGATAGATCTTCCAGTCAATAAAATTGCCATCAGGGTAGACTTGTTGAAACGCGGTTAAGTCGGGGAAAAAACGCATGGTGTTGTTGCCGATGCGGTTATTTATTTTCTCTATGATTGCATGAAGATGTTTTTTTCGTTGCTGACGCATAGCCAACAGTTGCTCGACTACATAATCAGGAATGGCGCATTTGCCATTTTCCCACTGACGCCAGCTTTCACTGTTACCGGTCTGGGCAATCCAGGTCGCGCATTCATCAATAGTCATGGCAAAAATATGGCGAAGTGCCTGGAGTTCATAAGCGTTCATCGTGTAATGGCTGCATGAAATAAACAATAAAATATAAATAACATTATCAGCCTGCTGACGGCTTGAAGAGAGTCACAGTATCTTGTGCAACATTATTGGAAAGAGTGAGGGGCGAGGTAGCGAAGCAGAAAAATGTTAAAAAAAAGCCCATCGTGGGAGATGGGCAAAGACTACACACAGCAATTCGTTGTTTCACTCAGGGGATTTCCATGCTTATAAATCAATATGTTGATTTATAACCGTGAGCTAATAGTAGGCATACGGACTTTTTGCGTCGATCAGATTCGTCTCATTAGTTTAAAAACTGTAAAGAATTTGCGACAGGTACTACCAGCTGAATAGCGGTAAGCAGGAAAATATGGGGAAGAGCAAGCAAATATCAATTAGCAGGGGTTAACAATCAGGCGGCAGAGCCGCCTGATGAGAAATTACTTATTCGATTTCTCGATTTCGCCAAGTTCTTCGAGAATTTCTTCCGGTTGGTCCGTCGGCGGTGGGACTTCTTCCACCCACGCGGCAAACAGACGCCAGGAAACGGCTAACAGAACCGGACCAATAAACAGACCGATCATCCCGAAAGCAATCAAACCACCAATAACGCCAGAGAGGATCAGGATCAGCGGTAAATCGGCACCCATGCGAATTAACATTGGGCGGATGACGTTATCCAGCGTGCCAACCACACCGCTCCAAACTAACAATACCGTTCCCCAGGTGGTATCGCCAGTCCAGTAGAGCCAGATAATCGCCGGAATCAGTACCGGCAACGGTCCAAGCTGGACAAGGCAGGAGAGGATCATTAACACCGTTAGCAAAGTTGCATAAGGTACGCCGGATACGGCGAGGCCGATACCGCCAAGCACTGCCTGTACTAACGCCGTCACCACCACACCCAGCGCCACCGCGCGGATAGCCTGTGCCGCCAGCAGCACGGCGGCATCTCCGCGAACGCCTGCCAGACGGGTTGCAAAATGGCGAATGCCTTGTGCCACCTGTTCACCGCGCCAGTACAGCAGGGCGCTGAAGAGAAGCATCAGCGCACAATGCACCATAAAGCGCCCGATATGCGCCGCCTGCCCAACGAACCAGGTGGTGGTGGTGCCAATATAAGGACGGACTTTTGCCATGATCGCCGTCCCCCCCATATCCAGCAAATTGTGCCAGCCTGCATATAGCTTCGCGCCAATCACCGGAATGGTATTAAGCCACGCCAGATCGGGTAACGTCATGTCACCACTGGAAATGGCTTTAATTAGCGGGCCGCTGCCGTCGACGATACTGTTAACCAGCAAAGCAATAGGGATGATAAACACCATCACTAATAACAGCGTCATCACCAGAACGGCGAGAGAGCGGCGACCAAACATGATCTTTTGCAAACGTAACAATACCGGCCAGGTGGCGATAACCACTGTACCGGCCCATGCAAAGCCGAGAATAAAGGGTTGTACAATCCACAGACATGCCACAATCATGATGGCTAAAAACAGCACCGAAAGCAGAATTTGTGCGACATCCCTGGGCTGACGAACATTTACCATAACTACTTTTCACCTTTTTTGTGCGTCAAATCGTCGACGCGACGTGAACACGCGAAACTCACCTGCATAATGATGAGCAATTTCAGCGGTTTTTAACAGGTCGATTCTGCCCTTAATTCTGATGGGCGTGTTAGAAAAAAATGTGGTACAACAACTCAGGCAACACGCAAACGATTAATCTCTCATCACAGACCGCAGGAAAGGGTCAATATAATGATTCCACAGATTTCCCAGGCACCCGGCGTCGTTCAACTGGTGCTTAATTTTTTGCAAGAGCTGGAGCAACAGGGTTTTACCGGCGATACGGCGACAAGTTATGCCGATCGTCTGACAATGTCGACTGACAACAGTATTTACCAACTTCTCCCCGATGCGGTGGTATTTCCGCGTTCAACCGCAGATGTAGCGCTGATCGCCCGTCTTGCCGCGCAGGAACGCTATTCATCGTTGATCTTTACCCCCCGCGGCGGCGGCACCGGCACTAACGGTCAGGCGCTCAACCAGGGGATTATTGTTGATATGTCCCGCCATATGAACCGCATCATCGAAATTAACCCTGAAGAGGGCTGGGTGCGCGTTGAGGCCGGGGTGATTAAAGACCAACTCAATCAGTACCTGAAACCCTTTGGCTACTTTTTTGCGCCAGAACTTTCGACCAGCAACCGGGCAACGCTCGGCGGGATGATCAATACCGATGCATCCGGTCAGGGATCGCTGGTCTATGGCAAAACGTCAGATCACGTACTTGGCGTACGCGCGGTGTTGTTGGGGGGCGATATTCTCGATACGCAACCTTTACCCGTCGAACTGGCGGAAACGCTGGGTAAATCCAATACCACAATCGGGCGAATTTATAACACGGTTTATCAACGTTGCCGTCAGCAACGCCAGTTAATCATCGACAACTTCCCCAAGCTTAACCGCTTTCTTACCGGTTACGATCTGCGTCATGTCTTTAACGATGAGATGACCGAGTTCGACCTGACGCGCATTCTGACGGGTTCAGAAGGGACGCTGGCCTTTATTACCGAAGCGCGACTGGATATTACGCGCTTGCCTAAAGTACGCCGTCTGGTGAACGTCAAATATGACTCTTTTGACTCCGCGCTGCGTAACGCGCCGTTTATGGTTGAGGCGCGGGCGCTTTCGGTAGAGACGGTGGACTCAAAAGTGCTGAATCTGGCGCGGGAAGATATTGTCTGGCATTCCGTCAGCGAGTTGATTACCGATGTGCCTGACAAAGAAATGCTCGGGCTGAACATTGTGGAATTTGCCGGTGATGATGAGGCACTGATTGACGAGCGAGTTAATGCACTCTGTGTGCGGCTTGATGAGCTGATTGCCAGCCAACAGGCAGGAGTGATCGGCTGGCAGGTGTGCCGCGAGCTGGCGGGCGTGGAGCGCATCTATGCCATGCGCAAGAAGGCCGTCGGCCTGTTGGGTAATGCCAAAGGCGCCGCCAAGCCTATTCCTTTCGCCGAGGACACCTGCGTACCGCCCGAACATCTGGCGGATTACATCGTCGAGTTCCGCGCGCTGCTCGACAGCCACGGCTTAAGCTACGGTATGTTCGGTCACGTCGACGCAGGTGTCTTGCACGTCCGTCCGGCGCTGGATATGTGCGATCCGCAACAAGAGATTTTGATGAAGCAAATCTCTGATGATGTAGTGGCGCTTACCGCGAAATACGGTGGTTTGTTGTGGGGCGAACACGGCAAAGGTTTTCGCGCCGAATACAGCCCGGCGTTTTTCGGTGAGGAACTTTTTGCAGAACTGCGTAAAGTGAAAGCGGCATTTGACCCGCATAACCGACTCAACCCCGGGAAGATTTGCCCGCCAGAAGGTCTCGATGCGCCGATGATGAAAGTGGACGCGGTGAAGCGCGGTACATTCGATCGACAGATCCCCATTGCGGTACGCCAGCAGTGGCGTGGTGCAATGGAGTGTAACGGCAACGGTTTATGCTTCAACTTTGATGCTCGTAGTCCGATGTGTCCGTCGATGAAGATCACCCAGAACCGGATTCATTCACCGAAAGGGCGCGCTACGCTGGTACGTGAATGGCTGCGTTTGTTGGCGGATCGCGGCGTTGACCCACTCAAACTGGAACAAGAACTTCCTGAATCCGGAGTCAGTTTGCGGACGTTAATTGCCCGCACGCGCAATAGTTGGCATGCGAATAAAGGCGAATATGACTTCTCACACGAAGTCAAAGAGGCGATGTCGGGCTGTCTGGCCTGTAAAGCGTGTTCGACTCAGTGCCCCATCAAAATTGATGTGCCGGAGTTTCGCTCTCGTTTCCTGCAACTCTATCACACCCGTTATTTACGCCCGCTGCGCGACCACCTCGTCGCTACGGTTGAGAGTTACGCACCGCTGATGGCACGCGCGCCGAAAACCTTTAATTTCTTCATTAACCAGCCGCTGGTGCGCAAACTCTCGGAAAAACATATCGGCATGGTTGATTTGCCGCTGCTGTCGGTCCCCTCGCTACAACAACAAATGGTGGGGCATCGCTCGGCAAACATGACGCTGGAACAGCTTGAAGCTCTCAATGCAGAGCAGAAAGCGCGCACGGTGCTTGTGGTGCAGGACCCCTTTACCAGCTATTACGATGCTCAAGTGGTGGCGGATTTTGTCCGTCTGGTCGAAAAATTAGGTTTCCAGCCCGTGTTACTGCCATTTTCGCCAAATGGCAAAGCCCAGCATATCAAAGGTTTTCTTAATCGTTTTGCGAAGACGGCGAAAAAGACGGCGGATTTCCTCAACCGTATGGCGAAGCTGGGTATGCCAATGGTAGGCGTCGACCCGGCGCTGGTACTTTGTTATCGCGATGAATATAAACTGGCGCTGGGCGATGAACGTGGCGAGTTTAACGTCTTACTGGCGAATGAATGGCTGGCAAGCGCACTTGAGTCACAGCCAGTGGCTACAGTCAGCGGTGAATCATGGTATTTCTTTGGTCACTGTACCGAAGTTACCGCCTTGCCGGGCGCGCCAGCACAATGGGCGGCAATATTTGCCCGTTTTGGCGCGAAACTGGAAAATGTCAGCGTGGGTTGCTGCGGCATGGCAGGGACTTACGGACATGAAGCGAAAAACCATAAAAATTCGCTCGGGATCTATGAGTTATCCTGGCATCAGGCGATGCAGCGACTGCCGCGTAATCGCTGTCTGGCGACCGGATATTCCTGCCGTAGTCAGGTAAAACGGGTTGAAGGCACGGGGGTACGCCATCCTGTGCAGGCTTTACTGGAGATTATTAAATGATATGGAAACGAAAAATCACCCTGGAAGCATTGAATGCTATGGGTGAAGGAAACATGGTGGGGTTGCTGGATATTCGCTTTGAACATATTGGTGATGACACCCTTGAAGCGACAATGCCAGTAGACTCGCGGACAAAGCAGCCTTTCGGGTTGCTGCATGGAGGTGCATCCGTGGTACTGGCCGAAAGTATCGGTTCCGTTGCCGGTTATTTATGTACCGAGGGTGAGCAAAAAGTGGTTGGTCTGGAAATCAATGCTAACCACGTCCGCTCAGTACGAGAAGGGCGGGTGCGCGGCGTATGCAAACCGTTGCATCTCGGTTCGCGTCACCAGGTCTGGCAGATTGAAATCTTCGATGAGAAAGGGCGTTTGTGCTGTTCGTCACGATTGACGACCGCTATTTTGTGACGTTGTCACCAGAAAAGTGTGACGCATATTGCTTTTGGTTATTATCTGCACAGTAAACGGTGGTATACTGTGCAGGTCTTGTCTAAAAGCGAGGATGCTATGTCTACTCAACTTGATCCCACCCAACTGGCCATTGAATTTTTACGCCGTGACCAAAGCAATCTTTCACCTGCCCAATATCTCAAGCGTCTGAAACAATTAGAACTTGAATTTGCTGACCTGCTTACTCTCTCTTCTGCTGAATTAAAAGAAGAAATCTATTTCGCCTGGCGTCTGGGCGTGCATTGATCCTGATTTAATGTCGCGAGTTCGCCAAATCGGCCTGGATTAATCTTCGTCCAGGTTCGAGGGCCTTCTTAATACTGCCTATCTACCCGCCTGATAACGTTCAAAAATAATACAAATCGCAGTTTGTGTTAAAACAGTGGGTTAGCTTTATGAGATTATCCTTATCGCCCCTTCAAGAGCTAAGCCACTGTGAGTGCCGGAGATAAGCGCCGGATGGGGTAGAAACCCTTAAGCCTGTGTCGCACAGACTTAAGGGTTTTCTTATTTCTGAACGCTGCACTTTTTTACCTATCCCTTAAATAGTCATTTTCAATGCAACTTTTTCTTTTTCATCACAGCCTTAATGCTCCTTAGATAATAATCATTATCTAACAATGAGATACCTAATTCTTAGCGTGCCTGTTAACCCACAAATCAGGGTCTATGCTTATTAAAAGCAGGTAAAAAGCATGTTTTACGCTAAAGCCCCTGCGTTTGCTGGGTTGAACTGATAATCATTATCACTAACATGCTGTTATACGCTGAAAGCGATGAAGTGAGGTAAATCGATGGACATGCATTCAGGAACCTTTAATCCACAGGATTTCGCCTGGCAAGGCTTAACGCTGACACCCGCAGCGGCGATACACATCCGCGAACTGGTGGCAAAGCAGCCGGGTATGATCGGCGTGCGCTTAGGCGTGAAGCAAACGGGCTGCGCGGGCTTTGGCTATGTGCTCGACAGTGTTAGCGAGCCGGACAAAGACGATCTGCTGTTTGAACACGACGGCGCGAAGCTGTTTGTCCCGCTGCAAGCGATGCCTTTTATTGATGGCACGGAAGTCGATTTCGTTCGTGAAGGACTTAATCAGATATTCAAATTTCACAACCCTAAAGCCCAGAATGAATGTGGCTGTGGCGAAAGCTTTGGGGTATAGGCGGTACTATGTCTCGTAATACTGAAGCAACTGACGATGTCAAAACCTGGACCGGCGGCCCGCTGAATTATAAAGAAGGATTCTTCACCCAGTTAGCCACCGATGAGCTGGCAAAGGGGATAAACGAAGAGGTGGTGCGCGCAATTTCGGCGAAGCGTAATGAGCCGGAGTGGATGCTGGAGTTTCGTCTCAACGCCTATCACGCATGGCTGGAGATGGAAGAACCGCACTGGTTGAAAGCGCACTACGACAAGCTGAATTATCAGGATTACAGCTACTACTCGGCACCATCGTGCGGTAATTGTGACGACAACTGCGCGTCTGAACCCGGCGCGGTGCAGCAAACTGGCGCGAACGCCTTTTTAAGTAAAGAGGTGGAGGCGGCGTTTGAGCAGTTGGGCGTTCCCGTGCGGGAAGGCAAAGAGGTGGCGGTGGATGCCATTTTCGACTCTGTTTCGGTTGCCACTACTTATCGCGAAAAACTGGCGGAGCAGGGAATTATTTTTTGTTCCTTTGGCGAGGCGATCCACGATCACCCGGAACTGGTGCGTAAATATCTCGGCACCGTGGTGCCGGGGAATGACAACTTCTTTGCCGCACTTAATGCGGCGGTAGCCTCTGACGGTACGTTTATTTATGTGCCTAAAGGCGTGCGTTGCCCGATGGAACTTTCCACCTATTTTCGCATTAACGCGGAAAAAACAGGGCAGTTTGAGCGCACCATTCTGGTGGCCGACGAAGACAGCTACGTTAGCTACATTGAAGGCTGTTCCGCTCCGGTGCGTGACAGCTATCAGTTACACGCGGCGGTGGTGGAAGTCATCATCCATAAAAACGCCGAGGTGAAATATTCTACGGTACAAAACTGGTTCCCTGGCGATAACAACACCGGCGGTATTCTCAACTTCGTCACCAAGCGTGCTTTGTGCGAAGGCGAAAACAGCAAAATGTCATGGACGCAATCAGAAACCGGGTCAGCGATTACGTGGAAATATCCCAGCTGCATTTTGCGCGGCGATAACTCCATTGGTGAGTTTTACTCAGTGGCGCTGACCAGCGGTCATCAACAAGCGGATACCGGCACCAAGATGATCCACATCGGTAAAAACACCAAATCGACCGTTATCTCGAAAGGGATCTCTGCCGGACATAGTCAGAACAGTTATCGCGGCTTAGTGAAAATCATGCCGACGGCAACCAATGCGCGCAATTTCACTCAGTGCGACTCAATGCTGATTGGCGCTAATTGTGGGGCGCATACCTTCCCGTATGTCGAATGTCGCAATAACAGCGCTCAGCTGGAGCACGAGGCAACGACATCACGTATTGGTGAAGATCAACTGTTTTACTGCCTGCAACGCGGGATCAGCGAAGAAGATGCCATCTCGATGATTGTTAACGGTTTTTGCAAAGACGTGTTCTCGGAACTGCCGCTGGAATTTGCCGTTGAAGCACAAAAACTCCTCGCCATCAGCCTTGAGCATAGCGTCGGATAAGGAATAAACATGTTAAGTATTAAAGATTTACACGTCAGCGTGGAAGATAAAGCTATCCTGCGTGGATTAAGCCTCGATGTTCGTCCCGGCGAAGTTCACGCCATTATGGGGCCAAACGGTTCGGGCAAAAGTACCTTATCGGCAACGCTTGCCGGGCGAGAAGATTATGAAGTGACGAGCGGCACGGTTGAGTTTAAAGGCAAAGATTTGCTTGCGCTGTCGCCGGAAGATCGTGCAGGTGAAGGCATCTTTATGGCCTTCCAGTATCCGGTGGAAATTCCCGGCGTCAGTAACCAGTTTTTCCTGCAAACGGCACTTAATGCGGTGCGCAGCTATCGCGGCCAGGAAACGCTCGACCGCTTTGATTTTCAGGATTTGATGGAAGAGAAAATCGCTCTCCTGAAGATGCCGGAAGATTTATTAACCCGTTCGGTAAACGTTGGTTTTTCCGGCGGCGAGAAAAAGCGCAACGATATTTTGCAAATGGCGGTGCTGGAACCGGAGTTATGCATTCTTGATGAGTCAGACTCCGGGCTGGATATTGACGCATTAAAAGTGGTTGCCGATGGCGTGAACTCGCTGCGTGACGGCAAGCGTTCATTCATCATTGTTACGCACTATCAACGCATTCTCGACTACATCAAGCCTGATTACGTCCATGTGCTGTATCAGGGACGAATTGTGAAATCCGGCGATTTCACGTTGGTCAAACAACTGGAGGAGCAGGGTTATGGCTGGCTTACCGAACAGCAGTAACGCACTGCAACAGTGGCATCATTTGTTTGAAGCTGAAGGGGCGAAACGCTCCCCGCAAGCACAGCAGCATTTACAACAATTGCTGCGTACCGGACTGCCGACACGTAAACATGAAAACTGGAAATATACGCCGCTGGACGGGCTGACCAATAGCCAGTTTGTCTGCATTGCGGGGGAGATATCCCCACAGCAGCGTGATGCCTTAGCGTTAACGTTAGACGCCGTGCGGCTGGTGTTTGTCGATGGACGTTACGTGCCCGCACTGAGCGATGCAACTGAAGGCAGCGGATATGAAGTGAGCATTAACGACGACCGTCAGGGGTTACCCGACGCTATTCAGGCGGAAGTGTTTCTGCATTTGACGGAAAGCCTGGCACAAAGCGTGACGCATATCGCCGTGAAGCGCGGTCAACGGCCGACAAAGCCATTGCTGTTAATGCATATCACCCAGGGCGTGGCAGGTGAAGAGGTGAATACTGCCCATTACCGGCATCATCTGGATCTGGCGGAAGGTGCCGAAGCAACGGTGATCGAACATTTTGTCAGCCTTAATGATGCTCGTCACTTCACCGGCGCACGGTTCACTATCAACGTCGCAGCGAACGCCCATTTGCAGCATATCAAGCTGGCGTTTGAAAACCCGCTCAGTCACCACTTTGCTCATAACGATTTGTTGCTGGCTGATGATGCCACCGCATTTAGCCACAGTTTCCTGCTGGGTGGCGCAGTGTTACGACACAACACCAGTACGCAACTCAATGGCGAAAACAGCACGGTGCGGATCAATAGCCTGGCGATGCCGGTGAAAAACGAGGTGTGTGATACTCGTACCTGGCTGGAACACAATAAAGGTTTTTGTAACAGCCGACAGTTGCACAAAACTATCGTCAGCGACAAAGGCCGCGCGGTATTTAACGGTTTGATCAACGTCGCGCAGCACGCCATCAAAACGGATGGTCAGATGACCAACAATAATCTGCTGATGGGCAAACTGGCGGAAGTGGATACTAAACCGCAGCTGGAAATCTATGCAGATGATGTGAAATGCAGCCACGGCGCGACGGTGGGGCGTATTGATGACGAACAGATGTTTTATCTGCGCTCGCGCGGGATCAATCAGCAAGATGCCCAGCAGATGATCATCTACGCCTTTGCTGCCGAACTGACGGAAGCACTGTGTGATGAGGGGCTTAAACAGCAGGTGATGGCCCGAATCGGTCAACGACTGCCAGGAGGTGCAAGATGACTTTTTCCGTCGACAAAGTGCGGGCCGACTTTCCGGTGCTTTCTCGTGAGGTAAACGGTTTGCCGCTGGCTTATCTCGACAGTGCCGCCAGTGCGCAGAAACCAAGCCAGGTGATTGACGCCGAGGCTGAGTTTTATCGTCACGGCTACGCGGCGGTGCATCGCGGTATTCATACCTTAAGCGCCCAGGCGACCGAGAAAATGGAGAACGTGCGCAAGCGGGCATCGCTGTTTATTAATGCCCGTTCGGCGGAAGAGCTGGTGTTCGTCCGCGGCACGACGGAAGGGATCAATCTGGTCGCCAATAGCTGGGGCAACAGCAATGTGCGAGCGGGCGATAACATCATCATCAGTCAGATGGAGCACCACGCTAACATTGTCCCCTGGCAGATGCTTTGCGCACGCGTTGGCGCAGAGCTGCGTGTGATCCCGCTCAACCCCGACGGTACTCTGCAACTGGAGACGCTGCCTACGCTGTTTGATGAGAAAACTCGCCTGCTGGCAATTACTCATGTCTCCAACGTGCTTGGGACAGAAAATCCGCTGGCGGAGATGATCACACTTGCGCATCAACATGGCGCAAAAGTGCTGGTGGATGGCGCTCAGGCGGTGATGCATCATCCGGTGGATGTTCAGGCGCTGGATTGCGATTTCTACGTGTTTTCCGGGCATAAACTGTATGGTCCCACCGGCATTGGCGTGCTGTATGTCAAAGAAGCCTTGTTGCAGGAGATGCCGCCGTGGGAAGGGGG